>Ga0209566_100319_pt1 | contig 43567 bp, 42 predicted proteins | sample Araplavi_mTSA_r2_2_FD_184287 | JGI IMG/M metagenome (GOLD analysis project Ga0209566, IMG submission 184287) | Arabidopsis root microbial communities from North Carolina, USA - plate scrape CL_Cvi_mTSA_r2 (SPAdes) (version 2) | ecosystem: Host-associated > Plants > Roots > Endosphere | place...
ACAACAGATTTGACGATTGCGTTCGGCGGACATATCGCAGTACAGGAAGTGAACCTCACCGTTGAGCGAAATCGCTTCAAGTCAATCATTGGGCCAAATGGTGCAGGTAAGACGACCTTGTTCAACTTGTTAAGCGGAGAGCTGCGGCCAACTTCTGGCCAGGTCCAATTCGAGGGGCGCGACGTGACGTTGCTGCCCCCATTCGAACGGACAAGGCTTGGGATGGGGCGATCCTTTCAGATCACGAATGTATTCCCCAATCTGACGGTGATGGAGAATGTACGGCTTGCTGTCCAATCCAGACATGGTGTTCGCATGAATTGGTATCGATCACTGCGAGCGTATCGTCAGTTTGAGGAAGAAGCGGAGCATTGGCTCGATATGGTGCTGCTTGGAGGAAGAGGCAGTGCTACAGCGAAGCACTTGGCGCATGGAGAGAAGCGCAAGCTGGAGCTAGCGATGCTGCTGGCGCTCCAGCCGTCCCTTCTTCTGCTCGACGAACCGACTGCTGGCATATCGGTGGAAGAGGTTCCAGCGATTATGGAAGTGATCCGTCGGGTGAGGGATGCCAAAGATCGAACGATATTACTCATTGAGCACAAGATGGAGATGGTTCTGGATTTATCCGATACGATCGCCGTTCTGTTTAATGGGAAGCTGCTTGCAGATGGGCATCCGGATGAGATTATGAATAATGAATTGGTACAGTCTGCTTACTTGGGAGGGTTGTATGATGACACTGCTGCAGGTGAATGAAATTGAAACGTATATCGGACAGTTTCATATTTTGCAAGGGGTCACCTTCCAAGTGGAGTCTGGTGGGATTACCGTACTGCTTGGCCGAAATGGGGCGGGCAAGACGACGACACTGCGTTCCATTATGGGATTGAATCCGGCATCCAAGGGAGAAATCCGCTATAAGGGAGAACGATTGGATCAGCTTCCGACGCATCTCATTGCTCGTAAAGGGGTCGGTTATGTTCCAGAGGATCAGGGAATCTTCGCTGATCTGACGGTAGGAGAAACGATGCGTATTGCGATGAGAGGGAATAGCGGAGAGGCTGCTGCTCGGCTGGAATGGACAATGGAGCTGTTCCCAGATCTTCGTCGCTTCTGGAACCGCAAGAGTGGACTCTTGAGCGGGGGGCAAAAGCAGATGCTGGCTATCTCCCGGGCATATGTGAACGACAATGAATTGCTCCTCATCGATGAACCTAGCAAAGGACTTGCCCCGATTATGGTGGAGAAGCTGATGGAAGCTATCCAGCAGATGAAGGAGAAAACGACCGTGCTACTAGTTGAGCAGAACTTCCTTATGGCGAGCCGAATTGGAAGCGCCTACTACATGATGGACGAAGGGCGCGTCGTGAAGGCAGGAACGATGGATGAACTGCGTTATGACGAGGAGACACGGCGGAAGTATTTGGGCATTGCGTAACCGATGCGCCAAAGAGGAGGGAGTATGTATTGAACGGGTTCATCAATCTGATTGTTAATGGGCTTGCGACTGGAATGCTCGTCTTCCTGCTCGCGTCGGGGCTGACACTTATATTCGGACTTATGAGCGTGCTCAACTTCGCGCACGGCGGCTTGTTTGCCTGGGGTGCCTATAGCGGGGTGTGGTTGTATGCGGCAACGAACTCATTCGTCTTGGCGATTGTGGGAGCAATTCTTGTTGGAATGCTGCTTGGCTTCATGATGGAACGCATTGTCATTCGGCCCGTGTACGGCAATCATGTGCAGCAGATTCTGGTCACGCTAGGCGTTATGCTCGTGTTAAGTGAATTGCTCAAAGTTGTATTCGGCCCGAATCCACTTAAGGCAGATGCCCCGCCTATACTCAGCGGAAGCTGGGAAGTTGGCGGAGTGATTCTAATTAAATACCGAATCTTCATCATCGTAATTGGTGCGCTCGTGTATGGCGGACTATTGTTCATATTGAAGCGTACGAAGATTGGCCTAATCGTGCGCGCAGGCGTTATGAATCCGGAAATGGTTCAAGCGCTAGGCATTCCGATTCGGCGTGTATTCACGCTTGTATTTATGGTTGGGGCAGGTCTGGCGGCACTGGGAGGCGTACTGCTTGCTCCATACTCAGGAGTGATATTTGCCGAAATGGGCATGCAATTTGCCATTCTTGCCTTCATCGTCGTTGTCATTGGCGGCATGGGGAGCATCCAAGGCTCTGCACTGGCTGCGCTGTTAGTTGGCTTGTCGGGAGCATTTATGGCCTATTATGTGCCAGACTTGTCGCTTGCAGGCAATATGCTGTTGATGGTGGTTGTCCTTCTCATTAAGCCTTCAGGCTTGTTCGGGGCGAAGGGGGGAGCGTAATGAGACATATAAACATCGGAACGAAATGGTTCCTTCTGCTCGTCATTGGACTTGCCGTGCTGCCGTGGATCAATGACTCACGCAGCTTCCTCATTATTATGACGCAAATTTGCATCTTCGCTGTTTTTGCGATGAGTTACGACATTTTGCTCGGTTATACAGGCATTGTCTCATTCGGTCATTGTATGTTCTTCGGTATTGGTGCGTACGCAACTGGTGTCATGCTCGATCGGATGGGGGCCAACATCGGAGTCTTGCTGCTGTCGATTGCAGCAGGTGTGATTTTGTCGGCGCTGCTCAGCTATCTGGTAGGCATGTTGTCTTTGCGTTTGAAGAATCACTTTTACGCAATGCTTACGTTGGCCTTTTCCGGATTGCTGCTTGTCTTGGCGGAGAAGTGGAGGTCTCTGACGCGAGGAAATGACGGCTTCACGTTCCCGATTCCCTCGGAGCTGAAGGATCGGACGGTGCTGTACATGGTATCGCTCGCTGTGATGGTTGTCATCTATATGCTGCTAAGAAGGTTCACGCAATCCCCCGTCGGTCGTGTGTTGATGGCGATACGTGAAAATGAGCAGCGAACCGCTTCGCTCGGCTATGAGATCATCCACTACAAGGTGTTTGCAAGTGTAGTCGCAGGTGTAGTCGCCAGCATTAGCGGATCCATGTATGTGCTGACACTGCGATTCGTCAATACGACGGTGTTCGCGATGGATATGACCTTGAACGCGCTTCTGATGACGATTATTGGCGGCGTTGGGACGCTATTTGGGGCGATTATTGGCTCAGCGATTATTGAATGGGCGCACCATGGCCTAACTGAGCTGGCTAAGTTCCACCCCATATTCGAGAGATGGATTATTTTCTTTGGCCTTCTCTACATTGTCGTCGTGCTCATCTTCCCAGCAGGCATAACCGGAACGCTCCGAATGTGGTGGATGAAGCGGAGAGGAAGGAGAGCCTCTTCGTCTCCTACAGAGACAGCATCACGGCATGGGAAGGAGGAGGCAGGATGACTTCTCACAGGCAGAAGGACTCGGCTGCGGAGCACTTGGAAGAGGATGTGCACTTGGAGGCTCGTGACAGTCGAAATCAGGACAATCGACATCATTTGGTTGAGGATACCTCTGTGGTCGGTTCCTTTGTCGTCCGCTGCCGGATACGGCAGGAGACCGAGGGATTGGACGATTGGCGAATCCGAATTACCTATGTACAGGGCCAGGAAGAGCAGACCGTTGCTTCATGGGAGGAAGCGGTTGGCTATATGCAGCTGATGATGAAGCGGGGGAATGACGCGCATGAACGAGAACGGAATGAATGAAAGAGAAAAGAATGAGCAGTCGATCGTCCGTCTGTTGTCCGTAGGAACTTACATCCCTGAACCGAAAATGACTAGCGGCGATATTGCAGAAGCGTCAGGCATTCCTCAGCATATTGTGGAGTCGAAGCTGGGCATCCGGCAGAAGCCTGTCCCAGGGCTTGATGATCATCCCTGCGCGATGGGGGTTGCAGCAGCGAAGGAAGCGATTCGTCGTGCCCAGATCGCGCCTGAGGAAATTGATCTCATTATATATATCGGTGAAGAATACAAGGAATACCCGGTATGGACGGCGGCTCTTCAACTGCAGCATGAGATTGGAGCTGTAAATGCGTGGGGCTTCGATATGGGCTCCCGATGCTGTACGGCAATTATGGCTGTTCGGACAGCGAAGTCGATGATGTTGGGGGATTCTCATATTCGCACTGTGCTGCTTGCTGGCGGCTATCGCAACGGCGACCTGATTGACTTAACGGATCCGAACACTCGCTTCATGGCGAACTTGGGTGCTGGCGGCGGAGCGATGCTGCTCCAGCGTGGGGCTGGCCCTTCGTATCCAGAGGTGTTGGATTCAGCAATTATTACGGATGGATCATTTGCGCAGGATGTCATCATTCAAGCAGGGGGAACGAAGCAGCCATTGACGGCAGAGCTATTGGCGCAAGGTCAGGCTTGCTTCCGAGTCCCAGATCCAGAACGGATGAAGTCGCGACTGGATGCGGTGTCGATGCAGCGATTCACTCAGGTGGTGGAACAAGCTATTCAGGGTAGTGGATATACGATCTCGAATATTGAATTTATCGGCTTACTTCATATGAAACGATCTGCACATGAATTCGTGCTGCGTTCCTTGGGGATTCCCGAAGAACGTTCCGTTTATTTGGAGGACTACGGACATATCGGTCAATTTGATCCGATTCTATGTATTGAATTAGGCGTAAATCGGAAATTAATTCAACCGGGCAGCATTGTTGTATTGGCAGCTGCGGGCATCGGATATGCGTGGGGAGCTCTCACCTTAAGATGGGGGGATGAAGCATGAAGATTCATGTAAAATCCGTTGAATTGCCAAATGGGGAAACACTCGGATACCGTGAACGTGATGGCGGCGATGAGGTAGTTGTGCTGATTCATGGCAACATGAATTCGTCCTGTCATTGGGACGTCGTGCTGGAACAGATGGATGCTCGGTATAAGCTGTATGCGGTCGACCTGCGGGGATTTGGTATTTCTACCTATCATACGCCGATTGAGTCCTTGTCTGATTTCACTGCAGATGTGAAGCAATGGGTCGATTTACACGGTCTAACTCGTTTTACGCTCATTGGCTGGTCGACTGGTGGCGGGGTGGCAATGGAGTATACTGCCGCTTATCCTGATGAGGTAAAGCGGCTAGTGCTGCTGGCAAGCGTCTCGACTCGTGGATATCCATTCTATGAGGACGGATCGGATGGTTTGCCAGATGTTACGCGCCGGATTACGACAATAGAAGGTATTCGATCATTGGCTCGCAATACCCTCATCGAATCTGCAAACATACGTCGGGATCGCCGGTTTATGAAGCAATTGTATGAGGCCGTTATCTATGATCGGAATCAACCGGAAGAGGCAAGATACGAAACCTATATAGACGATATTTTGACGCAACGAAATCTGATGGATGTGTATCATGCGCTGAACACGTTTAACGTGAGTGTATTTGATCATGAAGCATCTCCGGGAAGCGGGGCTGTGAAACGAATAAAAGCCCCCGTTTTGGTTCTGCGGGGCATGCAGGATTTAGTTATTACTGAGGCGATGACGAGAGAGACGCTGGCTGATCTAGGAGACATTGCGGAGTTCGTTCCATTGACAGGCTGCGGTCACTCACCGTTAGTTGACGATCTTCCGCAGCTGCTGCATGTAATCGAGTCCTTCTTGGGGAGAGATTCATCAGAAGCAGCTCCTAGCGGGTCAACTGCATCGGCCGGCTATACAGATTGAAGGGAGACAGGGGAAGACGATGACGATGACGATGAAGCTTACAGGGAAAACGGCAATCATTACAGGCGGAGCAAGCGGCATAGGGCTTGCAGCGGTACACTTGTTTCTTGAGGCAGAGGCGAATGTTGTCATCGCTGACTTCAATGAGACGGCGGGACAGCAAGTGATCGATGAGCTGGCAAGTGAACAGCGTGATCGCGCGTTATTCGTGAAGACGAATGTAGCGGATGAAGAAAGCGTGCGGCAACTGATGGAGCAGACGGTTGCAACATTTAGCGGTATCGACATTCTGATCAACAATGCTGGAATTACACGTGATGCAATGCTGCTGAAGATGACCCCAGAGCAATGGCAGGATGTAATCAATGTGAACTTGAATGGAGTGTTTCTATGCACGCGTCTTGCAGCTCCTTATATGGCGGCGCAAGGCAAGGGTAAAATCATTAATACTTCATCGATTGTTGGCGTTCAAGGCAATATTGGACAGACGAACTATGCTGCGACCAAAGCAGGCGTCATTGGCATGACGCGTACATGGGCTCGGGAGCTAGGATATAAGGGGATCTGTGTGAACGCGGTTGCCCCAGGCTTCATCGCAACAGAGATGGTGGCCAAGATGCCGGACAAGATTATTGACAGCATGCGTGAAAAAGTACCGCTGCGCCGATTAGGACGGCCGGATGAAGTTGCACAAGCGTATTTATTCCTCGCTTCGGATGCAGCTGATTATATAAATGGAACAGTGCTGGAAGTGAACGGAGGGTTGTCCATTTGAATGGACTAGATGCTCGTCACAGCACTGTGGATAGCGGATTCGATCAGCGGCTGAATCAACCGCTTGTCCCGCGCCGCTGCGCTCAGGTCATGAGCGCGGATGAAGCGGTGGCGCTTATTGCGAATGATGCAACGGTTGCTGTGGGAGGCTTCGTTGGATGTGCTCACCCAGAAGCACTTACGTCAGCGTTGGAGCGCCGTTTCTTGAAAGAGGCGGCGCCGACAGGGCTTACAGTTGTGTATGCAGCCGGACAAGGGGATGGCGTTGTTCGCGGCGTGAACCATCTTGCATATGAAGGCATGGTGAAGCGGGTCATTGGAGGGCATTGGGGACTTGCTCCGCGTTTGGGTGCGCTTGCGCTCGATAACCGGATAGAAGCCTACAATTTTCCGCAGGGTGTGATTGTACATCTCTATCGTGATATTGCTGCAGGCCGATCGGGGACATTGACCCATGTCGGCCTTCATACCTTTGTCGACCCGAGGAATGGAGGGGGCAGGCTGAATGCAAGCACGGTGGAAGAGCTTGTAGAGCTGGTGCAGCTTGGAGGCCGAGAGCAGCTCTATTATCGAGCTTTTCCAATTCATTGCGCTTTCGTGCGCGGCACGACTGCTGATGAGCGCGGCAATATCTCCATGGAGCGAGAGGCAGTAACATTAGAAATGCTGGCACTTGCTCAAGCAGCGAGGAACAGCGGAGGAATTGTAATTGCGCAGGTAGAGCGCATCGTGCCGCACGGAACCATGCATTCGAAGCAGGTAGTCATCCCAGGCATGCTGGTCGATGCTGTCGTTGTCGCTAGGCCAGAGGAGCATACGATGACGTTCGCAGAGGTATACAACCCCGCATATGCAGGGGAGATACAGCAGGAAGCGTCCGCCGCATATGTGCCTCCAATGGCAAGAGATGAGCGGCTAGTCATTGCTCGGCGAGCCCTCAAGGAAATTCCCTCACGCAGTGTTGTTAATCTCGGTATCGGTCTGCCTGAGGGAGTTGGATATGCAGCACTTGAAGCAGGACGAACAGATATGACGCTGCTGCTTGAATCCGGCCCTGTTGGTGGCATACCTGCACGAGGGTTAAGCTTCGGCGCATCTGCGTTTGCGGAGGCCATTCTTGATCAGCCTGCTCAATTCGACTTCTTCGATGGAGGAGGGATTGATGTGGCTTGTCTGGGGATGGCAGAGGCAGACGGCAGAGGAGACGTGAATGTGAGTCTGTACGGCGGCAAGCTGACAGGCTGCGGCGGCTTCATTAATATAAGCCAAAATGCGAAGAAGCTTGTCTTCTGCTCCACCTTTACGGCTGGCGGTCTGAAGATGGAGATGGCTGATGGGGGTCTTCGTATCCTTCAAGAGGGACGCTTCCGGAAGTTCGTTCGGCAGGTAGAGCAACTTACCTTCTGCGCAGATTATGCACAGCGACGTGGCATCGAAGTGCTGTATGTGACAGAGCGTGCAGTATTCCGGCTGCATGCAGGGGAACTTGAACTTATCGAGATGGCACAGGGACTATCGCTAGAAGCAGACATTCTAGCCAATATGGACATCGTGCCTCGCATTAGTCCACAGCTGAAATGGATGGGAGAGGATCTGTTCCGATAGGGACTGTCATGGACTGTTATAGAGACTGTCTCATAAGCTGAGGCTGATTTACTGCCTGTAAGATGATAACTGGTAATGTGAAAGGTCGAGTAAGGGGTACGTTGGTACCCTAACTCGACCTTTTGTTTTATTGCTGCTTCGCCTCCATCACCTGCGTCTGCAATGGCTGTTCGAGGTGATTTTCAATGCAGCGAAATTATTGTGAGCGCTATCAAAAAATGTTGCTTGCCTTACAAAACCGGGCGAGATTATCATGAAATTGCGGAAGGGGCCCAAAAATTACCGCAATCGATATGGAAAGGGGAAGATCATGAAGACGAACAGTCAACCGGGGGGACGCCGATCATTTCACTTGCGTGAAAATGCTCAACTCTACCTTATAATGCTTCCCGTTCTACTTCATATTTTTATCTTCAGTTATATTCCGATGTACGGGATAATCATCGCATTTCAAGATTATTTCCCGGGAAAACCTTTCTTCTCATTTACAGATACGAATTGGGTAGGTTTTAAACACTTTATTGAATTTTTTAATGGCCCGTATTTTGGAAGATTGATGCGTAATACGTTCTCGCTCAGCTTTTATTTTCTGGTGTTTGGCTTCTGGGTGCCCATTCTGTTTGCGGTATTGCTTAACGAACTGAAGAATGGCATCTTCAAGAAGTACGTACAGACCGCAAGCTACTTGCCTCACTTTATTTCAAACGTCGTCGTTGCGGGCATGGTGTTGTCATTCATCAATACAGATGGAATCATTAATACCATCGTGAAGATGTTCGGCGGGACACCGGTCGCGATAAACACGGAAGCGGGGTATTTTCCGGCCATTTATACGATTACGAGCATATGGAAATCATTTGGCTGGAGCAGTATTTTGTATTTGGCAGCCATGTCCTCTGTTGATCCTCATTTATACGAAGCTGCCAAGATGGACGGAGCCAACCGCTTTAAACAAATCCTCCATATTTCGTTGCCATCCATTCGTCCGACCATCTTATTCCTGCTTATATTCGCGATTGGCAGTCTATTTTCAGCGAACAGCGAGTTTATTTTGTTGATTTATAACCCAATGGTATATGAAACAGCGGATGTCATTGGCACCTATTTGTACCGCGATGGTTTGCTTGGCGGACAATTCAGCTTAGGAACGGCAGTTGGGCTGTTCATATCAGTTATCAACTTCGCGCTGCTGTATTTCGCAAATACGCTAAGCCGTAAATATTCAGATTATGCCTTGTGGTAAGGAGGAGTACAATGGCCTCGGTCAGGAAAAATCCGAACAAGATCAGGGAAGGCTCTGTCGTGGTCGACATTATCTTGTACGCGATCGCACTTGTCATTTGCTTAATCACCCTGTATCCGTTTTATTTCGTCATCATCATGTCGATCAGTTCGCCTTCGGAAGTAGCCGCCATGAATGTTGTTTGGTTTCCGAAAGGCTTTAACCTAAGCTCATATGAATTGATCGTAAGAGATGCGAAAATGTGGTGGGCGTATTCGAACACTTTGATTTACGTCGCCGCAGGCACGCTTTTGAACTGCTTAATGGCTGTATTGGGTGCATACCCGTTAACGGTGCGCAATCTGAAGGGGCGAAAATGGATCGTTGTATTTCTACTAATTCCGATGTATTTCGGGGGTGGATTAATTCCCTCCTACCTGCTCGTGAATAAGCTCGGGATGTACAATACCATGTTTGCAGTTATTATCCCCGGGATGGTCAGTATTTGGAATATCATCCTCGTCAGGACGTTTTTTATGACGATTCCAGATGGTCTGAAGGAATCTGCTTTTATCGACGGGGCCTCCCATCTGCAGCTGCTGTTTAAGATTATATTGCCGATTTCCAAGCCGATTCTTGCCGTTATTGCGATTTATTCGATTGTCGGCATTTGGAACAGCTGGTTTGACGCGCTTGTCTATCTGCCGAACGAAAAGCTTCATCCGCTGCAAATGTATCTATACCGTATCGTCGTTCAACAGTCGGTGGATCTAAAGATGTTATCGCTGGAAGATACCAAAAATGCGGTGGCGAACATGTTGACCAACATCCAGTTAAAATACGCGATTATCGTTTTTACGGCATTGCCTGTCATATTTACGTATCCATTTTTTCAAAAGTATTTCATCAAGGGAGCGCTTCTTGGTTCTTTAAAAGAGTAGGACTTCACTCTTTGAGGGAATAGATCGTATTAACGTCGAAGGGCATTGCGGTCTGGACTAGAAAGAATGTTTTTGATGTATTGAAAGCGATTACAACATATCTTGGGATAAGATTTCAGCATTTCAGCTACAAGGGCCAGATTTCGGTGAAATCATTTTGAAATTCGTTTTTATCGATTCGAGGGGGAATCTAAAAATGAAACAATGGAAAAGAACAATGATCTCCGTATTAACGGCAATTCTCGTGATTGGGTCGATCACGGCATGCAGCACCTCCAGCAACAACGCCAACAGCGGCGATAACAAGAAGGAGGAAGCAGGAGGATCTGCTTCTACCGAAGTCAAAAAGTTGAAACTGCTTGGGCCGCAAGGTTCGAACAAATATATCAAATTCGATGAGAGAGAAAAATATCCGGTGTGGAAAGAAGTCGATAAGATGCTCACAGATGCCGGTTTGCAATTGGACTACGAGATGGTTCCAGGCGAGCAATATAAAGTGGTCGTTCAAACGAGAATGGCGTCCGGTTCCTCGCTTCCAGACATCGTGAACATTTCGGCTCTAGATAATACGACAGTGTTGAATTTGGCGAAGCAGGGCGTCCTGCTTGATCTGAATCCACTGATCGAGAAGTACAGCAACGGCAACATTAAGAAAATGTACAATGAAGAATTCCCATACGCCAAAAAGACGACAACATCGCCTGACGGCAAAATGTACTGGTTCAGCAATCTTCATAAAAAAACATATCAGGAAAAAACACCAGCTCCGGTTGCATTGACGATGCTGCTTCGTAAAGACTGGCTTGATAAGCTGAAGCTCCCGGTTCCAAACACAGCTGCAGAATATTTGCAAACATTGAAGACGTTCCGGGAGAAGGATGTCAACGGAGATGGTAAGCAAAACGAAGTGCTCGTATACGATCCAAGCAAATTTGAAGGCGCTATCGCGCAATGGTTCGGGCTTGGTACAGATATCACGGCAGTAGATGTTGAGAACAAAAAGGTTGTATCCCCTTGGTATCAAGACGGAATTAAAGATTACTTCCGCTACTTGCAGCAGTTAACGAAAGAGGGCATTCTCGACACAAGCCTGATTGGGGCGACAGGGGAGCAAAAGCAACAAAAAATGACCGAAAACCAGGTTGCTTCATTGAGTGATTATAATCTGGAGACCTATCAGGAGCCTACCATTAACGGTGGAGGGGAGTTCCTCCCATTGATGCCGCTCAAGGCGGTCGACGGCATCACTCCGGCAGCACAGTTGGAACCTCCTTTCCTTGTGTGGCAGAAGTATGCAATTACAAAAGATTGCAAAGACGTGGAAGCAGCCATCAAGTTTTTCGATACGATTTACTCAGAAAAATATGCAGATCTTCTGTATTGGGGAATCGAAGGGCAAACCTATAAGAAGGAAAGCAATGGTGCAAAGGTGTTTATCAATAATGGCTCAGACGAAGAGTTGGCTAAATCGGGTCAAGTTACTGGGCGTCCGTTATTCGGGGATACGGTTTTCCCACGCATTCAATTCGCTAATTTGGAGTTCGAGCTCTCTGGTGTGCCTAAAGCGAAAGCTGATCATGAACTGAATATTTTGAATTACAAACCATATTTTGTGAATATGAACCTTAACTATCTGGCCATTCCTGATGATCAGCAGCTCGAGAAGAAAACAAAAATTTTAACTAACTTGAACACGTACTCTCAGGAACTTGCGACCAAGCTTGCTCTAGGCCAAAAATCACTTGACGATTGGGATCAATATATCTCCGAGCTGAAAAAGCTTGGGCTCGATGAATTAATGAAAATTGATCAGCAGCTGCTGGATAGATACAACAGCATCCAGTAACATTGCACCAATAATCTGGAAAATTGGCGTTCTCCTCGGCTTCCTTAGAGGAGTTCGCCGTTTTCTTCATATTGCTTCATCATGCAATGTGGTCTTCAAACCGAAGGAGGTGCGGACTATGCGACATTGGAGCTTTGGGAGCGGCACGTTTCGAAAGATCTTTCTGTCCTATACTGCGATTTTGATCATCCCCATCATCGTGTTCAGCACCTTAAATGTACAGCGGAACATAACGGAGGAACGTCAGAAGCTGCATGAGAAGCATGTATCGGATGCAAATCGGATTGCGGCGGTTGTGGACAATAAATTAAGTGAGCTCAAAAATATTGCGAAGATGATTAGCATTGAATCATGGCTTCGGAAGATGATGCAGAATACGGATGTTTATGATGATGAATTTGATTTGTTGAAGATGCTCGAAATCCGAAGGAATTTCGAAAATTCAATTAACTCTACAAATGTACTATCTTTCGGCACAGTCATTTTTCCAGATAAACAACAGATGTTATCGACATGGGGGACATTTTCGGAAGACCACTTCTTCTCTAATATTGCTATATTTGATGGAGATACACGGCAAATGATGCAAAGCGCTCTTCGGGAGCAACAGTATTTCAAAGTAATGGCGCCAGCACCGGTCAATTTGTGGGGCAGCAGTAAGAGGGTTATTCCTGTCCTTCAAAGTCTGGAGGTGGTCAATCACCCGCGGGCGGTACTGGCTCTATTTATTGACAGCGATTACTTCTCGGAATACATGCGTCGTTTCGGGAGTGTGGAATCCAAAGACATCTTAATTACGACACATGGGACGCCTATTTTCAAGCAGAGTCGGAATTCGGATAACGGGGTTCAGGAAAATGAGCAGACCTATGAGCTTGTTGTGCCTTCCCAAGAGAGCAGTCTGCAATATAAAATCTCTTACTTCGATAACAGTGTCATCGGTATCAATAACTTATTCAGTTCACTGCTGGCTATCTTGATTTCCATTGCGGTCGGCACGTTGTCGGCTTTTGTGCTGGCCAAGGTCAGTTACCGACCTCTTGGCATCTTGCTTCACAAGCTTTCCGCTGGGATTCGTTATGAGGAGGGCAATAATAGTCCCGTATCCGGCTCTGATTATATTTACATTGAGGAATCGTTCGACCGGCTGTTGAGTGAAAATCAGGTGCTTCAGCAATCTATGCAGGACTACGAAAAAGCGGCGAAGTCGAATTTGTTCCTCCAGCTGCTTAAAGGGTATTTCGCCGATGATCAGCACTTGAACGGGTTGAAGAAATTCGGTATCGGCTATACCGAGGAAATGCATTATTGCACGATGTTGATCAGCTTTCATGCCATCCGTGATTTTTCCGATCTGGATAAGACCAGGAAAATCGAGATGATGACGATGGTAATCATCGACAAAGTAATGAGTTGTCATCGGCTGGACTATGAGCTATTCGAAGTGACGAATGCGGACAAAGCTTTGATCCTATCCTCCACAAACCGATTTGGAGAAGATGGCATGATGGAACAAATTGCTGCCGGAATTACGGAAGAAATTGAACATACATGTGGTTTCCAGCCTTTTGTCCTGTATGGAACGATGGAGAAGGGGCTCGTTGGCATTAGTAAGTCGTACTATACGGCTAATGAAAGTTTGCAGTATACGTTGTTTTCACGGGAACATCTACAGGTCGTGCCGGAGGAGACCATTCCAAGCATCGTTGACTATTATTATCCGACAGATTGGGAGGTTCAGTTGATTAATAACTTGAAAATAGGGAACCTAGATACCTCGATGCAGATTCTTTATGAAATCAGCGCGGAAAACGGGAAACGAAACCTGTCTGAGGCAAGTACGATCAAGCTCGTTTCATTATTGATGGAAACGCTGCTAAGAGTGCTGCATGAGCTCAATCTCGATACGGGCATTTACGCGAAACAATTTGCCAATAGAGCAAAGGGCAAAAATACGGAGGAAATGTGGGGCTATGTGTTTGAAGTGGGAACGTTACTATGCGAACGAAATCGGTATTCCAATACGTCATCGACGATTGAAGCTGGAAGTCAGTTGCTGCAGTACGTAAACCAAAATTATACGAGTGCCGACGTATCCTTAAAACAGCTTGCTGAAATCTTCCAGATGTCGGTCTCCAAGGCGTCTAAACTATTTAAGGAAGTCACCGGAATCAATTTCTACGATTATTTATGCCGGCTTCGCATTGAAATGGCTAAGGAATTGCTGCGAGAAAAGAAATGCGGCATTGATGACATCGCACGCCGAGTAGGCTACGAAAACGTATATTCGTTCAAACGTGCGTTTACACGATATGAAGGCATTAAGCCGGATGAATACATGGAATCGGCAGGCTGAATGAAGAAGGACACTTACTGGAGAAGTGTCCTTCTTTGACTGCAATCCTATATATCTGCTTCGTTATCCCTTGCTCGGATGAATGAACCCAGCGAGCGAGGCAGTCTCTCTCCATAACCGATCATGAGAGCTGGTCATGTCAGCCTGCAGCGGAGCTGAAATCGGCTGGAGATGCCGATACATTCGCTCATCTATGAACCAATCGCCTTCTTCAATTTGCCGTGCCGGCTCGTCCTTCCAGACATCAGTTAAGGCTGGACTGTAGGCGCGGTATGTAACAGAAAGTTCGGTTCGATCGGGCGGGATCGCCTGCTTCACAAAGCGGTGCGGCCAATAGTCTGCTCTCGATCCCGTATGAGGGGCCGCGCGCATGAAACGAACAGCATGATTATAAATATGGGGCGTATGGAACAACAACGCATACAGCTTCTCTCCGAACGCTATGCGTTCATCCAAGTCAGTAAAGTTCTCTAAATTAAGCCCAACGAGCGGAATCGCTTCTTCCTCTCGTGGAGATGGGACACCAAGCGGGAAAATGACTTGATTCATCTGCAGCCAACCATGCAATTGGAAATCCCATTCATTAAGCACATGCGCCCGGTAGGTGGGATTGCGCATGACTCTGCCTTCAATGACGTTCTGTTCGTTAATAATAAGTGCTGTCGTGAGCAGCGAACTTGTCTGCTGTACCCAGAAGCCGTCCCAGAATGGGGTCATGAAGGCAGATACGCCAAAAGCAGGAAGCAGATGGAACAGGCTTTTGCCGGCTCGGCGGCTGGCTGCATACAGCAGCAGCTGCGGATAGGCATCATGGAATATGAGTGCATTTGATCGTTCCAGCACTCGGTAGGTCCACAATCTATGGTTCGCACTCATAATGCGGGGTAGCCATTCTCCCTGCAAATCAGTCATACTCCAGCCGCCATTTCGTGAGACCATATGCGCGAGCAGGGCCCAATGCAGCTCTGGATAAGACTGATAGATTCGCGCATAGGCTGCAGTGCGTGTAATATTGTTGCGATTGGCTGTACGAACAGAGCTCTGAATTTGCCGGATGATCCGCCATTCCTCTGCTGAGAATTCCGTATCTCCTCGCTCTCGAAAGCTGCTGACTGTACCCTGCTGACGTACTTTCTCGTTCAGCAGTCTACTGGCCTGCTCTTCCGCACGTTTCGCTGCGGCGCGATTCCAATCAAACGACGGGCGTTCCCGCCATTGTAAGAGTTGTTGATAAAGTTCATTCCAAGTTGAACGTACGACACTATATGCCGTATCGAACGAGTGGCGCATCAGCTGTATCGCGTGGCGCATGCGCTTGGATAGATTGGACAGCATCGATTGTTCCCCTCCATTTCGAGACGACGATACGTGACCGATTTCATTGATTTTCTTCATAGTATGCCCAAAAACAGCCGTAGACGTTCATGTGTGGGGTTTGACTTTTCCATTCTCCAAATGTTATAAGTTCAAGAAAGCAGAAGTATCAGAATACATCTGCTGGATGTTGGATAAGAGAAGTTCCATGTTAGATTCTGTGAACTTAGTAGGGAGTGAAGCGTGTATGGAAAGAATAGAAACAGTTGAGCGGTTCAATGAGATCATTGCACAAGAGGAGCCAGTTGTAGCGGTATTTAAGACATCCTGGTGCCCAGATTGCCACTTCATCGATCCTTTCATGCCTGAATTGGAGACGAATTATGCAGGTAAGGTGACGTTCGTTGAAATCGATTCGGAGAAGCTCCTTGATGTTGCACAGCAATACCACATTCTTGGTATTCCAAGCTTCGTAGCCTTCAAGGGCGGCAAGGAAACCATTCGCTTCGTCAACAAGCTGCGCAAGACTCGTCCTGAAATCGAGCAGTTCGTTGATCGGGCAATTGCAGTATCTGCAGCTGTATAATAAGTGAATAGTCACTCGATGCACATATGAGAACCGTCCCGCTGGTGGGGCGGTTTTTTTATTGCCTTGAAAGGGAGTGCAGAACGATGTACATCCGAAGCAAGCTGATATTATCTGAAGTCAATCTTGTACATGAGGTAAGGGGGCTGATGCATCGATTTAGAAGTGAAAGATGTAATATTTGTCACAAATTAGCCGTACACTCAGCTAGGAAATCTTGTATAATGGAGGACGATTGGAACTGTTTTCATAATTTGTAATGGCAAAAAATTGAACAACGGGTCAGGTGAAACTAGTGAACGCGAACATCTACCGGATATTGAGGCGGTTATCTTACGCGGTTTGCATCGGTATGTTTATCGTAGTGTTAAACGGGGCGCTTGTAACGAAGACAGGCTCCGGAAGTGGCTGCGGCACGGATTGGCCACTATGCAATGGCAAGTTTGTTCCGGCATATACGATCGAATCCATGATCGAATATTCTCACCGATCTGTGACGGGTGTTGTAGGATTGCTTGTTCTGGCCTTGTTCATCTACGTTCTTCGCTATGCGAAGCATCATCGTGAGGCTCTATATTACTCTTCTCTCACCTTATTATTTACTATTATACAAGCAATTATGGGAGCGCTTGCGGTAGTCTTTACCCAGTCTCCGCCTGTTATGGCGCTTCACTTCGGATTCTCGCTGCTGGCGTTCGCTTCTTCCTTCATGATGAGTGTAGTGGCAAGGCGCTACGAACGCGGCATCGATTCTACATCTGTTGTAAACTCCGTTCGTGCAGAATTTAGGTATGGGGTATGGTTCACACTTCTATATACGTATATCGTAATATACGTAGGGGCATTTGTTAGGCACACGGACTCTTCAGGGGCATGCATGGGCTGGCCGCTGTGCAACGGGGAGTTGATTCCGGAGCTGTCGGGGGGGACGGGAATTGCCTTCATGCATCGTGTGGCAGCAGCACTATTATTTGTTGTAATCGCGATTATGTCACATTTTGCTTACCACAAACACAAGGACAATCGCGAGATTCAGTTGTGCGGCATTTGGGCGCTTATCCTATGTGCAGCACAGATTGCAAGCGGCGCGGTAGTTGCGAGTACGATCACGAATCCTGACTTATTCCTATTTGCAAGCTTATTACATACGGTATTGATTTGTGGACTGTTCAGTGTACTCTGTTATATGAGCATCCGTGTCTGGCAGCTGCGGCAAAAATAAGGATCGTTTCTCCTGGCTGTGATGGTGGTAAGAAGAACCGAAGAAGATTGAGTTTGAGTTATAGAATGGATTCAGTGGTTATAAATAAAGAAGCAGATCGCTTACTGTTGGACAATGGAGATTGTCAACGAGAGGCAAGCGAGCTGCTTCTTTTTCTCTGAGAAACATTCATTGGATTAGGCGCCTTCCTTTACTTGCTGTGTTTCATTCGAGTGCGCACCGAGCAATACGATAGATGCGGCAGCCTTTGCTGCTGCCAACCAGCGAACATTCCACGGCTTGCGTACGATAACCTGATTGTTGTTTTTCATATCATTCTACCTCCAATTATTTTTGATGTGTTCCCTTTGATGACCTCATTATACCTGTAGACATTCTGCTCGTACCATGTAATCGGCTTACGGCTATCTTACAATGTCGTAATAATGTCGTAAGTTGTCTGCTCGGTCAGGCTTTAGGTTCATCAAAAAAACAGCTATACTACAGAAGAGGAAGTTTTCGTTTGTCATCAATGCCCGGTTGTGAACGCAATTATTGCAGACATCCTGCGGCATCCATGTAACTGTTCATGTACAGCAACACAGATACGCTTATTTTTTTCAAGGAGGGCTCGTAGTTGTCATTTACGAATATACGCGACTTTGTCGACACGCTGAAGCGTGAGAATGACCTCGTCGTTATTGAAGCGGAAGTTGATCCGTATTTGGAAATTGCAGAAATTCATCGACGCGTCATTGAAGAGGGAGGTCCTGCGCTTCTATTCACCAATGTGAAGGGCAGCCCCTTTGCAGTGACGACGAACCTGTTCGGTACGATGCGCCGGGTGGATATGGCCTTCGGAACGCGTCCTGAGCAGCTCGCGAATAAGTGCGTAGAGGCCGTAAACCGTCTAATGCCTCCATCGCCGAAGAAGCTGTGGCAAGAGCGTTCGACGGTGAAAGAGCTCCTTAGCCTTATGAAGGTTGGCATGAAGGATGTATCTTCTTCGCAAGCTCCAATTATGCAGGTGAAGCGTACAGACAAGCCGATGCAGGGCTTGCCGGCATTGACGAGCTGGCAGCTGGACGGAGGTCCATTTATTACGCTTCCATTGGTCTATACCGAACATCCGGAGCTGAAGAGCGCTGATCACAATCTCGGTATGTACCGAATTCAAATTTACGATGACAGCACGACAGGTGTGCATTGGCAAATTCAAAAGGGCGGCGGCCTCCATCATCATGAGGCTGAGCTGCGCAATGAAGCGCTTCCGGTATCCGTCATCGTGGGCGGGCCGCCTGCGCTGATTGCGGCTGCGATCGCTCCACTGCCGGAGAAGCTCCCTGAGCTGTTGATGGCATCATTCGTCATGGGTGAGCGTCTTCCAGTGGTAGACAGCGGATTCGAAGGACATCGCATCCCAGCGGAAGCAGAATTCGTTATCCAAGGGTACGTTCCACCACATGAGCGCCGCATGGAAGGGCCATTTGGCGACCACTACGGCTATTACTCATGGGCGCATGAGTTCCCGTTCCTGAATGTGAAGCACATGTACCATCGCAAGAATGCGATCTACCCAGCTACAATCGTGGGCAAGCCGCGTCAGGAAGACTACTATTTGGGCGAGTATCTGGTTAGATTGTTGTCGCCAGCGTTCCCGATGGTTATGCCGGCGGTACGCAAGGTACATCCATATCCAGAAACAGGCGTTCACTCGCTTGCCGCAGCTGTTGTACGTGAAAGCTACTCTCGTGAGGCGCTTCTGTCTGGCTTCCGTATTCTTGGCGAAGGGCAGCTCAGCTTGACGAAGTTCTTGATGTTGACGGATCAGCCGGTTGACTTAGAGAACTTTGCAGAGCTTACGGAAGCGGTGCTAGAGCGATTCAAGCCAGAGACGGATCTGTACGTGATTAATAATACGTCCCATGACACACTTGACTATACGGGGCATAAACTGAACCATGGCAGCAAGGGGATATTGCTCGGTGTAGGCGATGTAGTCCGTGAATTGCCTGGCGTGTACGAAGAAGGCCCCATCGATGAGATTAACGATGTGGCTGTATTTTGCCGTGGCTGCTTGACAATGTCAGGTGCTTCGTATGAAGCAGAACCACAGCTGGCGGAACGATTGCTACATCGTCTTGCTGCACAAGAGACGAAGTGGCCGCTCGTCTTTCTCGTTGACGACGCTCAGGTTGCCAATACGCAGTTGTCGTTCTTGTGGACGGTGTTTACGCGATTTAACCCCGCATCAGATATATACGCGGCAATGGAAGTCCGTAATCACCATCTCTCGTATAAATTGCCAATTGTTATCGATGCCCGCATGAAGCCAGGCTACCCAGATGAGTTATTCCCGCGTGAGGATATTGTGGAATTGGTCGACCGCCGTTGGAAAGACTATTTCCCAAACGGAATTAAGCGGGGGTGAGTTCCATGCTGCGCAGCTTGTTCGGGGAGCCGCCCCGTGTTGACAGCGGAACGTTGAAGGATGCAATGGCGGGGATGGACAACTATTTGGAAGCAATACGCAGTCGCATGGAGGGAACAGGCGATCCCGATCACTTCTGGCGCAAGATAGAAGTATGGACAGTCGGACTGAAGACCTCCTTGGATGAACTGGAACAAAGCGTATATGCGTCTGACAAGTTCGCCGATCGTGTGTCGAAGCATTATGAGGCCGAGATGTCTGAATCGGAGCAGGATGATTATTACCGGTACGTCTATTTTTATAAAAATGGATTTATTCGCGTGTTCTCGATCTTGGACAAGCTTGGAACGCTGCTGAATACAGTGCTGTCCTTGGAGACCGAGAGGGTGAAGCATCATTTCTCTTACTTTACGGTGCTTCGCCAATTGCGCTTCAAGGGACAGCATCCTGAATTGGAACATGCCCTGCTGGCATTGAAGGAGCAGCATGAAGATGCGCTTCAGCGGCTGCGCAAGCGACGCAATATGGAGATTCATCATATGAACCCAGAAATGCAGGATGATTTATGGCAGCGGCATCGCAGCTTGAATGACAAAATTAAGCTTGAGGATATTCAGGCCAATGTGGCAGATTTGCAGCATGGTCTGGAGATGGTGTGTGGCGCATTAATCCATGTGTTTCGACTGCTTCCCGTCAAGTAATGGAATTGAAAAGGGAATAAAAGTTAATTGACAACTTTCACCTGCTGCATTATACTCAACTTAATTTCATAACTGTTTTCTTATCAAGAGTGGCGGAGGGACAGGCCCTGCGAAGCCCGGCAACCGATCTTGCAACCCGGATGCATAACAATAAGTTATGCGATTGCAAGATGTCAATGGTGCTAATTCCTTCAGAACGTAATGTTCTGGCAGATAAGAAAGGGAGAGTCGATTTTTCATCTGGTTTCTTCACAGAATACCGAACGTTCGCCCCCTTTTGGCATCTGCCAAGAGGGGGCTTTTTGCATGAACGTGCGGCCCCAAAATGGAGAAGTGAAGGCAGCCAAGGCAATGTGGTATATTTGGCGACAGTTATTGAGAGGATACAGCATACGAATAGATGAAGATAAGGCTGTAGCGCCTATCTATTCTAGAATGTGGCTAGCATGAAGGAAGGTGACGATTCCGTTGATTCGGTTGGAACATATAAGTAAGCAATATGGTGCTAACGGCAAGGTGCAAGGGCTGCTGGCACTGGATGATGTGAGTCTGTCGGTTGAATCTGGCGAGATTTATGGAATTATCGGCCATTCAGGTGCAGGGAAGAGTACGCTGCTGCGCAGCATTAACCTGCTTGAGCGGCCTACGGCAGGCGTAGTTGAGGTAGACGGCGTTAACTTAACGAAGCTGTCGAAGTCGGCGCTGCAGCAGCAGCGGCGCAAAATCGGGATGATTTTTCAGCATTTTAACCTGCTCAGTTCAGCAACGGTATATGACAATATTGCATTTCCGATGCGCCTGGCGGGAACATCCAAGGATAAAGTAGAGAAGAAAGTAAATGAGTTGATTAGGCTTGTTGGTTTGGAAGAACACAAGCATAAATACCCGGCTCAATTGTCAGGTGGACAAAAGCAGCGCGTAGGGATTGCGCGTGCGCTTGCGAATGATCCGAAGGTGCTGCTCTGTGATGAAGCAACCTCGGCGCTAGATCCGCAGACGACGAATGCGATCTTGGAGCTGCTGCTCGATATTAACCGCAAGTTCGGAATTACGATCGTGCTGATCACCCATGAGATGCACGTCATCCAAGCGATATGCGACAAAGTTGCCGTTATTCATGGCGGGAAGATTGCTGAGGCAGGCAAGGTTGTAGACGTGTTCTTGAAGCCTCAGCATCCGGTAACACGCGAATTCATTCTTGAAGAGCCCAGCGATGCGGATATTCAGCCTTGGGCGGCATTCAAGAGCCAGGCTGCTGAGCATTCCCGTGTTGTGAAGATCAACTATTTGGGTGATGTCACGTATGAGCCGGTGCTGCATCGTGTCCTTACGGAAGCGGGCGTCAGCTTCGCGATACTGCAGGGAACGATCTCTCGGATGAAGGATACTCCTTACGGCCAATTGGTCGTTCGTCTAGATGGCGACACAAGTGCTGTAGAGCAATCATTATCTTCTCTCCGGGCGCAGGGTCTTGAAGTGGAGGTGATTGCGTGATGAATTTCGATTTCTCTACTGTCAATTGGAGCGACGTGTCTTCGGCTACTGGAGAAACATTGCAGATGATGCTGTTCTCTGTACTATTCACCTTCCTTGTTGGCTTGCCGCTAGGCGTGCTCTTGTATTTAACTGGGCGCACGGGTAGCAGAGCTGGGAAGATCGTATATAGTATCTTGTCATTCATTGTAAACGTGCTGCGTTCAGTACCGTTCGTTATTCTAATGATTGCGATCATACCGATTACACGAATTGTAGTAGGCACATCTATCGGTGTAGAAGGAACAATCCCGCCGCTCGTTATCGCGGCTGCACCATTCTTCGCTCGTCTCGTGGAGACGTCATTGCGTGAGGTTGATCGGGGCGTTATTGAGGCAGCACAGGCAATGGGAGCATCCACTTGGCAGATTGTATATAAGGTTCTGCTGCCCGAAGCGATGCCAGGCTTGATTGCAGGGACGACGATAACGGCGGTTACGCTCGTATCGTATACAGCGATGTCAGGTCTCATTGGCGGCGGCGGTCTCGGTGACCTAGCGATTCGCTACGGATACCATCGCTATGAGATTGAAATGATGATCGTGGCGATCGTTATTATGGTTATACTCGTACAGGTGCTGCAATGGATTGGCGATGCATTTGTTCGCCGCTATACAAGGAAATAAAAAATATTGTGCTGAGTCGGTCATTTCATGGTTGACGGCAGCACAAAATATGATATAATCCCAGTAATTCAATTGGAATTATCGGTAGTTACGAGTTGGATGAAATGATCATTTGAATCAAAACCTAATAGGCATAGGAAGCACGCTCTTAGGAGCTTCAACTTACAAATATTCATCAATTAAAATGGGGATCTTGGAAGGAGTAGTGAATGACATGAAAAAGTGGACTTTTGTATTAACGCTTATTACACTCGTAGCGGTACTCGCTGCTTGCGGCAACAAAAATACAGCAGGCGATAACACGAACGCATCTGGTGAGGCAGGCAAGTCTGGCACAGAAAAAGTGAAGCTTGTCGTAGGTGCAACACCGGTGCCTCATGCAGAAATACTGAATCATATCAAGCCGAAGCTGGCTGAGCAAGGGATTGATTTGGAAGTTAAGGAGTTCACGGATTATGTTCAGCCGAACGTACAAGTACACGAGAAGCAGCTTGATGCGAACTTCTTCCAACATAAGCCGTACTTGGACAATGAAGTGAAGACGAAGGGATACAGCCTTGTAACTGTAGGCAATATTCACGTTGAGCCTTTCGGAGGTTACTCCAAGAAGATTAAGTCGGTTAGTGAAATTGCAGATGGCGCAACGGTATCGATTCCGAACGATGCAACAAATGGCGGACGTGCGCTGCTCTTGCTGGAGAAGCAGGGCATTATTAAGTTGAAGGATGGCGTAGGTCTGGAAGCAACGGTTAACGACATTGCTGAGAATCCGAAGAACTTGAAGTTCAAAGAGCTGGAAGCTGCAATGCTGCCTCGTACGCTGGATGAAGTTGACTTCTCGCTTATCAATACGAACTATGCACTGCAAGCGAACTTGAATCCTACGAAGGATGCGTTGTTCATTGAAGATAAGGATTCTCCGTATGCGAACATCTTGACGGCTCGCGAGGACAACAAGGATAGTGATGCTGTGAAGAAATTGCTTGCAGCTTTGCAGTCTGACGATGTGAAGAAATTTATTGAAGATAAATACCAAGGTTCGATCGTACCTGCATTCTAATTGTAGAATACTTTCAATGAGAGAAGCCCTAGAGGCAAGCTGCCTTTCGATAAGAAAGGTGGAGCTTGCTGCTAGGGCTTTTTTCTTTGTAATCTAGGTGGAAGGGATTCAAGTGCATTGCATTGCGGAGCGGGACAGTCTGTCTACATCAGTGTCCAATGCAAAGTTGTTCTGCCAAGGCAAATATCTTATACTGAACGTGGAAGTTCTTTGAAGCGCTCAAAAGGAGGATTACGACGTGGAACAGCAGCGTAAAATTGCTCTTATTACGGGGAGCGCCAAAGGCCTCGGGAAGATGACAGCTATGACATTGGCCGAAGCCGGGCATGATATTGTCTTAAATTATGTACATAGCGAGGCAGAGGCTGAAGCACTGCGGCTCCAGCTCGAGAAGACGGGAATACGGTGTATTGCCATTCGCGCGGATATTTCCAAGCCGGAGGAAGTGAAGCGGCTCGTTACTGAAATGAATGAACGCATCGGTATGGCTGATATTGTGGTGAACAATGCTGGGCCGTTCATTAGAGAGCGGAGATTGTTCGCGGATTACTCGGAAGAGGACATTATGTATTTATTGAATGGGAATCTGAGCGGTGTCATTCTACTCGATCATTTGTTGCTCGGATCGATGCGGAAGAAGGGGTGGGGGCGCATTATCCATTATGGCTTCGGCCATGCGTCTGAGGCGCGTTCTTGGCCGCATCGGGCGGTGTATGCCGCAGCCAAGGTGGGACTAGTGTCCTTCACGAAGACACTGGCGGTAGAGGAAGCACAGAATGGCATTACGGTGAATATGATTTGCCCTGGCGATATTCGTGGTGACAACAAGGAGCGTAAGATCGAGGATGTACTTCATCTAACCGATGACGAAACGCCGCGCGGCCGTCCCGGCAGTGGTGAAGATGTGACACGAGTTATTCGCTTCTTATGTGAGGATGCTTCTGACTTTATAACTGGTAATATTATTAATGTCTCAGGCGGACTCGATCCTATTCGTACAACGATTAGCTCGAAATCTTAATGCTGCATGTACGCCCGTCGGCTGACAGACACAGCGGTTGCTGTGCCCTGTTGGAACGAGGGCGTTTTCATATTTTGGAGAAGAAGGAGGGACGGGATGCGGGATGTCCTAAGCTCTTTCTGATTTCGCGTGATAGGTGGTATGAAGATATGAGTTGGCTGACCAAGCAATTGGCGCAAGCAATCGTCTCACGGACGATGCAGGTCATTGGGTACAATGTAAATGTGATGGATGAGCGTGGGCGGATCATTGGCTCGGGCGACCTGTCCCGCATTAATCAAAAGCATGAAGGGGCACTCATTGCCATTGAGCGCAAGGGAAGGTTCGAGATCGATAAAGAGAGTGCACGCAATCTTCATGGTGTTATGCCGGGGACGAATCTTGTTATTCAATTTCGCGGAGAAGTTGTCGGCGTTATCGGGATTACGGGAGATCCTGCTGAAGTGACGAAGTATGGGGAACTTGTCAAGATGACAGCTGAGATGTATTTGGAGCAGGCGGATTTGTTGGAAAAGGCGCGCTGGGATAAGCGGATGAAGGAGGATTTCCTCTTATCGGTCATTCATGCGGAACCGGGAGATCAAGCCATGCTTCGCCTGCAGGCGGAACGAATAGGCCTGAAGCCGGACAAGCCTCGTGTTGCTTGTATTCTGGAGCTTACGGATGAACATGATGCGGATTCAGTGCCTACACTGCGCAGAGTTGTAGAACTGTTGGAAGGGCGGCCGACAATTGATCTTATCGCGATACGGAATACGCGGCAAATCGTCCTATTCAAGCCGCATTTGCACCCACGGAAGCCGAATATGGATATATGCGAGGGAATACGGCAAATTCGGAAGTTGCTGGAAGAGAAGCAGATTGCACCTCTTCGTATTGCGGTGGGCAAGGCTTATTCAGGAATCGATGGGCTCATAGCATCCTACCGCTCTGCTCAAGATACGATGCGCGCGGGTCAAGCAATCCTGCCTGAGCATACGGTCTATTATAGTGAGGATATGCCAAATGAGACGGTGCTGGCGAATGTGGGCCGCAGCTGGGTTACGGATGAAATGGAGCAGATGTGGCAGCGATTCATCCAAGAGGATCGGAGCGGGGAATTGAGGCAGACTCTGCAGGTGTATTATGAGGAAAGCGGCGAGCAGCAGCGGATTGCACAGCGGCTGGCCATCCATCGCAACACGCTCCGTTATCGTCTGCAGCGGATTGCGGATGTGACAGGCAAGGATCCCAAGAGCTTTCGCGATTTGTATACGTTAATGTCGGCGTGGTGGATTCACGCGATGCTGCGCAGTAATGAGTCTTAGCCAGTTAACAAAGGAAAGGCTGAGCATGTCTATTTCATGTATCCTATTTCACATACCGGCCTGATAGCAGCAAGACAAAGGTTGATTGATCTTGTATTGTGCATTTGAACAAAAAATACACTTTATAAAGCGCTTCATTTCATGTTTATGCATGATGAAGCGCTTTCATATTGGAGGTAAAGTAAAGGTACAACAACGAAACACTGCATCTTCAAGGAGGATGGGGACTATGACAGTAACGGTATCTGTACTTGGTGCACTGGCGGCTTTAGTGGTTGCTATCGTGCTTATTTTACGAAAAGTTCCACCGGCGTACGGTATGATGATTGGCGCGCTGGTAGGCGGCGTAGTCGGAGGAATTGGCTTAGTTGACTCCGTAACGCTAATGATGGACGGAGCCAAGACGATGATTCCAGCAGTGCTGCGAATATTAGCAGCAGGTGTTCTTGCAGGCGTATTGATTGAATCAGGCGGAGCGAAGACGATTGCAGAGACATTAGTACGCAAGGTAGGCGAGACTCGCGCATTGTTCGCACTAGCTTTTGCAACGATGGTATTGACAGCTGTTGGTGTATTTATCGACGTGGCGGTCATTACGGTGGCTCCAATCGCACTTGCAATTGCGCAGCGTGCAGACTTGTCCCGTATGGCGATATTGCTCGCTATGATTGGGGGAGGCAAGGCAGGCAACATTATGTCGCCGAACCCGAACGCGATTTCTGCGGCGGATGCTTTCCATATCCCGTTGACTTCGATAATGGCAGCAGGAATTATCCCAGCTTTGATTGGTTTGTTCGTAACGTATTGGATTGCGAAAAAGTTGTCTCATAAAGGAACGAAGGTAGCAGGTGTAGAGCAGGTGGAGGATAGCAAGGAGCAGCTTCCTAGCTTTCTTGCTGCAATGATGGCGCCAATAACAGCAATTGCATTGCTGGCCTTGCGCCCGATTGCAGGCATCGCCATTGACCCCATTATCGCTCTCCCTGTTGGTGGTTTAGTAGGGGCACTCTGTATGGGACGCATTACACAGATTAACCGATATGCAACCTCTGGACTTGGCAAAATGACGGGTGTTGCCGTCATGCTTATCGGGACGGGGACACTTGCCGGAATTATTTCGAACTCACAATTGAAGGATGTTATTATCGATGGCTTGACGGCTTCAGGCTTGCCAGCCTATTTACTTGCACCAATCAGTGGTGCCTTGATGTCTCTGGCGACAGCGTCCACAACTGCAGGTACTGCGGTAGCAAGCTCGGTATTCGGTTCGACCATTATGGAGCTTGGCGTCGCATCCTTAGGGGCAGCAGCAATGATACATGCGGGTGCTACGGTATTCGATCATATGCCGCACGGCAGCTTCTTCCATGCCACTGGCGGCAGCGTGAATATGGCGATGAAGGAACGTCTTCGTCTTATCCCCTATGAAACGCTAATCGGTCTCGTGCTTGCTATCGTATCTACGCTCGTATTCGGTGTCTTCGGCTGGTTCTTGTAAGCCAAGGACAATACAATGTGCTGGGACAAGGCCGTAAACCTCGCAAGTTGTGCAGGTATAACTGAGGAACTTGCTGGTTCGTAATGAGAGACAGGTAAAGGAATAGAAATAGAAATAGAAATAGAAATGTAGATAAACAGCTAATGTACAACTCGGAGAGAAAGTCAGATTGGATGGATAGGAGTGGATCAGTATGAAATTCGTAATTGCTCCAGACTCTTTTAAAGAAAGTTTGTCTGCGTGGGAAGCATGTCAGGCGATTGGCCGCGGCTTGGGGCGGGTATTCCCGGAGGCGGAACTCGTATATGTACCGATGGCAGATGGCGGAGAAGGGACCGTGCAGTCGCTTGTAGATGCGACAAGCGGCCGAATTGTACGGACAACAGTAACAGGGCCGCTTGGAACACCTGTGGAAGGATTCTATGGCGTCTTAGGCGATGGCAAATCCGCAGTTATTGAGATGGCTGCGGCATCGGGACTGGCGCTTGTTCCACCGGCACAGCGGAATCCACTCGTTACGACGACGCGGGGGATGGGAGAGCTGATCCTATCCGCATTGAATGAGGGGGTAGAGACGATTATCCTGGGGCTTGGAGGCAGCGCTACGAATGATGGCGGCGCTGGGATGGCTCAAGCGCTTGGTGTACGGCTGTTAGCTGAGGATGGGACTGAAATTGGTGATGGAGGCGGAGAAGTCGGTCGTATTGCACACATCGATTTGAGCGGTGTTGACCCTCGGCTTGCGAAGGTGAAATTCGTAGCGGCCTGCGATGTCGACAACCCGCTTATCGGAGAGCGTGGAGCATCGGCAGTATTTGGCCCCCAGAAGGGAGCTACGCCGGAGATGGTGAAGCAACTGGATGCGAACTTGGCGCACTACGCGGCGAAGATGCGGGAGGACGTCGGTTGTGATGTCGCCCATATGCCAGGCGCGGGGGCGGCCGGAGGGCTTGGGGCAGGCGTGGTGGCTTTTCTGCAAGCTGAATTGAAGCGAGGAGTAGATATTGTCATCGACGCAACCGGCTTAGCAGATCATGCAGTTGATGCTGATGTGGTCATTACCGGTGAAGGCAAGATTGATGGACAGACCATTTATGGCAAGACGCCAATCGGCGTAGCGAAGACGGCGAAGCTGCATGGAGTCCCAGTTATCGGTATTGCGGGCACGCTTGCAGCTGGACATGAAGTGGTTCATGAGCACGGTATCGATATGGTATTTACGATTGTTCCGGGGGTCACGACATTAGAGGAGGCCTTAGGACAAGCTGCTGACAATATGGAGCGTACTGCTTATAATATCGGCATGGCCTTGAAACTCGGAATTCAGTTGAAATAACGGAAGAATGATGGGGGAGAAGCTGCAGTTAAGCGAAGCAGCCGTAGCAGTAGCAGCTATCCAGCAATGTTGCTGTATCTATTATTTAGCAGTGATAAGTTAGCACAATGATATCGGGATTGAAAAAAGGCTGTCCCCGGCAGATTCAACTGCTGGTGAACAGCCTTCCTTCTTATGAAGTCCAATTATTCAATTTAGAATACTTGTACGACTTCTGTAATGCCTTCCACTTCTTCCACCAAAGCGCGCTCAATACCCGCTTTCAATGTGATCGTGGAGCTTGGGCAGCTGCCGCAAGCGCCCATCAGGCGAAGCTTAACGATGCCGTCTTCAACATCAACCAATTCAACGTCGCCGCCATCACGCTGCAAGAACGGGCGCAGTTTATCCAACACTTCCAGCACTTCATCGTAAACTGTGCTTTGTGCATTTTCACTCATCTATGACAACTCCTTTCATCCATGCTGATTTTATTATATTATAAAGCTATCCGAATTCAAAGGCGCAACATGAAAGCGGGGGATAATGTCAATGCGACCAATCATAGAATTTTGTGTGAATAATATGCATCACGGGACAGATAATGTCATGAAGCGCCTAGAAGGCAACCCGGATTATGACGTGCTAGAGTATGGCTGTCTAGGGAATTGCGGGGAGTGCTACATGTTTCCGTTTGCATTAGTAAATGGTGAAATCGTTGCTGGGGAAACGGCAGATGAGTTATATGACAAAATTATGATCAAAATAGAGGAAATAAAAGCATGGGAGCAGCTGGACATCGATTGATGCCGCTGCTCCCATGTTTTGTTAATCATAGAGAATGATTGCAGGTTTTTATCCGAAATGGTTCTTAGACATCCATAATACTCCGCTCTTAATGACGCGAGGCACATACCCTACAACGGCACGCTTGCCAACAACGCCGAAGCCGGATTTTTTGCCTAATGCACCTAGCACGCCCTTCAGCTTAATTTTGCCTAAGCGAGGAGTTTCCCCGTTCCATCTTGCCCGAATGACATCCGCGATCTGCTCTCCTTGGGCGCCTGCTGCTTGTGCGCTAGGCGAGAACGGGAGGCTCGCGCAATCTCCTACAACGAACACATTCGGATATTCAGGAATGTGATGGTATTCGTTAATGATGACACGGCCCTGTGGATCCTTTGCAACTTGGAGCTGCTGTACCGGAGCAACAGGCTGAATGCCGGCAGTCCATACGGTAACGTCCGACAAAATCTCTTCTTCGGTATCTTCTTTCCGGTTATAGATTACTCCTTCCTCGAGGTGGCTTACATTCACGAAGGAACGAAGCTCAATATGATGCTCAAGGAACCATCCAGAGACAAAGTGAGAGAGCTTCTCCGGGAACGCAGATAGCACGCGCGATCCCCGATCCAGAATTCGGATATTGAGATCAGGTCGGCTCTCACGCAGCTCTGCCGCCATTTCAACACCGCTAAGCCCACCGCCCACAATGCTTACGTGTCCGTATGGACGAATGTCATTTAGCAATTGATAGGTGCGTCTTGTGCTGGCGAGTGATTGAATGCTGTTGCCAAACTGCTCGGCGCCTGGAATGCCATGATACTTATCCGTACAACCCAGACCGATGACTAGATGATCATAGGCGAGTGCATCTCCATCTGTGAAGTGGACAATCTGCCCGTCCAAGTCGATGGATTGTACATTCCCATAATGAAGGTGCACGCGCGGATCATCCGGGAAGGACACGCGAATGTCCATATCCGACACCGTTCCGGCTGCTAGTGCATAATATTCCGTCTTGAGGCCCTGATAAGGCATGCGGTCAACTAATACAAGTTGTACATCGGAAGGCAGCTCGCCCTCCAACAACCGACTAATGATGGCCAATCCTCCGTAGCCGCCACCGAGTATGACGTATCGTTTCATCTGTTCGACTCCCCCCATGTTGCCGAAAAATTAAGATGGTAGGTGCTGCGCCGCAAGCGGCGATTACGTCGTATGGCTCCACTCATTTGTCTGGGACGCGATTCCGTGAAGCCAGCTGGAAGCCATGTCTTCGGTGTTATGAATCGTGCCCGCGGTTGCTGATTCTCTGTTGTATTATCCAATAGGGTCATGCATTACCTCTATCTCTCTAATATGCTCAATGATCAATTACATCGACATTACTCATATATCTTTATCGGATTGTAGAACGTATCGCGTTCGATTGGCGTACGGCCTGCTCCCTTAATGAGCCATACGAGTTCATCGCGCGTCAAACCTTCCGGTGTAAGCGCGCCGGCTGCATGACTGATGCGTTCCTTCACAAGCGTGCCGTGCACGTCGGAAGCACCGAACGTAAGTGCAACTTGTGTCAACTGGGTTCCGATATTGATGAAGTACGCTTTAATATGTTGAATGTTGTCCAGCATAAGGCGGCTGATCGCAATTGTCTTCAAGTCTTCATAAGCGGAGTTGCGGCGCTTGATGCTGGCTTTAGGACTCTTCGGCTGCATAGACAATGGGATGAATACTTGGAAGCCATTCGTCTCATCTTGAAGTTCGCGGATCGAGATCATATGGCGAATACGATCCTCATGCGATTCGATTGCGCCGTACAGCATCGTTGTATGTGTTTTCATGCCAAGTTGATGTGCCGTACGGTGAACTTCGAGATAGCGCTCAACGCCAGCTTTCTCGACACGCATCTTCTTCCGATATTCATCGGATAGAATTTCTGCTCCTCCACCTGTCAGAGATTCCAGTCCGGCATTCATTAGCTCTTTAAGCACCTCTTCAATGCTCAAGCCGCTGATGCGTGTGAAGAAATCAATTTCAGCTGCTGTGTACGCCTTAAGTGTGACGTCCGGATACTTCTCGTTCAGTGCACGAAGCGAATCTACATAATAAGAGAACGGTACATGCGGGTTGTGTCCGCCAACGATATGGAACTCGCGTACGCCCGGATGGATGTGCTGATCTACGAAGTCAATCATTTCTTGACCGGATAATGTATAAGCACCTTCGTCTCCTTGATCTTTACGGAAGTTGCAGAATGCGCAGTGCGCTTCGCATACATTCGTGAAGTATAGGGACATATTTTCAATAAAATAAACATTTTTGCCGTTCTTGCGCATGTTCGCAAGATTTGCCAATTGACCCAAGGTCAACAGATCGTCCGTTTCATACAAGTAAACGCCATCCTCAAGCGTCAGGCGCTCACCGCGTTCGACTTTATCTGCGATTTCGGCCATACGTGGATCGGCATGACGCGTCATGACTGTAGTCATACACAGGCCCCCTTCAGGTAAGGTATCTTTTTACAATTCAGCACAATATGCTGTTGTTGACAAATAAAAAACTCCGCGGCGGATAAGTTCCGTCGGAGATTGCAGTGAAACGAATCACATTAATTGATGTCAGTTCCATTATACATTCGCATAAGAGGTGGGGCAATACGTCTACAGGAAGTATAGGTGCAAATTACCAGCAGCGATGTTCTCTTGTATATGCCGAAGGGGATGGTTATACTTAGTAATACGAGGAGGGTGATTAGAATGATTACAATCAGCGATGAAGCGATTGAGAAGATAAAGGAAATGATTGCGCAAGAGGAAAATGAAAATATGTTCCTGCGCGTCGGTGTTCGTCCAGGCGGTTGCAGCGGATTCTCTTATGGTATGGGATTTGACGATGAAGAGACTGAGGAAGATGTGCACTTGGAGATTGGCGGCATGAAGGTCGTCATCGATAAGGAAAGTGTTCCTCATCTGAGTGGACTTACAATCGACTACAAGGAATCCGGCATGTCTGGGGGCTTCACGATCGACAACCCGAATGCGGTAGCAACTTGCGGCTGCGGTTCCAGCTTCCGTACAGCAACAAATGAGGGAAAAGCGGAGAAGTGCGACGACTAGTCTCCACTTATTTGCATGATACCTTATATATAGATGAATGATACATTCTGATTCCATTCGATTCGATAATTGCGATTAGACTTCGTGATTAGATGATAATGAAATATAGAAGACCTCTTATTACGGTAGAGTTGAGCATCGTTACCTTGTAAGAGGTTTTTTTGCTGTTTTTGGCGTCTATAGTGCTAATCCTAATATTTCTAATCATACTGCAAATTGTTTCGGCGAACCTTATAACGAGCAGGAGGTGATACCTATGAATGAACATCATGATGCACATCAAGTACAGCAATCCACTGATGTAGACCGTACACTGCTGGTGTCTTATAGAGCGTATTGCTCGGAATGTCCAGGAGGGTGGCATGGGACTTGCTATGATTCCCGTCAAGATTCAACGAGGGATGCCCAGAATCACAACAATACGTATCATGCAGGAACCACGGGAGCTACCGTTATTGAGAGTTCAGGCAGCTGTTAATTTGCGTGGGGATAGAACGAATTGAACACAGAACACAGAGCTGTGCAGCCATCTATTCTGCTCAACTGAAGAAGGCTGCCCTTACTCTTATAAGAAGAGCAGGTGCAGCCTTCGGATATGCCTGTTAGGGTCAGTTTATTCCTTCACTCGTTTGCCTAGCAGGATCATGAACCAAATGATGCTTGCTCCGAGGACTGCATGACCAAGGCCTGCCATGTGGCTCAAGCCCTTCATATCTGTTCCGTTAACCTGAAGGATGCCGCGAACCGTCATCGCTGCAAGACTTAGCATCAGACCGATATTATATACATTGTACCAACCTTTGAATGAACGGACTTCATGCACGCGGAACTGCTTCGCAAGCAAGGTAAGAAGCAGGAAGAACAGGAAGCCGAGAACGAGAATATGGGTGTGCAGCGGTTTTAATGCTGTGTAAGCTGTGAAATCATTTATTTTGGTGAACTCCCGGTAAAAGATACCCGATATGAGGCCAAGAATGGCATAGAAGAATGAAGTGTAATACAGTTTTTTCACAGTAAACTCTCTCCTTTGTTTCGTCATTCGCATGGATGATAGGAGTGTACCGCAGTTGTATGAACCCAATATGAACAGAACATGACAACGGGGTCATGTTCTGCTTATACGCTATTTAGGGAATCGGATCGTGAATATGGTTCCTTGTCCTACTTCGCTAGACACGCGGATCGTTCCGTTGTGCAATTCAATGATTCGCTTTACGATGGCTAAGCCAAGCCCTGTTCCATGCTGGCTCTGTCCTGGTTCAGCAAGCTCACTGTATTTGTAAAATCGCTCGAAGATATGTGGCAGTACATCCTCTGGAATCCCTCTCCCCGTGTCGGATACAACTACGATAATGTCTTCTCCTTGTTGTTTGCATTGTATCCCGATGGTTCCTTGCGACGCAGTGAATTTAATCGCATTCGTTAGCAGATTTGTCCATGCTTGATACAGCAATCCTGCATCTCCCGTTAACTTCACGCTATCAAGCTGAAGATCCAGTTCGATGCCTTTCACGCTCCATTGCGGCTCAAGCAGGATGATGACTTCTCGCAATTGTTCATCGAGCCGGATAGAGGCTTGCTTCATCATCTCGCTTCCTCGTTCCAAGGAGGCGAGCGTCAGCAATTGCCGACTTATCCCGGATAACCGCCGCGACTCATCCGCAATGATGTGCAAATAGCGTCGTTCTTGTTCGGGCGGCAGCGGGTGATCCATGAGCTGCTGCGCTAATCCTTGGATCGAAGTCAATGGTGATTGAATCTCATGGGACACGTTCGCGACGAACTGCTTCTGTACGGCATCCAGCTGCCCGAGAGCCTCAGCCATTACGGTGAATCGTCTTGCAAGCTCACCAATTTCATCATTGCGGTGGAGATCCAGCTTAACTTCGTAATTGCCTTTTTCCAGTTCCATAGTGGCTCGGGTTAACCGCTGCAGCGGCTTAACGAGATAGCGTGTCTTCACGGAAATGAGCACTAGGCTGATAACGAAGGTAGAGACGAGTAGTACCGCAATGAGAACACGCACTTCTTCGGTCTGCTGCACCATATCTGGGCGAATGAACAGAGCGTGCTGCTCGCCATTAACGGTAAGCGGGATACCATGGCTCAATTCAAGTCGATTCTCGAATATAGCGGGCACGAATAAGCTGCTCCATGTTCCTTGCTGGAGCATGCCGCGATACGTATTCCCTTGAAGAACGCTGTCAATCGCTTCGGGAGCAAGATCAGCATGCTTGAATGGTCTGCCGAATGTCTTCACATGATGATCAGGATCGATAAGGTACAGCTGATAGCCCAGTTCAGCGAGATTCGTTAACGCCTCGTCAGCCGTGTCTTCACCAGACGATAACATGTTGTTCATGCGCGCCAGCGCTTGCCCAACCTTCTCCATCTTCTGCTCGTAATGACTGGAGATCGCTTGATTGTGCGCGATATTCGCAAGAAAGACGCCGCATACGAAGCTGATAAATACGATTACAGCTGAGAAAAACACGATTCGGGTATACAGTGTCTTCAAGGTTCAAGAACCTCCAATTTGTAGCCAAGGCCTCGGATTGTAGTAATTCGGAATCCACTTGCATTCTCAGGAAAACGCTCCCGAAGACGCTTAATATGCACGTCAATGGTTCGGCTGTCCCCTTCGTAGTCAGTACCCCATATCCAAGCCAGCAGCTGTTCGCGTGTGAAGATGCGCCCTGGATAGGAAGCAAGCTGCGCTAATAGCTCAAACTCCTTGCGGGGAAGAGTCAGTTCTTCGCCGGAGGCTGCAACGGTATAGCTCTTGCGGTCGATAGTTGTTGCACCAAGGCGTATGAGGCTGTCAGATACGATCTGATACCTCCGAAGCAGCGCCTTCATGCGGAATAGCAGCTCCTTCGGCTCGAAGGGCTTCACCATATAGTCATCGGTGCCGGCTGCGAAGCCTTGCTCCTTATCTTCAAGTTCGCCGAGCGCGGTGAGCATAATCACCGGGATATCATATTGCTGTCTAATTTCGGCGCATAATGTCCAGCCATCCTTCAGCGGCATCATGACATCTACGATCGCAATATGAATGGTTTCCTGCTCCAATATATGTGCTGCAGCTTGTCCATCACTCGCGTCGAACACATGATACTGCTCAGATTCGAGCACAAGCCGCAGCATCGTTACAATATTCGGGTCATCATCCGCAACGAGTACATGAATGATCAATGCGATTTACCTCCATTCCAAGGTGGGGAGTGATCAGGTCTAATTATGAGGGGAGAAGCACAAAAACAAAAATCCCTGGAGCAGGCGCCAAGCGCGAAGTCCAAGGATTTTGCCCCATTGTCCGTCTTGCGGGAGTCGATCAAGTCTTCCTAAATGATCAGAACTGACAATTATAAGAACGTCTTGTTGATCATGATGGAGATCAAATAAAAACAAAATACTGAAAACAGCCAGCACGCTGTTCCAAGTACCCGTCTATGCTTTCTCCAAAATTGAAAACCGATCGCAAGTATACCTACATTGGCAAGCACGAGTACGACAGACATAGATACGATCGCAATCCAGTACAACGCTTCATATACAGCTGCAGTTGACATGACGGTCGCTCCCATCCTTTATATCCATCCATTATTATCCCTTATACGATACCATCCCAATCTTGAAAAAGACAAGCACTATGCGTCCAACTTGATCCAGTCTTGTGCAAATCAGGCACATGCCATGGACAATCATACAAGAATCGGATGGGAGCCATGAGTATGTATAAGTATTAAGGACGAAAGGGGAGTGGCGAATGGAAGGCAGACAGTTAGCCAGCAAATGGTTGAAAACCGCGGCGCTAATATCGGATTCACGTGTAGCAGGGCATATTCCGGCAACGCGTATATACAATACGTCTAATCTCCATGAAATGTTAAACATACACGGTTTCGTCGTCATCAAGCCTGTCGTTGGTTCTGGCGGTGCCGGTGTTATTAAAGTAACGAAGAGCGGATCGACTTATCGATATACGTATCAGGCCAATACACGCAGCTTTGGAGATTTCGATGCCATGGTGCGATCATTGTCCGGTACGAAAAAGAAGCGTACCTACCTGATTCAGCGGGGAATCCATCTAGCTACGATTAATGGAAGACCGATCGATTACCGGGTTAAAGTAGTGAAGTCAAATGGCAAATGGGGTGTACGCTCGATGGTTGGGCGCTTGGCGAGAAGAGGCTTGTTCGTGACGAACTTGTGCAAAGGAGGTACGATGGTAACCGCAGCACAAGGAATTGCAAGATCGCTCTCTGGACAGAGCGTCCGCGCCAAGAAGAGTAAGATGAGATATTTGACACGGATCTGCACATCGCTATTAGAGAGGAAATATCCAGGGATTGGCCAGTTAGGCTTCGATTATGGCATTGATCGCTCCGGTCATATCTGGATATTCGAGGTGAACACAAGACCGCAGTAAGGGGCAATCTACGTTGGAAGTGGGATTTGATAGATTAGATTTACTAGAGATTGGAAAATGATTAAACATTTTTATTAGAAAAACAATCCAAAAAGATGTGAATAATTATATCCACATCATCCCCACTGATAGATAGCGTTTTTTGACGTTTATCAACAAATTATTCACAATTTTTCCACAAACGCCTGTGGATATTGGAACGCTTGTTCTGCTTTCTGAGGCCGTGATATGATGAATGCGGCAGGAAAGTTTAGGAAAGGTTGTGATGCAGATGGCTTTGCTTTCCGATGAACTGCTTATTGATTCCTATGAGCAGGCAATCAGGCTCCGATTGGATGAAGAATTCATCGCGTTGCTGCTTGAGGAAATGAAAAGGCGCTGCCTTTGTCCGACCCTCTTCCGAATACCGGTGTGCACATAGATGACCGGCATGCCGAGGCTTTACTCCCAAGCCAGTCCGTTCACATAAGTGGTTGCGTGGCAGTGCTCACAATAGATTATATGCAGGCACTGCATGGATACAGAACTAGATACAGAACTATCATCCAGCATCGTTTGATGGGATACGGAATCGTCTGGCTGATATGGGGCGTAAGGTCCAACATAATCTTCCAGTTTGCCGCTGTCAGTGGTTGGGTTCAAACAGTTCGGACATTGAAATTCGGGACTGATCATGCCGTTGCATAGTGGACAAACATGAAACAAGGGTATCCTCCTCCGTTAGATAAAGATGTTGGAGATAGGATACCCTTTCTTTCGTTTATTTAATTACATTTTCATGCTGCTGCTGTGTCCAGGAGACAGCTTAGCTGATGGATCAATATACACCTTAGCGTTATTGATAGCTGTTGGCGCCTCGCCAAAACCGACAGCGATGAGCTTCAGCTTGCCTGGGTATGTCGTAATGTCGCCAGCAGCGAACAAGCCTGGGATGTTCGTCTCCATACGAGAATCAACAACGATGGAACCGCCCTCGATGTTAAGGCCCCATTCAGATATTGGTCCGAGAGAGGACACGAAGCCGAAGTTGACGATAACTGCATCGACATCGATATCTGTTGCTTCTTTTGATTTGGTGTTAGTCAGTGTTACGCGCTCAATTCGACTAGCATCACCATGCAAAGCGGTAATTTCTGTAGGCGTAATCACTTGAACCTTGGAATTCATCAATTGCTCAACACTATGTTCATGCGCGCGGAATTTGTCGCGGCGATGAATAAGTGTGACTTGTTCAGCAATAGGCTCCAGCATGAGTGCCCAATCGACAGCAGAGTCTCCGCCGCCGCTGATCAGCACGCGCTGGCCTTTGAACTGCTGCAGATCGCTAACGAAGTAGTGCAGGTTCGATTTCTCGTATTGGGCTGCTTCAGGCAGCTCCAAGCGGCGTGGTTCGAATGCACCTACACCAGCTGTTACGATCACGGATTTTGCGTGATGAACGCTTTTATCTGTAGTAACGGCGAATAGACGCTCGTCGAGCTTCTCTACTCCCTGAACCTTCTCTTCCAAGCGAACATCAGGATTGAAATGTTCCATTTGCTTTTTCAAGGAATCAACAAGTTCTTGCGCTGTTACTTTCGGGAATCCGGCAACGTCATAGATGTACTTTTCCGGATATAATGCTGCTAATTGGCCTCCTAGTTGAGGCATGCTTTCAATAAGACGAACGGAAGCTTGTCGCATGCCGCCATAGAATGCAGCGAACATGCCGGCAGGCCCGCCCCCAATAATTAAAATATCTACTACATCTTGTTGTGATACAAGTTGTGAATTCAAGGCTGAGCACCTCCAATGGCGATGTCTGACCATGTGATCATGGTCATTGTGTGTTTTGGCACATCTATCATTATAAACGGTGCTCGACAAGAAGGAAACCGTACATTTTCCAGGGATTTCGATATAAATGTGAAAATTATCAAAATTAAACGCTTTCATACATTGTTCTACAAAAAAGGTGCTTGTAATTTAATTGGAAACTCGATATCATTGCAGTTGAATTGTATGTAAATTGTCGACAATTTGTCGATGTTGGGCATAATGCGATGTGCACGTGATTATGGATCTATCTGAATGAGTTACTTTCAATCATTTGGACCATAATAAAAATGATTACCAGTTGTATAATGTATAGGTACCTAGATTTCGTTTGTTGTTTTTTGTGGGGTTTTTCACAACTTCACAAGATTGATGTATATACGCGGGTTTCTAGAACAAGGGTATTCATATTCAAGTTGTAACATGTTATTACCAACCTACACAAAATGATTGACCCGATTTGGAAGGAGCTAATGAAAGATGAGTAACATTCCTAAAATCGTAATCCTAGGCGCGGGTTACGGCGGCATCATGGCAGCGCAACGTCTTCAGAAAGAATTAAACTATAATGAAGCAGACGTAACATTAGTCAGCAAACATGACTATCATTACTTCACAACTCATTTGCATATGCCTGCTGCTGGTACGGATTCCTATGAGAATGCTCGAGTGCCTATCTCGAAGTTGATTGATGAGTTCAAAATTGACTTTGTGAAGTCTTCGGTGAAGGAAATTCGTATTCAAGATAAGAAGGTCATTCTTGAAGACGGAACTTTGTCTTATGATTACTTGGTGATCGGTGTCGGTGGGGAGCCTGAAACATTCGGTATTCCTGGACTTGGCGAGTATGCGTTCAGCATTCGCAGCATCAACTCTGTTCGCGTAATCCGTGAGCATATCGAACATCAATTTGCTCTATATAAGCAAGATGAGACTCGTGCTGATCGTCTGAATTTCGTTGTAGGTGGCGCAGGCTTCACAGGCATCGAGTTCATCGGTGAATTGTCCGATCGGATTCCTATGCTGTGCAAGCAGTTTGATGTCGATCCAAAATTGGTCAATATTTATAACGTGGAAGCGGCGCCAACAGCACTTCCAGGCTTCGATCCTGAGCTTGTTGAATATGCAATGAACGTATTGAAGAAAAAAGGCGTTACATTCAAGCTGGCAACAGCGATCAAGGAATGCACACCTGAAGGAGTTCTCCTTGCAACTGGAGAAGAAATCAAGTCTTCCACTGTTGTATGGACAGGTGGTATTCGTGGTAACCGTCTCATCGAGCAAGCAGGCTTCGAAGCAATGCGCGGTCGTGTGAAGGTTGATGAATTCTTGAGAGCGCCAGGTCATGATAATGTCTTCATTATTGGGGACAACTCGCTCATGATTAATCCGGCAATTGATCGTCCATATCCGCCTACAGCGCAAATGGCGATGCAGCAAGGTCCGGTATGCGCGAGCAACATCGTTGCTTCAATTCGCAACCAGCCGCTTAAGAAGTTCGAGTACCACAACAAAGGTACAGTTGCTTCCTTGGGTAAAGGCGAAGCGATCGGCGTAGTGGGTAAGAAGAAGCTGAAAGGCTTCTGGGCTGCCCAATTGAAAAAAGTCATCGATATTCGTTGGTTGTTCATCATTGGCGGAATTTCTCTTGCTCTTCGCAAAGGTAAATTCCTGTAAGAAGAACGTGACCAGTTTTACGGTTGATTGGTTAAGATCATAGTGTTAAATCAAATATATGCCGCTGCATCTTCGGTCTTTGATCGGGGATACCAGCGGCTTTTTGTTTGCTGCCATATGACAAGCAGAGACGCAAAAGGCCTGTATGATCGCAATCATACAGGCCTTTCGATGCCGGAATTGGCATTCCATACGGATGAATCTCAAAATCTTATCTTAAATTTTCATCATATCATTCAGGGTATCTGGTGTAAGCAGGTTGCCTACATAGAAGGAGCCGAACTCGCCGAAGCGGGCGCTCACTTCGTCGAAGCGCATTTCATAAATGAGCTTCTTGAACTGAAGCGGATCGTCACTGAATAACGTAACGCCCCATTCCCAATCATCCAGACCTACCGAGCCTGTGATGATTTGCTTCACTTTACCCGCATAGCCTCGGCCGATCATGCCATGGCTGCGCATCATATTGCGGCGCTCCTCCATGGACAGCATGTACCAGTTGTCGGCCAAGTCACGCTTCTTGTTCATTGGATAGAAGCAGATGTGCTTGCTCTGCGGCAAGGTTGGCTTCAGTCGCGCGATAATTTCCGGATTCTCCATTGGATCTTCGGTCGATCCTGGCTTCGTCATATAATTGCTTAATTCAACGATGCTGACATAGGAATAAGTTGGTGTTGTAAATTGAGCGAAAGACGTTTTATTCAGCGCATTTTCAAGCGCGTTAAGCTCTTCGAGTGTTTCACGAAGGTGGAAAATGACAAAGTCGGCTTTTTGGCCTACGATGCTGTATACGACAGTGCTGCCCTTCTTATCTGCTTCCGTTTCGGACCATTCCGACCATAACGTTTGCAATTCCTCAAGCGCATGCGCACGCTCTTCATCGTCCGCTTTTTTCCATTGAGCCCAGTTGATCGTGCGGAAATCATGGAGTGCATACCAACCGTCGAGCGTTAAAGCTGCTTCATTCATATCGCGTTATCCTCCGTTATCGTAAAAGATTGTGTACCACAACCACTTTTGTGTAAATCGCCATACTAAAGTCATTGTAGCTATTATTTGCAGTGCATTCAACTAAGAGGTGATAAATGTCACTGAATGTTCGTTGATTTTTGGCCTTGGTACAAGTACACTAAGACTATTCAGGAATTAGCGAAATATGGATATTTAATTGGATAATAATAGATTGTACGAAGCGAAGCAGGAGGCGGGTTGCAACATGTTGGGCTGGATAATGGTCTTCATATTAATGGTGCTATTCTTCGTGATGATGTTCGGCATTGGCTTTATTCTGAACATGCTGATGAAGACAACGTGGTTCCCGATCGGCATCTATTTAGTCGTATTGCTGCCAGCAATGGTCATTATGCTGTGGAAGCAGGATGTATCGATTATGGACAATTTGGCGGGCATTGGCTTGCAGGGATATTTAACGGCGATAGCTGGACTTGCAGGGGCATATATTAGCGGAAAGACGATTCATTTCTTGCGCAAGAGCGGATATCAGATGTTCTAATGTCAAATTGTACTTGATAAATCTGAGTAAATTGGCATACAATGATACAGATCGCATCAGAACTTTTCGATGCGTAAGATTTTATTCGAATGAAAGGGCAAGGTATCTACTGCGATGGAGAACTAATCTGATCTGATAGAAGTCATTTTGACAGCTTTATATTTCAAAATGTACGTTCAGAGAGGATAGGTCTGCCCATTTTCGCAGATTGATATCGGCCGTTATATTTTAGCTTGCATCATTCATCACTTATTTTGTAATGGAATAACTTACGGTGCTGCACTTGTACTCATTACCTCAGTGTCAATTTTGAATGAGGAGAATCGGGGAGAGACGCATCGCTTCTTAGGACGGTTTGCTGTGGCATATGTGTGTATAGGCACGTGCTTAGCATACTTGTTCGATTCCATGCCATAAGTGAAGCGCAAGCTTGCAGCCGTATGCACACTATCCTCTCTGGGTTACCCAGGGAGGTTTTTTTATGACTAACAACCATATAGCACAATTCAAAAATAAATCGGGCCATCTTGTATTGGAAGCCCACCAATTGGCAGCCTATGTAGCTGATCGCCGCTTGTTCCGCACGGACGGTTCACTTCGCATTTATGCAGGAGATCGAATCGGACTTATTGGCGCCAACGGAGTCGGGAAGACGACATTGCAGCGCATATTGGCTGGCATGGTAGAGCCGGATGAAGGAAACGTAGTCTGCAATGTGGTAACATCCTTCGTGCCACAGTTGGATGATGTGCGGGAGGAAGAAGCAGAGGAAGTGACATTAAGCGGTGGCGAACGGACGAAGCGTCGATTGAATGAGGCCATGAACGCAGGTGCAGGACTGTTGATGCTCGATGAACCGACAAGCCATTTGGATGTGGATGGAATGGAGTGGCTGGAGGATCAAATGATCGAATATTCCAGAACCGGCGCTTTATTGTTCATTTCGCATGACCGAACGCTGCTCAATCATGTGGCAACGAGAATCTGGGAAGTGGAGAACGAACAGATTCATGTCTTTACTGGTGGATATGAGGACTATCGCAGGGAAAAGGAACGACTGCGGCTGGAGCACCAACGCTCGTATGACAATTATGTCGCGGAGAGAGGCCGATTGCAGGAAGCGATTGTAGAGAAGAAGGAACAGGCAAGTAAGGTCAGCAGGCCTAAGAAGGGATTGACCAGTAAGGAAATGAGGCTTGCGCGTCCACACTTCAATCGCAAGCAGGCGAAGGTAGAGAAGACGGTTAAGGCGATAG
>Ga0209566_100320_pt1 | contig 43534 bp, 38 predicted proteins | sample Araplavi_mTSA_r2_2_FD_184287 | JGI IMG/M metagenome (GOLD analysis project Ga0209566, IMG submission 184287) | Arabidopsis root microbial communities from North Carolina, USA - plate scrape CL_Cvi_mTSA_r2 (SPAdes) (version 2) | ecosystem: Host-associated > Plants > Roots > Endosphere | place...
TCAGTACCATCAGCGCGGACCTCGGATTCAGTAGCGACTCGAATATGCGTCGTATGTTCAAGGTCCTGACGTCGATGACCCCCGTCGAGTTTCGCAGGAAGTATTCGCGCCAATCGTGAGGAAACTGACACACGTAAAACATGGAGTGGCTCGCCTTACCTTGATGCTGGACCACAGACTGCCACGGCTTCTGCCGAGTCTCGGCCTCCTACGAGATGCATTGCTTCCAGTTGGCGAACGCGTTGGGAGACTGTGGCCGGGCTGGTACCGAATCCTGCTGACCCCTAGCGAGGAATCCTTCTTGCAGTTTGGCCAGTTGTTGAGCACGTGCCGAACGAAAGCAGACTGGTATGAAGCGATGAACATGCTTGGTATCGAGAATGCGCCGCAACTCGACGCCGAGGATTCGATACGCTTCTGGGCATCGAAGCTTGGCAGCATCGGTCACCCTGCAGCGAAGTTCTTCGCCGGTGATTCGCATGCTGAGGACAACGGAGCCGATGATCCGAACGCCGGCTCCGTCAGCGGCGAGTTGGCGAGCGCGTTTCTTTCGCAGCTTGAGCAACTCGGCGAAGCGTTCTTCATCAACCTGTTTCCTCATAAGGGGCCGTACGGTGTCGGCCATGCCTGGCTGTACGAGCCGCTTTGCGTTTTCTTGCGGGAAGCTCGCCTCCAGGGCAATGCCGTCATGATTCTGTGGGAAGACTAGGGACTGTCTGCATTTGCTGAGATGTGTTTACATCCTGTATCTCTTCACGAGCCGAATAGGATGGTCCGAACACTACTGAGTGACGAGGCCGTTCGGGCCATGCCCATACGGGTTCAGTGCTTTCTTTAGCTGATGCTATCAGTGCAGGTCCAGGCGCAGCATCCTATTCCCGACAGTTGCCGATTCGCGTGGAGTTTCGCGGCCACGAGAGCATCGCAGTCAAATCACCTGCGGCGCTCGTTGCTGGCCTTGCGTGTGCGAAAGCCACGTTCCGGCAGCGGAACCTCTACTGTCAGTTCGACTTGGACCGCTTGCCAGCAGACGAACTGGAGAGGTTAGAGGTAAAAGCCAAGAACCTTGGGGACTACATCCTCGCGGGCCACTTGCTGCGAGATGTCGACGCAGTCTGGTCCGAGTAGCTCATCCCTAAACTCATCCCATCCGGGCTCCATCGCTGACTTCGCGTGCGGCCGCGCGCCGTCAGGGCGCGCTGGCCCCTGTCATCGGCTGTGCTCGCCAAGGAGGCACGATCAGAAGCGAAGGAGCATGACCGACAGGCGACAGCCTGACTGCCTTCTTGAAGGCTGCGAACAATGTCAGCGATGCGGGCATGTACGTTCGCGGTGGGGCGAGCTGCCTGACACCCAGTCAGGCTTGAGATTGTCTCCATCGAGCACAACAGCGGCCAGGTTGGGCTAGGCAAAGCAGGCAAGTGGTTCTAATCTGCTGAGGAGAGTCCGTCTGCCGGAAATGCGCATGTCTGAATGTCCGTGAATCCGCTCAACCCGAGAGGCGGACCCGCGTGCTGTTCCGCTCGGCTGGAATGGCACATTCGATTCGAGCATGGCCAAGGCCATGCGCACAACCCAGCGCGCTTGCGTGGCTCTGTTGATCAGTTCGGCTGGCTCAGGATCGTCAACGGCCAGGCATAGGTTCCGTCCTTCAGCTTGTTGACCAGGTTGAAGCGGTACGTGAGGGACAAACTGGCCGTCGGCCCCGGGAAGGTCATCGTGACCTTGCCGCCGGTGGCTGGGAGCGTGACCGTCGTCCCCAGTCCAAAGACCTGGATCGACTTGAACAGCGCCTGCTGGGCAGGTGCAACCTGGAACACCAGCGTGTAGCCCGCGCGGTCGTTGGTGTGGATCGTCAACTGCGTACCGCTGGCATTGCTGGTGTTCGGCACGTTCACGTAGCCCAGGTTGACGTCTTTGTTGGCAATGACGAGCTGGTTCGGCTGTGTCGCGGTCAGATGCGCGTAAGGCTGCACGGTGGTGCCGACGGCGATATGGTTCGTGGCGGTCTTGGCAAGTGCCGGGGCGACTGGTGCCGCCAGCCATGTGAGCGCGAGCACGAGGCCAAAGAGGCGGAGCAAGGCCGTCTTGCCGATCGGTTGCAGGTACGGGCTGGCGGGGCGGATAACGGTCCGTTTCATGATGTTCCTTCCTTTCAAACTGCATGCGTTCTGGGCACTCGACTGGGCCGGCGAGGCGCGCACTGCGTCATTGATAGGTCAACGTGACCGTGATCGGCACCGTGGTCGTATAGCTGCCTGGCACCACGTTCTGTCCGCCGTTGATCTTGCCGTAGATGGTGAGGTTGACGGTGCCCACCTGCTTGGTCACCGTCCCTGAGAGCGTGGCCGTTCCATCACCATTCCCGTCGCCCCAGATGCTGGTGTCGGCGGAGGTGGTGTACAGGTTGTACGTAATGACATTGCTGCCATTGAGCACCTGCCGGTTGGCATAGGCGCCGGAGCCGACGCTGGCCGAGAGTGTGTAATTGATCGACGAGGCGCCGCCCCAGGCACCGCAAGTAATGGTGACGGTCGTGGTGCCGGTGAGATTGCTGGTGGTGTTGTAGGCCCCGAAGCTGAGCGCGTTGGCGGTGACGCTGCAACTGACGGCCAGCGCGCTGGGCGCCCATAGCGCCAGGGTGGCTAGCGCCGCGCCGGCCAGCAGGGCCCGGGCAGATGCGCGCCGCGGCTGCATCGCGTTTGAAAAGCGTGTCATGGTTGGACTCCCTTGCAAACAAAGATGCCGAGATCGGGCAACGGTTCGGTGCCCGGGGCGAACGGTACGGTGATATCGCACGACTTTCCAAGCCAGCTCGCATGCAGACGGTTTTGCGCCGCCAGGCCGGTGAGGTAGACCACACCGTCGTTGCCGACCGGAAACGCCTCTTTCTGCCCGGCGATCTGCACAGTGGCGCCGGCGGGCAGGTCGCTGCCGTTCTCCAGCTTCAGCGTCAGCAGCGCGTCGCGCGCATGCGTGACCGGAAATTCCAGCACCATGCCGCTGCGGAAATACGGCACGGCCTCCAGTGACAGACTCCCCACCTTGGCGTCGAAAGGCAGGTCGAGCTGCTCCAACGAAATCGCATTCTTTTCGTACGCGCGCAGCCGGGGGATGAGCGCGTCGCCGCCAGGGTTGGTCTTGGCGACCAACTGGTTGTCGGCGTAGATCCGCACGTTGGGGAAATCGGGCACCTTGACCACTGCAAAGCTGTCGGTGATGCGGCGGCTCGGATGCAGGCCGTCCAGCACCGCGATGCCGCCCGAGACGCCCATCCGCACACCCGCCTGCCCGCGGTCGCCGGCCGCTTCCAGCAGGTAGGTGCCGGCGCGGTTCTGCGCGTTCAGAGCGACGTCCCACGTGCCGAGCTGGCTGGCGCGCGCGCTGTAGCCGAAGCCGTCGCCGGGCGGCAGTCCCTGTTGCACTTGCGCCTGAACATCGGTACGGCCCTGTTGCTGGGTCAGGTTGACTGAGGTGGTCGTGCGCTCGCCCAGTGGCAGCGTCCAGTTCAGGCCGACGATCAGGCCGCCGGGCTGATGCAGCGTCTTGGAGACGGCCAGGCTGATGAAACCGAAGCGCCCCAGTTGTGTGCCGTAGCTGGCCGAGGCAAGTTGGGTCGGGTGGCCGTCGCGGTTGTCCAGATAGACATAGGCCAGCCCCAGCGAGCCAGTGCCCGGCAGTGCCATGCCGACATTCACACTGCTCAGCAGGCGCAGTGCAGGCATGCCCGGCTCGAGCCCGAGCTGCGTGAAGCGGGGGCTGGCGAGCTGCGTGTGCACGCCCAGGCTGACCGGGCTGGCTTGCCGCTCGAAGCCGAGGGAGATGAGACCGCCATTGCCTTGCCGCCCACGGCTCGCGGCGGCTGCCACGCTGAACACGCCGACCGATGGCGCCAGCATCACCGTGCCGAGGCCGACGGTCTGCCGTTCGAGCTGCGCTTCCGCGTGGACTTCACCCGTCAGCCATTCGGTGAATCCGAAGCGGTGGGTCGCGGCGGCGAAGGCGCGTCCGTAGTCGTTGCTGTCGGTGCCGAAGTTCCTGCGTTCGGCCCCGGCTTCATACGAGAAATCGTGCAATCCCTTGGCGAGCAGGCTGGCGCTCGCATAGAACGGCACGCTGATGACCTGTTCGCGCCCCAGCAGGTCTCGCACGACAACGCGCACGTCGCCCTGGCCCGTCACCACAGGCACGTTGGTGATCGAGAACGGCCCCGGGGCGACCTCCTTGCGCGAACTCAGCACGTTGTTGACGTAGACATCTACGGTGGAGGGCAAAGCGGCCTGTCCGCCGATGCTCTGTAGCGGCAGTGCGACAAAGCCGGGCTGGACGGCGAAGTTGGTGCCGTACTGGATGCCGCCGAAGCGCACGCTGCGGCCCCACGCGCCGGCGCGGCTGATCGCATCGCCCAGCCGCACGCTGGTGAGGCGGTCGGGGAGGTCCTTGGTCCAGGTGGTTTCCAACCGGATGAGGCGGCGGTCGCTGTCGCCGGTGCTGCCGCTGTTGGCGACGAAGCTGGCGACACCCACGCCAAAACCGTTGAAGACGCCGGCCTCGAACAGTCCGGAGGAACGCGTCTGGCCGGTGGCGTGCTCTGCCAGCAAGTCGTAGTTGAGGAAGCCGCCGAGGCCAGGTTTGACGACGAGCGTGGCGGGCTTGTTTGTCTCGTCGAAGGTGTTGGGCAGAAATGCCTGCGCCGGGGCTGTGACCGTCACGGTCAGACGCGTCTCGTCGAGCTGGTACGACAGCCCTGTGATGGCCTTGAGCGGGTAGAACGGCTCGTTGTTGTGGGTGAGCGGTGTCACTTCCGGCTGGCGCAGGCGCCAGCGCTTCAGGTCCTCCGCCGTGGCGTACAGGTCTCCGCCCTTGCCCTTGAGCAGCAGCACGGTGTCATCCATGCCCTGCTGGTTGAGGTCGAACTGCAGCAGAAGCTCGGCGATATCGCCGGCGGCGATGAGGCCGGACCTCTGCGGGCTCGGCGCGTCGTTTGCGAGTGTCATGCCTGCTCCCGATAGGGCGGTGGCCACGATCGCCAAGGCGGTGATCGCCTTAGCGGGTTTCGGGCGCCAGGGCTGAATCGATGTCGCCGGCATCGGAGTACGCCTTTAGATGCAGCGCGCCGCCATTGAGCGCCGGTGCGCCGGGGCTGCGCTTGAGTAGCAGGCGCCGCGTTTGCCCGGGCAAGACATAGGCGAATTCGGGATACGTACCGACCGGTTTTTCGACACCGGCTGCCGTGACGACGAGGTTGGCCACCTGTGCGTGCGCCGTGCCATCGTTGGTGACAGCGAGTGCCATTGCGCCGTCCGGCTGCGGCTCCGCGCGCCACTTGAGTTGCGGCGCGGTGGGCGCGCGCGGTTTGGCAAACACAGGCAGGCGCATTTCGAGCGCGATCTGCACACCGGCAAAACCCGGCTTGGGTGGCGGCGGCACTTCACGCAGGAAGAGGCGGTAGCACACTTCGCGATCATCGGCGGGCGGGTGGCGCAAGCCGACGCGGATGACCTGCGTGGCGCCCGGCGCCAGCGTAAAGATCGGCGGCGTGGCCAGCAGGTCCTGTGCTGGGGCGTAGGTGTCTTCGCCGCCGTTTTGCGTCCACGCTACAGTGCGCAGTTCGACCACCACGGGCTCGTCGGTCATCTCGTTCTTGACCGTCAGCGCGGCGCTGGGGCGTTGCTGTGAGAGCTCGACCCGAACCGGGGTCACGGTGAAGTTCGCGGCGTGTGTGAGCGTGAACGCCAGGGCGAGGGCGACGCCGGCCACCCCCGTGGTGAGCCGGCGCATGTGTTCTCGGATGGGCAGGATTGACATGGTTCCTCCGCCAGTTCGGATGTTTGGCAAAGCCACGCTCGGACCCGGACGGGTGCCCGGGCCCGGGGCGGCTTCAGTACGTCACCGTCACCGTCACGGTGTCGGCGTAGTTGCCCGGCACGGTGTTCGGCTGGCTTGGGATCAGGCCATAGACGGTCTTGGTGATGGCGTTGCCGGCAGCCATGCCCGCCCCCGTGCCCGCCACGGTGTTGGTGCTTACCGTGTTACCCCAGACCGAGGTGTGCCCCGAGTCCTGGTAGAGCGAGTACGTGAGCGTGTTGGCGCCGCTGGTCATCACACGGCTCGCTACCGTGGCGCCGGTACCGGTGCCGGCATTCAGACCGATGTTGAACGGCGTGGTGTTGGTGCAGTTCACGCTGATCGACGAGGTCGACGCCTGGGCGCCCTGGCTTGGGTCGTAGGCTGCGAAGGTCAATGCGCTGGCCGAATTGATGACGCAGGTGGCGTTGACAGTGGTCGAGACGCTGAAGGTCGTGGTGGTGGTCGCGGCCGAGACCGCCGCCGCCGTCAGACCCAGCGCCATGGCCACGAAGGCTCTGATGGCAGGTGTTTGCATGATGGTCCCCCCAAAGGACGTGGTTTTCCTTGATGGTCAGCTCAGTACGTCACCGTTACCGTCACGGTGTCGGCGTAGCTGCCCGGCACGGTGTTCGGCTGGCTCGGGATCAGGCCGTAGACCGTCTTGGTGATGGCGTTGGCGGGCGCCATGCCCGCACCCGTGGCCGCCACGGTGTTGGTGCCCACCGTGTTGCCCCAGACGGAGGTGTGCCCCGAATCCTGGAAGAGCGAATAGGTAAGCGTGTTGCTGCCGCTGGTCATGACACGGCTGGCCACCGTGGCACCGGTTCCGGCGCCGGCATCGAGGCTGATGTTGAACGGCGTGGTGTTGCTGCAGTTCACGCTGATCGACGAGGTTGACGCCTGTGCGCCCTGGCTCGGGTCGAAGGCGGCGAAGGTCAACGCGCTGGCCGAATTGATGATGCAGATGGCATTAACCGTGGTCGACACGCCAAATGACGAGCTGGTCGATGCGGCCGATGCCACTGCCGCAGCCGAGCAAAGTGCGGCGGCCAGGGCGGTCTTGAGTACAAGTGTTTTCATGTCGGAACTCCTTGAAAAATCGTCTCGGCGCCCGGCCGGTCATGCACGAGAAAGGCGGGCAACCCAACTGGAAACAGGATGTGTGCTGGTTCGCGGTGGTTGGCCTCCTCTCGATGTTGGATGCACGGTCGGCACGCGCCTGGAAGAATGCGCGCGAACGCTCCCCGCGTGCTGTGCGCCCGTGGCGGTACAGCACGTGGTTGATGCGCGGTTGGCGCAGCGGCTACGACGTGGGATGCGGATGAATGCGCGCGGGCTCAGCGAAGTTGCGGAGCCAGGCCCGGCTGGGCCTTCGTGCTGACGATGGCGTTGACATGGTGACTCCCCCGGTGTTGCTTTAGGTATGACAGCCGGCGATATCGTGATGGTGGTTTGTCGGCGTCCAGTTGCAATGGCCGCCGCCGATTCCTGCCGGCTATTTTTCTATCTGGCAATCGTGCTTCGTTGCCATGCCAGCCACTGAGCAATATGCAGGCCATGTGCCCGAATGCTTGGATTCACCGAGGTTTGTATGACATGGACAGCCGGCCGGACGCAACAGTGGTCCCAATTTGTCTCAGGCTTGAAACAGTTGACGTTACCGCCCGCTGCGTTGGGCCGTGAGCAAAACTAATCGCTGGCCGCCTGTCCATTCTGGGCAAGGGTCTGCAGGGTGCATACCCGTGAGGGTGGGCGGCCGCCTTTGCGGCAAGCGCGTCAGGATTGTTCCGGTGATGAAACGCTTATTCGTGTTTAGCTTCTCGCCGACCTCCAGCCGGATTCGAGCCAAGGTTAGCTGGGGTAACTGGAACCTGGGAGCGCGTGGTTCTTTGGGCGTATGAAGCGCTGCGGGAACTGAGACGATCGATTGGGCGTGGGGCGACGAATCGAGCCGCACTGTATGGGAATACCTTCGCCCGCAATGAGGTAAAGCCGCTGCGGGATCGGCTATTGGAGGTCAATGAGTAGCGGGCGAGGGAGGCGAAGTATGGCGCCAAACGCTTGAAATAGACGTGCACTGTACGTTCCCCTCCATGCAGCGGAGGGCGTTGTCGGTCAATTGAACTATGTCGGTATGTGGCTCCGAGTTTCTATTCTTCCGGAAAACGCGTGTCGGAAAACAGGGGAGCCATGGCCGAGCGCTCGTGAACCACGCCGGCACTTTCGCCTATGTGGTCAGCGGCGTGGACAACACTGTCACCGCATACAGCATTGATGGCACCACCGGCAAGCTGACCGCCGTGACGAACGGCTCGGCGGCCACCGGCAATATCCCGCGCGGGATGGCGGTTGTGGCGGTGCCCTGAGACCAGCCAGGCCAGCTGCACCGCGCGAGGTTTCACGGACCGAGAGTCAACCACCACCCGTCCTTTGGTGTCGATCACCAACATAGAGCCCAGGTTTTTGGCGTCCGACGAGCGGTCAAACAGTACAAGTTGACGCATCGCCGGCGGAAGCGCCATCACCTCCGGCGAGTCCACCCCATCAATCACGGCCTGCAGCGATAGGTCGTATATCTCGATGCTTCGCGCGATGTCTCGCTCGAGGATCAAGGCAATGTTTCCGGCCAACTCCCGCGCGCGCCCAAGCGCGTCTTACCGCATTTCGTATAGAGCCGCGCCGGTAAGTCCGCCGATGGCGGCGACCAGCAAGCAGGCCCCGGCTACTATGACAGAAGGGCTTTTGAACGGTGCGGAGACAAGTCGGCGAAACGGCATACCGACATTTTCCAGCAGTTCAATTGTCGCGTACAGCGCCTCTAATTTTTCCGCCTAGGCGCGACCGGCAGGCGCCGGCCTGCTCATGCGAATGTGCTTTCCCACCACCGCTCCTGAGAGCGATGGCGGAAGGCCGCTACTCGCCTCGGTGCTCTTGCACCATGCGCACCGCGCGCTCGCGCACCTCGGGTGAGAATTTGTTCGTCTTGTTCATGGCTCCATTCTCTCAAGAGTTGGAGCCTCCTCAAATCCCGGGGCGGTTCAAACAGCCCCGACCGCTCATATTGTTAGAGTTTCTAAGTGGCGTGGTCCCCAAGTTTCACCTTGTAGATGGCCAGCCGATCCTGTGTGGGATAGTCATACGGCGTCACTTGCGCCGGAAACCACTCCACGTGCATGTCTCGGAAAAAGCCGATGCGGTTTTTCCCCTCATGAGCGAGGACGAGGCCGAGTGGCTGAATCCGCATGATGTCTGCACGATCCCGGCCGCCGACCGCGCACGCCGGGTCAAGCAGCTTTTCCATGAGCGGGTCCCGCTCCCTCTCCGGAACAAACGGAGTCGTCCACTTCCAGCTAGCACCGATGGTTTGCGCCGTCGGAACCGCGTCAGCATATTCGAGACTTCTCACGGTCCAACAAGACAACATGTCGTTCCGCCACGCAGCCATGGCCGCGTCGTCTTTTGTTGATCACCTCATCCCTGCAGCGTGGTCAGGCGATCCTGAACACCGGCTTGGCGCGATCCGGACCGGATCGATTCTTGAGCGACAAAGTGGCTGGCATCGTACCGCAACTCCACGCCACGAAGAACGCTACAGTGCGGCGCGGCCCGACGGAGAGTCCACCGGGCGAGGCTCGTCGCCATAGGGCGCGCGCACGCCTCGATTCGCGCGCCCCGAGCTTCGCGGATGAGTCTGCGCTTCCCGCTAGGCCGGCACGCTCACGCGCTGCGCGGCTGACGGTACCGCATAGCGCATCTGCTCACCGATCTCGTAGAACAGCTTGTGCACTGTCTCGTTGAAGGGCGCCTCTTTCAGTCGTGCCTGGATCATCGCGTGAAGCGGGTTGCCGTTGGCATCGTGGCTCACCGCTGCTTGCAGGAGGCGGCGTACATACGCCTCCAACTCAGCGGCGCGGTTGTACGGCAGCGGGCTACGCGGATCTTGCAGGAACGCCACCAGATCCCGCACGCCTACGTCGAGCAGGCGATCCATGTCCCAACCCACCTTGTTCTCTTCGCGCAGCACCGAGAACGGATTGCCTTGATAGGGTGACGGCCCGCTGCTCAAGCCCAGATCCGCAGCAACCATCGCGGCGACCAGCGGTGCCATGAGCACGCCGTTCCGATAGGTGCCGGTGGCGATATACAGGTTCTCGACGCCGGTCTTGCCGACGAGCGGCCGCTTGAACGCCGCGATCGGCCGGAAGCCCACGCGAATCTGCTCGATACGGCCGATGCGGATGTCGGTGTTAATCTGGTGGATGGCTTCATCGAAGAGACCGTGCAGCTCGCCGGGCTGCACCTTGGCCTCGGCGTCTTCATCGACGCCCGTGAAGTTGGTCGCGCCCACGTACAGGCTGCCGCTTTCTGGTCGCGGCACGACATGAATGCCACACGCGAACGTGCGATTGGGTGTGCGGATCGTATGCCCGACAGACGGCGCGCCGCTCAACAGGCACGAGACTCCCTTGCCGAAGCTCAGCCCAGGCAGCGCGGCATCCTTGACGAGGGACGGATCAAGACACTCCAGCGAGCGCGATCCGTTGGCGAGCACGACAGCGTCCACGATCACCGTACGCCCGTCCGCGAGCGTGATCGTCCAGGACTGGCCGTCGGGTTTTGCCTGGATGACGGTCGTATCCAGGTGCTGATACTGCTTGCGTTGCCCGAGCACCTGCATCATCGCGTCGAGCAGTTCGCCGGAGTGAATGGCATGCTCATTCTTCAGGTACAGGCACAGCGACGGAGCATGCACGGGACTCGGCTTAAGACCGGGGACGTCCGCCGGTTCGATCCACTCGGCGGGTTCGCCGCGCAGCATGGCTTCCTGCTGCATCCGCCGGATGCCGTCGCGGTCCCGCGCACCTTGGTTGTTGGCGATGATCACGGTGCCTTCCACCTGAGACACACGTGCACCCGAAAGCTCGCGAAGCCGCGCAAGCCACGCGGGGTAGTAACGCTGCGCCGCGAGGCGGAACTCGAACTCCGCCATCTCTTCGGGTCCGTCGTCGGCGGACAGTTCACCAAACGCGCCGAGCATGGCCCCCGCTGCACGCGAAGCCGACAGCGTGTCGCCAGCACGGGGAAATGCGTTGACCACGTTCACCCCGTTTTCACTGAGTTCCATCGCGATGGCGAGGCCAAGCACGCCTCCGCCGATGACCATGACGTTCTTCATTGCGTTGACTCCTGACAGACTTCCGTTTCCGTTTGAGAGGCGTGCTTCCGGTATTCGAATACGCCGTTAAAGCTCTGCACCAGATGTGCGCCCATCGTCGTGGGCGCGTAGCGCGCGGGCGTTGCCGCTGTGACAAATCCGGGTAAGGGCTCAACCACGCAGTCGTAGTCGGGATCGAAGAAGAAGTTGAGCGAGTGGCGCGTCTGGCCAGACACATTCAGCACGCGGTGCGGCGTGGCGCGCCAATAATCGTTCGTCCACATGCCCGTCACATTGCCCAGCAGGCACGTGAACGTGCCCGGAATGCGCGGCAGGCGAATCCAGTGTCCGGCAGGGTTGCAGACTTCGAGCCCCTCCGCGTCGAGCTGCCAGATCACCGTGACGATCCCATAATCGGTGTGGGGTCCACAGCCGATCGCGCCTGCGGTATCGCCGGACGGCTGCTGCGGGTAGCGTGCGGCACGCAGCTGCGCGAGCGGCTTCTGGGTCCGCTGCGCAAAGTAGGTGTTGGGGAGCCCTAGCCCCAGCGCAAAGAGCTCGCTGATGTTTCCGCACATCATCAGCCATTCCCGGTACAGCCAGGAAAGCGTGGGCCGCAACAGCGGCTGCGCAGCGGGCCAGGCGTTGGGGCCATGGAAGAACTTCCCGGCCCGCACATCGGGGTCGTCCGGGCCCAGTTCGAGGGCCATATCGAACGCTTCCTTAACGTCCTTGATCGTGCTGCCGTAGGCGGTCTCTTCGCCCGTCGGCACATAGCCACGGTGGTACGGGGAGTTGGCAATATTGATCGCCATCTTGTTGGCCAGCGGCAAATCGAAGAATTCCCGCACGGCAGCGTCCGCCGCGTTCAGCAGGTCTTCGGGCAGGCCATGATCCTCGACGTAGAAATAGCCGCTCTCTCGGCAGACCTTGCTGAGGGCAAGGGCAAGTTCGCGCTTGCACTGTTCATCGCGCATGCGAAACGCAGCTAAGCTGACGATCGGCATACGCTCGTCGCCGCCGTAGTACCGGACATATGGGGCGTGATCTGAGGTACTGCTCACAAAATCTCCTGTTCGGTTTGACTGCTCGGTTGAAAAATCGGAAGGCGACAGGAGGCCCCGGCCTGATTTAAAGGCCGTGTTTTCAAACAATCGCCGTAAATCGATTTGTAAATCCGGAGGCAAAAATAGATTCGCCTGGATTATTTACAAAGACTCCATCAATCGGTTTTTTGATGGCGACGGAATAATATTTTTATCATCGCCCGTTGACTCTCAAAATTCCTCACGCGGAGATAAAGGATGCGATATTCAGCATGAGTCGCGCAATTTTTCAGGGGGTCATGAATCGATATCGCTAGGCAATAAAATGTCCACCCGCAGATCAGCAATGAATGCACCGTGTTTCAATGTGCGGAGTCACACGCCAAATGACAGGGCGGATTTTTGAATGCTGAATATGAGCCGCTCCGATGAATAGAACGGGTGTGACGCCACAACAGGGAGGATTTCGCGTGTGGCGCAAAAAAAAGGCCGGAAATCCGACCGAGCCGCCGTTCTGCATTGCAGGGCGGCGCGGCTACCGCCTGATCAGCGGCCGGAACGCGCGAGAGAATCCCGGGTATCTGGCGCGCGCGGCAGCTCAGTTTTCGTGCGGTGGCCTGGCGCGAGCGCGCCCGTGGCCAGCGCTGTTCCGAACAAAATCACCGCGCAGCCGATTGCCATGCTGGCGCTAAGCCGCTCACCCAGAAAGACGATGCCCCACAGCACGCCGAACACCGGAATCAGAAAGCTCACCGACGCTGCTCGGCCAGGACCCACGTGAGCGACAAGACGGAAGAACAGTGTGTACGCAATGCCCGTGCAGGCAATCCCCAAGGCCACCACGTGCAGCCAGACGTGGCCGGTGGGCGTGTGTGCCGGCCATAGCCAGACGGCCAACGGGGCCAACATAACGGTCGCCGCCAATTGGCTGCCTGCGGCGACGGCAAGGGGTGGAACCCCGGTCATGAAGCGCTTGGTGTAACTGCTTGCCACGCCGTAAAGCGCAGTGGCCAGGAGGGCTGCCGCCACCGCCAGCCCGCTATGCATGGCGGTGAGGACCGACGAGCCGCCGACCAGCACCACCACCCCCGCCAAGCCGATCATCAGCCCGAGCACTCGAAGCGGCGATATCCGCTCGCCCAGCCACGCGAACGCTACGACCGCCGCACAGAGCGGTGCCACAGCATTCAACACCGATGTGAAACCGGCGGTGAGCGTCAGCTCTGCATAGGAGAACAGGCAGAGCGGCACGGCCGAGTTCAGCGCGCCCACCACCAGCAGATGTGGCCAATAAGAGCGTAGCGCGCCGAACCCATCACGCAAGCCCAGTACCGGCATCAGAATGCACGAGGCGATGGCCACTCGCACCGCAATCAGCGCAACCGGCCCGAACGCCGGCACAGCCACGCGGATGAAGACAAAGGAGCCGCCCCACAGAGCGGCAAGCGTCAGGAGTTCCAGCACATCGGAGCGGCGCATAGGGGGGCTATCTCCCGATCTGGACTTCATCGTGATCATTTGGGCGCATCGCAGCATCGGAAATGCGCGTCACCGATCATTGCCTTGATCTTGGCAAGAGACGTGGGGCGGGTCATTCTCAATTGTGGAAGCGATCCATTGGTTGCGGATGCCAGTCGCAAATCTCGGGCACCACGTGCGCCACACTAGCCACATCGTCCACGCGTTGATACAGCGCAGCACAGTAGCCTGCCGGCACGGAGATCGGCCATTCCCACCAAGCCTTGCCGCCAACGTGCCTGACCTGCCCGCCAGTCGCATCATCCAATGCGACAACGTCGAGTGCAGGCACTTTGAGCCCCTCGGCAAGCCCGATGCCGCACGCCTTGGCATACGCCTCCTTCCTGACCCAGAGGCGGAAAAAGCCGTGTTGTGCAGCGACGGCGTCGAGCTTCGCCAGACCGCGGTATTCCTGTTCGGTGAATACGGATGCGGCGAGCTCGTGAAGGTCGCCCGAGTCAACCACCCTTTCAACATCAATGCCGACAGAACCGACCCGCGAGACCGCAATCAGCGCGAATCCTTCGGTGTGGGACAAGCTGAATTCCAGGCCGCTGACTGCGAACTGGCGCGGCAATAACGGTTTGCCGTGCGGCCCGATCTCGTACTCATGCCCGAAACCGTCAACCCCCAGGGTATTCGCCAGGATCTGTCGAAGCGCACAGTGGCTCACAACGTAGGCAATCCGATCCTGCTCGAAGTGGAAGGCTTCGGCGCGCTGGCGCTCTCTGGCCGACAGCTGTCCAAAAAAACGAGGGGCGGCTTCAGCGTATTCGCAAGTGCGCACGCTCCAGACACGCAACATGTCTATTTCGCTCATTCGATCAGGCACGCTCGCTTCAGCACGTCGGTGATGTGTCGGCCGAGCACGTCGGCATGTACCTTGATGATCGTTTCGTGGTCGCCTGGCACGGTCAGCACTTCGATATCGGCGGGGTCGAGCACAGCATCCCAGCCGAGGAAACGCGGCAATGCGGGGTGCCCTTCCAGCGGCGTGATTGACGCATCCTCCGCTTCAAAAACATAGGCTCTCGTGCCAATCGGCTTGGGTTGCCAAGCCGCCATGGCGACGCCATGCGCCACCAGGCGCTCAAGGAACAAGCGGTTGTCATTCGCCTGATCGTAGGCGAGATGCCACAGTGGCGCACCAGTTGCCCGCCTGTCCTCGATCGCTTGTACCAGCTCGCCGATGAGCGTTTCGATGTCCGCTGCACCATCGAAGTCGATGGTGTTTTCGTCGAAGCCGGTGAAGTTGCCCAATGCGAAGGAACGCAGAGTCAACCGTGCCGCCTGATGCGGATCAACCGCCGTTGCCCAACCCGGCAGCGTGGTGTCGAACAAGCCAAGGAACTCGATGTCATCGCCTTGCCCGATCAACTGCGCAGCGATCTCGTAGGCGACCAGCCCGCCAAACGACCAGCCAGCGAGCCGATACGGCCCTGTCGGCTGAAGGTCTTTGATGACCCGTACGAAACGCGCCGCAAGCGCCGAAAGTGTGCGAGGCTGCGGCTCCCCCAACGGCAACGGAGGCAGGCCGTACACGGGAATGTCGGGGTCGACATGCGCAGCCAAATGCTCGAAATACCACGAGTAGCCCTGCAGCGTGTGGGCCAGAAAAAGCGGGCTTTGCGTGCCCGACGTGTTAAACGCGACGTATGCCATGCCGAGCGCAACGGCGTCGTCGTCCCCAGCCATGGCAACATCCGCTACCTGTGCACTGGTGGCCCGCCCGGCTGCGATCATGCAAGCAAGCCGGTGCACGGTGCGCGTATCGAAGAGACTGCGCACCGTCACCCGCACCCCCAATTCCGCGCCAACGCGTGCGGCCACCCTCGCCGCCATCAGCGAGTGGCCACCCAATGCAAAGAAGTTGTCGTGGCGGCCTATGCGTTCGACGCCCAGACAATCGCGCCAGATCCGTGCGATCGCCTCTTCGATGGCACCCTGCGGCGCGTCGTCGGCATCGAGGTCGGGAAGACCTGCCGCAAAATGCACGTCCAGCACGTCCAGCGACGCCAATGCCAGCCGATTCAGCTTGCCGTTGGGCAGCAACGGCAATGCATCAAGCGCGATGAAACAGCTTGGCACCATTGCGGCCGGCAGCCGGTCTGCAAGCCACGCGTGCAATTCGTTCGGGCTCACGTGCGCGCCCGCGCGCGGCACATAGAAGCCAACCAATTGCTGGGTACCTTCGTCGGCGATGCCGCTTGCAGCCGCCGCATCGATGCCGGGGTGCGAGGTCATCGCCAGTTCCGCGGCAGGCAATTCGACGCGCTGGCCACGTACCTTGATCTGGTAGTCTTCCCGCCCCCGGTGCAGCAGGCGCCCATCGGGCAGCCATTGCCCGATATCACCCGTGCGCAGCATGCGCGCGCCGTCCGGGTGCAGGACAAAGCGTTCGGCACTGAGCTCGGGCTGGTTCCAGTAACCCGGGCCGACACTTGCACCCTCGACGAAGATGCTGCCCACCGCGCCGACAGGCACGGGCATCAGCGCGTTGTCGAGCACATGCACGCGGCAATTGGCGATCGGGCGGCCGGCCGGAATCACGGTCGTGGCGCCAGCCAACTCGTCGCCCGCTGCGTAGGTGATGTCGTTCAGTTCACTGCAGCCGTAGTTGTTGTGCAGACGCACGCCCGGCAATGCCTGCGCCACCCGCTCGGCGAGGCGGCGGCTCAATGGCTCACCTGCCGTCGTGACATGACGCAGCGAACCGAGATACTCGGCATGATCGAGCAGCGCCGCCAAGTGCGAGGGGACCAGATTCAGGCGCGTCACGCGGTGCGTGCGTATGGCAGCAGCAAAAACAGGCGCGTCCTTAACGACGCTGTCCGGGAAGATCACTTGGGGCACGCCCGCAAGCAGCCCGGACAACATCTCCTTGATCGACGGCACGAACGACATCGACGTCTTCTGCCCGACCACCTCATCGGCGGCATACGGTGTGCGCTCCCACAACGCGTGCAGACAGTTGAGCACCTGTCGATGCTCGACCATCACGCCCTTCGGCAGGCCGGTCGAACCCGACGTGTATGCGATATAGGCGAGATCGGTCGGCTGCGCCGTTTCGGCAGCGAAAGGCACTGAGTCGCCACCGGGCACATCCGCGTCGAGCCGAAGCACAGCCACCGACGTGTCATGAAGCACAGCCGCCGACGCTGATGAAGCGACCACCATGGCCGGCTGCGCATCGGCAAGCAAGCGTGCCGCATACGCGGCCGGGTAGGCCGGATCGATGGGCACATACACACAGTTCAGCTTGAACACCGCGAGCATCGCTGCCAGAAAATCGACCGAGCGCGGATGATAGATCGCGACACGCATGCGCGGCCCGATACCACGGTCACGCAGCGCATGGGCGATGCGGTTGGCCCGGCTGTCCAACTCGGCATAGGTCACGGCCTGGTCTTCAAAACAGCAAGCCAACGCGTTCGACCTTTCGGTCACCTGAACTGCAAACAACCCCGCGATGCCGATAGGCTCCATCACTCGGACCGGGCCCTGCGCACGCTGCAGCAACCCCGCCTCGGCGGGTGTGATCGCGCGCAGCGCAGACAAGGGCAAGTCGAGCGACTCGGAGAATCGCGTCAACAGGTCTTGCAGCACGTCGAGCATGAGTTCGATGTGCGCGCGATCGAATTGCCGGCTGTCGAAGTTGGCGACGAGCTTGATCTCGCTGCCCTCTCCAAAGATTTCCAGATCGAGTGCCGACTGGGCTTGGCGCTGGGTGGTCTCCGGCATCTGTTCGAACACCAACCCATCGCCCCAGTTGGCCGCATCGATGGGTGGCAAGGTTTGGTGGCGCACCACAATGGGAACGGAAGAGCGCCCATCGGTCTGCCGGAATCCGGGCACTTCGGCGAGCATCCGTTCGAACGCCAGCGCTTGGTGCTCCAACGCGTCCAGCAACACTCGATGGGCTTGATCGACCAAATCGGCACCACTCGGATCCCCCGCCAGATTCAGCCGTAGCGGCAGGATATTGATGAAGAAGCCGATCAGCGGTTCGAGCAACGGGTTGTCGCGGCCGGCCGTCGTGGTGCCGAGACAGAGATCGGTACGGCCGGTCTGTCGGTGGCAGAGCACTGCAAGCGCGGCAAGAAACACCGCAAACAGACTCGTCCCGCGTTGCCGGGCAAGCTGCGCGAGGGCCGTGGCAAGGTCCTGCGGCAACGGCCGGCTTACGACCACAAGCGCCCCGTGCCCAGTGCCCTCGGGCGTACCGGCCAAGGTCAGATCGAGCGGCGTGTCGTAGCCTGCCAGGGTGGCCTGCCAAAACGCGATCTCGTCTTGCGGGTTCCGCTGCCGTTGCCACCATGCGTGGTCTGCGTACTGGATCGCCAGCGGCTGCAGTCCGGCTGGCGCCTCGCCCTTTACGCGCGCGGCGTAGAAAGCGCGCAAATCCGCGACCAACACGCTCAACGACCATCCGTCCGAAATGATGTGGTGCATCACCAGTGACACGACGTGGCGTGTCGGCCCGATGCGCAGCACGCGCACCTGCAACAGCGGGTCTCGCTGCAAATCGAAGACGACATCGGCGTGGCGGGCAAGCTCCGCCTGCAGGTCGTCTTGTGCGATCTCGTGGACTTCAAAATGCGCCGCACGCTGCGTATCGATGAACTGCGACGGCGTATCAGCGCCGGCCACAAAGTCGAAGCGGGTACGCAACGGTTCGTGCCGCGCCACAAGCGCGTCGAACGCCGCCCGCAATGCCGGCAGGGACAGCGGCCCGTTCAGTGCGAGCGCGCCGTGCATGTTGTATGCCCGGCCACCGTCCCGCTGCTGGATGAGCCACAGACGCTCCTGCACGTAAGACAGTGGAAATGGGTCAGTGCGCGCGAGCGGCGCGGGCGGGACATACCACGTACCGCCCACAGCGGCGTCCTGCTCGCTCAACCGTGCTGCGAACGTCGCGAGGTCCGGTGTTTCGAACAGGCACCGCAAGGTCGCCGAATCGCCAAATACCTGGCGCAGCCGGCCAATTGCGCGCACGGCCAACAGCGAGTGGCCACCGAGCGCAAAGAAGTTGTCGTTCCGCCCTACCTGTTCCACATCCAGCAATTCGGCCCAGACACGCGCGGTCACCTGTTCTGCGCCGCTGCGCGGCGGCTCGTATGCGCGCTGGCTATACGTATCGACATCCGGTGCCGGCAACGCCCGGCGGTCGAGCTTGCCGTTCAGCGTGAGCGGAAGCCTGTCAAGCGCGACGTAGGCAGCCGGCACCATGTATTCGGGTAGGCGCGCCGCCAGATGCGCACGCAGGCTGGCGGGCTCGCGCTGCGCACCGACGTAGTACGCAACAAGCTGCTTGTCCCCACGCCGTCCATCTTCACGCGCGAGGACGGCCGCTTCCTTGATGCCCTCCGCGCTCAGCAGCGCCGTTTCGATCTCGCCCAGTTCAATCCGGAAGCCGCGAATCTTGACTTGGTCGTCATTGCGGCCCAGATATTCGAGGGTGCCGTCAGGCAGCCAGCGGGCGATGTCGCCACTCCGATAGAGCCGTTCGTCAGCGCCGCCAGCAAAGGGATTGGTAATGAAACGGGCCGCCGTCAATTCCGGCCGGTTCAGATACCCACGCGCCACACTCGGGCCACCGACGTACAGTTCGCCCGCCACGCCGACGGGTACCAGCTGCTGCAAGGCATCCAGAACATACACCTGCAGATCAGGCATGGGCCCGCCGATGCAATTGACGGCCTGACGCGCAGGATTCAGCACATCGCTTGGCGTGATCGCCCGATACGTGCTCAGGACAGTGGTTTCAGTGACCCCGTATGCGTTGACGAGCCGCGTATCCGTGTTGGCCGGCCGCTCAAACCAGGGTTTCAGATCGGCGAGGTTCAGCGTCTCGCCCCCCCAGATCACCTGACGTAACCGGTGCGTGCGCTCCATCTCGCCCTGCGCCGCGATCAATTGCCGAAGCGCACCCGGTGTCTGGATGAGTACCGTGACACCGGCGTCGCACAGCAAGGCGTAGCAGTCGTGCGGAGAACGGGAGGTGAGGTGCGGAACGATCAGCAGCCGCGCACCACACAGCAACGCGCCCCAGATCTCCCAGACCGACACATCAAACGCAACCGAATGGAAGAGCGCCCACACATCATCGGGGCAAAAATCAAACCACTCCTGCGTCGCCAAAAAAAGGCGCACGACGCTGTGATGCTCGACCATGACCCCCTTCGGCCTGCCCGTCGATCCCGAGGTGTAAATCACATACGCCAGACACCGCGGATGCAGACCCGGGACACTCGGGTTCACGGCGGCCTCATCTTCGGCATCGACGCCGAGCCACCGTGGATCGTCGAGATCGATCAGCGGTGCTGCTGTCCCTCCCATCCGTGCGCGCGTCGTCGCCTGAACGAGAACGGCGGCGGGTGCGCTGTCGTCGAGCATCCACGCGAGGCGTTCCGGTGGGCTCGCGGGGTCGAGCGGCACATAGCCGCCACCCGCTTTAAGAATGGCCAGCAGCCCCACAATCATCTCGACGCCACGCTCGGCACAGAGTGCGACACGATCTTCGGGACAAACGCCACAGCGAATCAAATGATGGGCCAGCCGGTTGGCGCGCGCGTTCAATCCCCCATAGCTCACCGATTTTCCATCGTGCAGCAGTGCAGTCGCGTCCGGCGTTCGCCCCACCACCTCCTCAAAGCGGCGATGGATGGTGCCATCGGCATCGAACGTTTTCCCCGGCGAAGCCCAGCGCGACAGCAGGCGCTGTTCCTCTACAGTTGCGAGCATCAGCCGCCCCGCCGGCGTTGAGGGCGCATCCAGAACTTGTTCAAGCATGGATAGCAAGCGCGCGCCCACTGCCTCGATCTCCGCGCTGTCAAACCACGCGTGGTTGTAAATGAAATGAATCCAAGCATGGTCGTCGAAGCGGTTCTCGCGGACGTGCACCGTCAGGGGTATCTGCTCATGGCCGTTCGACAGCTTGAAGATCTGCGCCCGGCTTGTGCCGAAGCGGATGTCGTAATCGTCGCGCTCGTACGATACCGACAGGTCGAACACCTGCGCGCGTTGCGATTTCCACAGGTCGATCGCCCGGTTAAGTTCGCTCAGCGGAAAACGCTGATGCCGGTAGTCCTGCTTGAGCACGCTCCCGATCCGGGCTAGCAACGCATCGAACGGCATCGTGCCATCAAACGGCAATCGCACTGGGCTCACGGCCGCGCACATGCCAACCGTCTCCCTCGCCCGCGCGTTCGACCGGTTCAGGATCGGCACCCCCACGGCAATTTCATCACGCTGCAAGGTGCGCGCGTAGTACGTCAGCAGCAGCCCCAGGATCACCTGAAACGGCGTGGACTCGCGCGCACGCGCAAACTCAACCATGCGCTCATAGAAGGCTCGCGGCAGCGCAAGCCGGTGATGTCCGCTCGACGCTGCGTTGGCGCCGTCGTGCTCGCGGTCGGCCGGAATGAACAGCGGGTCTGGCACCTCGCGATATTTTTCCCGCCAGTAAGCACGCTGCCGCTCGTACTGCGGCGACGCGTGGTACGCACGGTCCTGTGCGGCGATTTCCGCGTACGAAGGTGCCGTCAAGGCCGACTCCTCGCTCCCGTCGAGCAGCGCGCTGTAGATTTGCCCCAGCGAACCCACCAGCAGGCCGATCGCCCAACCATCGACGATCAGATGGTGGAAGTTCAGTACGACCGCATACTGTTGCTCGCCCAGCTTCAACAGTTCGAAACGAAACAACGGCTCGCAACCGTTCAGCGGAAACGGTGTCCGCAACTGCGCTTCAACCCAAGCCTCAGCGGCGGCTTGTGGATCTGCGCTGGCGGTGAGGTCGTGCATCGGCACGGGCACGGTCATCGTTTCCACGATGGCCTGATCCGGTATGCCACTTTCATCGCCAGAAGCGACCAGTACCGTACGCAGCGCATCGTGTTTTTCGATCAACAAATTCACCGCGCGCTCGAACAACCCCGCGTCGATGTGGCCATCGATTCGCGCATAGCCGCCGATCTTGTAGACAGGAGCATCTCCGTGCAGGGCTTGGCTTACCCAGATTTCCCGCTGGGCACTCGTCAACGGGAAAACGTTGCCGAAGAGGGGACCGCGATTCATAGATGTCGCTCTGAAAAGATGGGAGTGAGGTGCGGACGGCACGATAGGGGCAAGCCTGCACGGCCGATTGCGAATGCCGTCTAACGCTGGCCGGCTCTGAGATGCTCGACCGCTTCGACAATGCCGCGAGCCTTGACGATGGTCTCGTCGAATTCCTCGGCTGGATACGAGAGCGCGGTGATCGCACCGCCCACGCCAACATGCGCCGTGCCGCAGCTGACCGTCACCGAGCGGATGACGATGCTGAAATCGCATGCCCCGGATAAACCGAACCACCCGAGTGCGCCGGAATAGATACCGCGCGCACCCTCTTCAAGTCGATCGATGATCTCCATCGTCCGCTTCTTCGGTGCACCAGTCATCGAACCACCTGGAAAGGTCGCGCGGATACAATCCACGGCCGATACGCCCGGTTTGAGCCGACCACGGATGGTGGAAACCAATTGATGCACGTGGGAATAGGTTTCCACATCGAACAGCTTCGGCACATGCACCGACCCGAGCTCGCACACTTGCCCCAGATCGTTGCGCAGCAGATCGACGATCATGAGGTTTTCTGCGCGGTCCTTCTCATTCTGCTGAAGCTCGGTAATCAGCCTGGCGTCCTCCTCCGGCGTGCGGCCGCGCGGACGCGTCCCCTTGATTGGCTTGGCTTCGGCGACCCTCTGCCTGTCGACGCAGAGAAACCGCTCCGGCGATGCACTCACGAGCACGAAATCGCCACCGTTGAAGTACGCCGCGTGCGGCGCGGGCGTCAACGCTCGCATGGCGCGATAGAGGTCGAACGGATCCTCGGCGAACGGAAAGCTGATCTGATTCGTCAGGCAAATCTCATAGCTCTCGCCATGCAGGATTTCGTCCAGCGCCGCGTTGATCTTGCTCACGTAGGTAGGCCGGTCGTGCCGCATGCTGGCATTGGACGCAATCCACGACTCCACCTCTGCCAGTGTTAGACGGCGCCGAGCCTCGGCATGCGAGGCTGTGCGATGACGGCTCTCCAACGATGCCGCGCCGATGGCCTCTGCCGCATGGTCGAACCAGTGCTCTGCCTCGAGGTGCAACGCGTCACCCGCGACAAGGTGGAGCAGATAGGTCTTGTGCTCGATATGGTCGAGCACGATGAGGCGCGTCGCGAACACGAAAGCCGCGTCCGCAACCGGCGACGCGTGTACACGCGAGCCGATCGTCTCCGCCTTCAGTTCGTATCCAAGCACGCCGACGTAACCGAGATCAAAGTCGAAGGGCAGATCGACGTCGCGGTTGGCCGCGTGCTGTGCAAGATTCGCCTGAAGGAAATCAAAAATGCTGTCCACCGCAACGGTGCTGGACATACCGTCCTGGCGCACCGTCACCGTGCGTGTACCCGCGTCGTACGAGATGCACTGTCCATAGGGTCCGTAGGCTTGACCCATCAGCGAAAAGCGCGAGAATCCCGGTACAACCATGCTGCTCTCAAGCAAGAACGTAGCCGGCTGGCCCAGAAATGCGTGCTCGAACACCGCCAGCGGATCATGGCAACGGTTCAGCGTCCGTACTTCAATTTTGAAATCGTTCATTGTTGGTTTCGCGCACCGGCCCCGCCGGCGACGCGCCATGCACACTGGATTTTCTGAGTTGGAGGCCCCGCTTGCCGCAGCGCCATGCGCCTGCTTTCGCGAGGATGCGTGTGTGCTCTGATTGGGTGTACGCGGACTAGGCCGGCACATGCCAGAATTTCATGCCGCTCTCCGGGCCTTGTGCGCGAGTGCGAGATCACGGAAGTTGCGAAATAAATCCATGCCTGCCTCGGTATTGACCGATTCCGGATGAAACTGCACGCCGTGTAGTGGACGCGTTTTGTGCCGAATGCCTTGAATCACGCCGTCGTCGCTCCACGCGCAGAGCTCGAATGGCTCCCTGACTTCCTTCACGGCCAGCGAGTGATAGCGAACGACGTGGAGATGGCTCGGCAGGCCTACGAATATCCCGCGTCCATCATGGTGAATTGCGGTGACGCGGCCGTGCATCGGTTTGGGCGCCAGCACGACCTCCATATCGTGTACGTGAGCCATGCATTGATGGCCAAGACAGACGCCAAGCAGCGGCAAATGGGTGTCACATATCACGCTGGCGCTGATTCCGACATCGGCGGGTTCCGTCGGCGTGCCGGGCCCGGGTGACACGATGACGCAGTCATAACGGGCAAAATCGATTTCATCGAGCGACGCCGTGTTCAACACGACCGTCGGCTCGACGCCGCACGCTTGCCCCATGAGTTGGAAGATGTTGTAAGTAAACGAATCAAAATTGTCGACAATCAGTGCTTTACACATATCTCGGCGAAAACTTCGCATGAAATGGGCGCTGCAAGGGGAGCTTGTCCGCCGATCGAATCGCCCCTTCCGCCACGCAGTCTCTTCAGGTATCGCGGCAGCGCCCATATATCTGCTGCTTGTCCACCCCGTTGGACGGCTCGATGAATCTCAGGCGAACACCATGCCACCCTGGGGCTCCAAAGCGATTCGATTTGCAATTCGACATGATGGAAATTAAAGGCTCCGGCTTCAAGCGCAGAAAACCCATCAAGACCTAAACTCGTGAGGTTTTGAGGAAAATTGAAATAAGCGGGATGACTGATATCTAGATCGATCTGTTTCGATCTGAAGATTTTTCATTAACTGCTTGTAAAAATCACCTCGCGAATAAAATGCATTGCGATGTTACAAAACGCTGGCCCTCCCGGTGGGCAACGGTGTCCTTTCGACGAATGACTGTACGCGATTCGCGGCGCTCAAAAGTCAATTGGCCACGCAATAATGGGCACAGTCGGGCAGGTGGGAACAGCCTTGAGGCGCATGGTCATCCTCCACCCGTTAGGGTCGACGATCGCCGTGAGCGGGCGCCACCTACGCTCAGGCGATTCCGCCAGTGTGGACGCGAGGGACGAGGCCGGCCTGCGCACCTTGACTTGCGTCTCGACAATCGGCACTGGAGTCGCCGATACGCCCCTGGTCTGCGATGTAAGACCACGATGGCCATGCCTACGACCACAGGAGAAACGCCGATTTTTGACCCTTAACGTGGCCCGATGTTTAACAGATGGCTTCTTATGTCGGTCGAGGAATCGCGATGTATTGAGCTCTGCACTCGGAGCCAACCCTGGGGACCTCGGGGAGAAAAATAGAACTCTGCCGCTATTCAGGAGCGTCGAAGCGGGCCGATAGCGGGAAAAATGTAGCGCCCGAATTGAGCGCCAAAATGGACCCCCATCAGCATCTGCCTATATGGGGCTTGCCAACATTCGCAACCACCCCGCCCCTTCACCCAATCGAGTCACGAATGTTCGCGACTGCATGCAAAGAAATCATGAGAATCCGAGCGCATCGCATTGCGCCCATGATGCTGGTGGCGGTCACCTTGTCTGTTCCGCGAGTGACCCACGCTTCAGCCATCGACGATGTCCGTGACTTCCGCATCGAACGCGGGTCGCTCGGCCATGTCCTGTTGGAGATTGCGCGACTGGCAGGCCGTCACATTGCCATGCCCTCCGATGTAACCGGGGACCTGCTTGCTGGGCCGGTGATGGGCGTGATGTCTGTGCCGGCGGCGGCGCGGCAAGCGTTATCGGGTACGAATTTGTGTAATGACCCAGTGAAACCTGCACAGGTTAGGCGGCTAAAGCGAACGCCTCAGCCGGAGTTTTCATCTTCAGCGCCTGATGGGGCCGTCGATGGTTGTAGAACTGAATCCAATCAGCGATCGCGCGGCTGGCATGCTGCAGCGTTTCGAAGCGATGACGATGCACGCATTGCTCCTTGAGCGTGCGGATCACGCGATCGACCATCCCGTTCTGCTGCGGGCAGTGCGGCGTGATGAACTCCTGACGCAGGCCATAGCTGCGCACCAAGGCTGTGTAATCGCGGCTCGTAAAGACTAGGCCGTTGTCGCTGCGAAGCAAGATGGTGTCGGAACCCTTCCCAACGCACCGAATCGGGCGATCAACGCATGCTCCAACGCGCTCGACGCAGTAGTGGCGCGGCCGCTGCGCGACAGATGCCAGCCCAGCAGCTCCCGCGTGTGGCAGTCGATCACCAGCGCAAGCGTTGCCCAACCATCGCGGCCGGCCCAGATCCGGCACATGTCCGTGGACCAACGCTCGTTCGGTGCCGTGGCGACTGACGGCATGGCTTGCACGCGCGGCCTGAAGCCAACTGGGCGCTTGCGAACTTGCCATCTCATCAACTGGAAGACGCGCTGGACCGTGTTCTTGTTGAATCCCAGTAGATGCGCGACCGTGCGATAGCCGAATGACGGCGACTCCTCGATCATCGCCTTGATTGGCTCCGCGAAGCGGGCCTGGACCTTCGGCGTGGACTTCACCGACCGGTAATACACAGTGCGACGCGGCACCTCAAACCAACGGCACAGCTTCGAGATCGAGACGGTAATGCCGTCGGCCTGCAGTCCCTGGCGGATCATCTCGATCACTTGTCGTCCTCGCCCAGCAGGGACTGCAATTTTTTTCTGGCGCGCAGCTCCAGCATCGCTTCGCCGTACGCTTCCTGCAAATCCTTGATCTGCCGCTCGTACTGATCTTTCAGGTCCAGCGGGTTGGCCCGCAGCGCGTTCTCCATGCCGCGCTTACCGTCATCCACCCAACCCTCTACCTCGGAGGGCGACAGGTCATAGGCACTGCTGGCCTCTGCCACCGTCGTCTTGCCCTGAATGATATCCAGAACCAGCGCGCTCTTGCGTCGGGTTGTCCATCGCTTGATGTCTTCTTCCATCTTCGTGCTCATCGTCGATTCCTCTATTTTGACGTGAGCAGGAATTCACTGGGTCATTACAACGGAAGCGATAGGCGTCCGTCATCCGGGCATAGGGCTGCGGTAGCCATTCGCCACCACGCTTGCGGGCCGGCTCCTGGATGCGGGCCAGCCCTGTCGGGTCACGTCGGGCCTCGCCACGCCGGATGGGCGCGCAACACGGGCACCAACTCCCCATCAAAGCGCGGTCGGCGCGCGTCTCGAACTCGTGGCCGAGCCGGCACCGAAAACGGTAGACGACGGCGTTGTAGCTGTAGCAAGTGGACAGGCACTCGCCGCCGGCTTGTCGGGCGACCTGCTGCAGGCGCGCGAGCTTTGCCTCGGCCTCGCATGTGGGGCAGTCGATCGAGCTACGGAGGGCGTGGTCACCGGTGCGGGACGTTTCATGTCCGTAGGTGCAGCGGAATCGATAGCGGGCGCCCCGGCCTCGCCATTCGCCATCCAGAAGGGTGTGGCCATTCTGCATCAGGCGCTCGCGCAGCCTAGCTAGATGGGTCGATGATCCCGCTTCAGTATCCGCCATTGATCTCTGACGGTGATTTAGCCTGAGCTAGTGCAAATCGATTTCAGGTAACGAAGAACATTGGCATCTATCTTGGTTCGTGTTGCCAAGCCCGCAACATAACTGCAGCTCACCGTTCCGGATAGTTCCGGTGGCATTTTGAAAACAGAGCTATTGTTTGAAGCATGATTCAGGACAACCCAAACATAAGGAAATCTCTCACTGCCAGACGGCATGCCAAGCAACGCATAGCCTGATCCGTATGCGTTTTCGAGAAATCTGGGTTGTCCTGGCGCTTTCGCCGATCTACCCTCTATCTCCGCGGTCTGCAATGCGGCGTATACATCTTTCTCGCCAAGTTCGCCCGACATCAAGAAGCGATAGTACGCAACAGCCGCGACAATCACACCTGCCACGAGAGCAATCGCTAGCGCAACGATTTTTTTTGTTTTCATCTATTTAAAATCGATTGAAAGGCGCCAGGGTTGGAGGAATAGCACTGCCTTTCGGGATGTACACGTACTGAGCCCCAGGAAGGGTAAGTGCGTCATTAAATACTTGCCCCGGAAATACAGAGTTGTTGGGATTTTGGCTAACTCCGGCAGCATAAAGAGCATCTCTTCGCGAAGCGCTATCAAGGAACTGCGCCAGAAAAGGCAACCGGCACCATAGCCCGAATGATCAGCGATGCCTCATTGCAGGGCCATCGGTGTTAGCAGAGTCGACCAAATCTCTGAAACAACTGTCCATTTAGCAATCGCTGTCCCTATTAACGCCCGTTTGCGTAGGCATCGTAGAAATTGAAGCCGTGGGGGGTAGTTACCAAATGCCCTTCCCGCAAAACGAGCATGGGTTCCTCTTGCGTGCTAGGCGCTGACGCGCGCAGCCTCGGCGCAACAGTGCTAAGTCCCGAGCACACGGATACCCCGCTGAGGCCGGCGCAAACTTTGCGTCGCAGTCAAGAGAAGCCGAGTTAGGTGTTGTCACCTGCGCGGGCCGCTTTGCTAATCTTCGCAGAGACGAACTGGCAGAAGGACGTGACGATGTCCGTGTGTAGAGCCAGGACGTTGCTTTCGGTGATATCGGCGGGGGTCAGCTTATGTCGGCGCAGCATAATCTTGCCGTGCAGGGGGGACGCAAGGAACGTTCGGACAAGGTCCTTGCGGGTTTTCGCGTCGGCGTCAGTGAAGTGCTTGCGTCCGGACTGGATTTCATCGTTGACGCGGTCTCGGGTCGCCGCGTCGTGCATGGCCGTGCTGGTCTGGACTGCCTTGTGGGCTGATGACTTCTCCTCTGCTAGTTTGCGCTCGGCCGTTAGCAAGTTCCCCTGAATGGCATTCATCTTCAGCTCGGCTTCGCTGACGGCCCAGTTGCCTCTCAAGGCCTGCATGAGATACCCGGCCGGACTCTTTTTCACCACGCCCTGATTGATGCGATATCGAGTGTATTCCAGCGCCTGCAGAATCCGATCGTCTGTCCACGTGTTCCGGTTTTCAGAGATTTCCGTGAATTGCTCTGTCGACAGGCGAAACTCATTCTTCAGCGTCATGTACAAGTCGCTCGCATCGGAGAGATTCACAAGGACTGCATCGGCGGTTTCTTTGCGCTTCAAATTCACGAACCGGATGCGGTCAATTTTCTTCGACGAGGGCGATTCACTGCGCGTTTCGTACTCCAGCTCAATGTCGGAAATCTCGTTGATTTCCTTCACGGCGGGCTCCAGCCAATCACGCTTGAAGTACTTGAAGATGGCCGCATTCGCGCCCATTTTCCCTGGCCAATTGCGGACCTCCTCGAGCGGTATCCAGTCGGTCCTGCCCTGCTGGACACTTGGCAGGATGCGGTCGTAGATTGCACGAGCCAGACTTCGCGTGAACGCCGTGGCAATGCGAAGGCTCAACCAGTGCGAGCGTTGCGGGTCACGGATGTGGGGCAGTAACTCAGGAGGTACGCGAAATCCAATTCGGCCACGATGCATGGCCACCGTACCCATCAACTGCACTGATACCCACGAGTCGTCGTCGCGCGGCGCTTGACCTGGCGGCGTGCTGGTAACGCGAATTTTGCCATTCTGGCACTCGTCCGCAACGGACCTCAGGTGTTTGAGGTTGCGGCTGTCATACCGCATAAGCCACTTGAAGTAATTCAGGTCAACGTCGAAGAAGTCCTTCTCGGAAGCGTCTTGAGCGATGAGGAAATACGCCGCGTCGAGAAAGCGGCGTGCGGGCAGGCCTACGTTGACAATCTCAGTGAAGAGGTTGTTGCGCTGGTAGCCAATTTCCCGGTTGGCTTCATTGATAGGCACGCCGGTATCGAACATGTCCTCGAATAGTGAGAGCGCCATCTGCCGTGATGTCGCTTTGACGGTGCCGTCTGCCGGGATGTCCGCTGCCATTGCTAGGTCTGCCCTTTTCTGTTCCGTGGACTGTAGCACGCGATGGTGAGCAGTCAACACACAGAACCTCACCGTAGCATCCAAGGGACATCTGCACAACCTACCTCACCTTACTCTGCACAACCTACCTCACCAACAAATGCGGTTCGATGGCCGGGAAGCCTTACTGAATGCGGGTCAATGGGTTATCCACAGGCGTACGCACAACCTACCTCACCCGCCGGGTATCCAAATTCATCGTGCACACGCAGGTTCACCTTGGTGTAGTCCGAAGCCTCACCTGTCCGCACAGCTACCCTCACCTGCAAACACACTAAACCTCACCTCCAGCACAACAGACCTCACCTTTCCGTGCCTAAACCCTTGAATTTAATAAGTATTGAGTTCTACTGTTGGTTGGTTGGTCGGTTGTTTTTGAAAAAGAAACCAACAAACCTTGAGCTTCTAAGAAGCTTAATTGGTAGTGCGAAAGTTCTCGGTGACCTTCATGGTGAGGTGCATTGTGCGTACGTGTGGAATGAAGTCATATCTATGCGCGAGACGTGCCCGTACCCCTTCACTCTGGGTGAGGTTCATTGTGCGGATGAGGCCGGGGTGGAGTTCAACGGTGAGACTCATTGTGCTGAATTCAATGAATGGAGGATCAGATGTTCGTTCCGCCACCGTTTGGGTCGGGAGATTTCGGCATGTGAGCCGCAGGTCGTGCACCGCATGTGTGTGGCCAAAATGCACTTCCGTGTAAACCAGCACATCGGACCTCACCTTGGAGACGGAATTGGGGATTCTGTCGAGGGTCGAACAACTCGAATTGCAACTTGTGTCCGGTAGCGAAGCGTTTCTGCAACGAAAGCGCCGAAAAGTGCCGGGTTGTTCAAGAGAATCTTCCGTTCACTAAAGACGCTTTCTGTATTTTGCTATATTCTGAGGTTTGTCGAATTTTTCTGGAAAACCTCAGAATGGTAAAAACAAGCCAACTTCCGGCGATCGACCGGACTGTTACGCTGGAGCAGATTAGCCAGTTTGCAGACAAGGTCACCATTTTTACCGACGAGCTGCGCGAAACGATTCTCGCACCACGACCGCGGAAGACCCCACCGATCTTCAAAACAGGCGAGATTGCCGACATGTGCAACATCTCGCATTCGCAAGTCCAGTATCTGGCGACGAAAGGAGATGGTGAGCTGCCCGCTGGGACTGCTGCCGGCACCGGTAGGACTCGCACGTTCACGCTAGCTGAAGCACGTACGTGGGTCCAGAAGGTCAGTGATATCTACCAAACACCTCTGGCTTCTGGAACTGGCGATGGCAAGGGGAAGATCTTGATTACCGCCCAGCTCAAAGGGGGGTCTGCTAAAACCACTACAACCATGTGCATCGCACAGGGGTTGACACTTCGTGGGCGAAAGGTACTTGTAGTTGACTTGGATCCGCAGGCGTCGCTCTCGGAGCTGTGTGGGTTGTATGCCGAGAAGGATGTCACGTCGGACGACACGGTGCTGCCATTTATCTACGACCAAAAGATGCCAGGTGGATTGGAGTCAAAAATCCAATCCACCTACTGGGACGGCTTGGATGTGCTCCCCGCCCATACCGAGCTCATCGGGGCGGAGTTTCACCTACCGGCCATGCAGCGAGTCACTCCAGGCTTCAAGTTCTGGACCGTGTTGCGCGATGGGCTCGAGCCACTGCGCGCTAAGTATGACTACATCCTGATGGACACTTCGCCGTCGCTTTCCTACATGAATCTCAATGCTCTGTTGGCGGCCGACGCTATGGTCATGCCCATGGTTCCTGAGAGCCTGGACTTTATTAGCTCGCTGTCATTCTGGAAATTGTTCTCGGACGTGTCCAAGAGCTTCCTTCAGTACGAACAAGGCAAGAAGTACGACTTCGTTTCACTAGTGTTGTCCAAGGTCGACTACGGACGCACCTCGTCCGCGCCGGTTGTTCGTGCATGGGCGGAGTCAGCATATGAGAAGTGGCTTCATTCCATCGAGGTGCCGGCGAGTTCAGTAATGAGTACCGGCGCGTTGGCGTTTTCTACCGTGTTTGACGTGAGCAGCTCCCATAGCGCGGCAAAGTCCCTTCAGCGTGTTCGGCAGCCGTTGGTTGATTACTGCCGCTGGATTGATGAGACATACGCTGAGAAGTGGAGGAACGAACAATGAGCAACAATCTGCGAGAATCCCTACTGAACAAGACCGCCGGCCTTCGGAAGACTTCGGACATCAAAGACGGTGAAGTGCCCCGGAATAACCGCACACAGACGGCGCCGGGTCTTGCTGGCGCGCTTGCTGTTGCACAGCTCCGTGTGCAAGAGCTTGAAGCGAAAGGGACTGCTACTGAGCTCTTGGTTGTGGAGATTGGTCCAAATCCGTGGCAGCCGCGTCGAAAGTTCAATGAAGCGAAGATGGCCGAGCTCGCAGAGTCTATTCGCGAGGTCGGGCTCATGCAGCCTATCGTTGTTCGGCGCGTGGAGACCGGGTACCAAATTGTCGCGGGCGAGCGACGTTGGCGAGCACACAAGATCCTCGGCCTGGAGAACATCAAGGCGGTCGTGGCTGGGTGCAGTGACGAGGATATGGCCGTGCTGGCGCTCGTCGAGAATATGGGGCGCGACGACCTATCCGACTACGAGATCTCCTTGTCGCTTCAGCGGTCGGTGAAGGAGTTTCCGAACAGGAAACGCCTGGCTGAGGCGCTTGGTTTGTCGAAGCAGGGGCTGCATCGTTTCTTGGCATTCGAGGGGTTGCCCGACTTTATCCGTGCTGACTTGGACCTTGAGCCAGGTTTGCTAGGCGGAAATGCTGCGGAAGCACTCGCCTCCGCGTTGAAGAAGCATGGCGAGGCTGCAGTTGCAGCTGCGAAGGAACTTTGGCCGTCGGTATCGTCTGGCCAGATGGCGGAGACGAAGCTTGCTCCTGCCGTGATCGCAGTCGCGACTCGTAAGGGAACGCCCGCCGTTGCGACCGAGCGTACCATCGACAAGTTCTTTTCGGGAAAGAAGCAGGCTGGAAGTCTCACTAAGGATGTGAACTCGCTGACGCTGAAAATCAAACGTTCCATGCTGACTGATGCTCAAGAGGTGCGGATTCGGCAGCTCATGAATGAGCTATTCAGCGAGAACCCTGGACAGGATTGACCTAGATGCCCGCAGTGAAGAGCCCTTTGGGGCTCTTTTTTTTTCGGGTAAATGGCTCGGTCCCTTTTAGGGACTGGAGTGCCGGTTTTTGCGAGCCGTGTGATTGACTTGCGGAGCTCCCGCGGCAAGCAGTCCCTAAAAGGGACTCGGTTCTCCGGATTGCTTTCCGGGCCTCCCGAGCGACTCCAGAGGCAACCAGCGCTCGCAACGTTCTGGGAAAGGGGGCGCCGCCCTTCCCACCATTGCCGATACAGCGAGCGGCGCGCAATTACCTCGGCATGCGCACGCTCTACAGCGCTCACAAGAGAACTGACTTCTGGGTGCCTGGGAGGATGGTCATAAGGCGCGGTGAATTCGGTCCCTTTTAGGGAGCGGCCTTCTGAACGTTAAGTGGTCGGATGCAAGCTTTTTTGCCGCAGGATCCGCCACGTCAAACCAAGTCCTTGAGGGGGCTCGCGAAGCGGAACTCAATAGGACAAAGGCAGCGGGCAACGTTCTTCTTCGTCTTACCCTATCCCCTCTCGATTCAGGGGCTGAGCTTCGGCGGCTTCGTGCGTCACTAGTCGAACAGGCGCTGCTGTCCGTGCGGCGCTTCGAGTCGATCACGCAGAGCCTGTTTGCTGCGCAGATGCGCTACCAAGTGTCCGGTGCCGCAGCGGCTGCAGAGCCACGAATGCATGGAGGACGGAGCGGGTGCGGGGGTGGCCGCCTGGCAGTGGTCACACAGGCGGTCGCAGGTCGGGCAGGCTAGCCAACGGGTCGACGCAGCCATAAAAAAACCGCCGGATCAGGCGGTCTTTTTGTGGGGGGCTTTCACGATGATGGTGGGCGTCTTGCGCCGCACGGTCACCGCCTGACTGGCGGGCCGGCGTCCTTCGCGCAGGCGCTGGCGGGCCAGTTCCAGATGCCCGGTGCCGGCGTCCAGGATATCGACGCTGACCGAGTCGGTTTCCCTCCGAACGGTCGTCGCGCCGTGCTTGGCCAACACACTCGCCATGCGCGCCAAGATCGCCTTCGGCGGCACGGCCGCTTTGCTCCTCGTCGTCATAGCTCTACGCCCTCGCGTTCCATATAGGCGTTCAGTATATCCCAGCAGCCCGAGTCGGGCGCGAGATCAAAGATTACATACACACTGTGCCCGTTCCTGCGCCAATGGTCGGCGCCTCCCGGGCACAACATCAACTGATTCAACGACCGGCAATGCGCCATGTCGGCAGGTAGCGCCGCGATGTCCGCCTCGGTCAGATCCGCATCGAAGCCAAAGAGGGGCCAGGTGTAGTAGCCAACCCTCTCGCGGCCCGGTCCACCGGCGGCCTCACACGACACGGAGGCGACCCCACACGCCTGCGCGGTGTACAGCTCCAGGGCCACACTGCGAATCCCATAGCCCTTGCGTTGCTTCGCGGGTAGCAGAAAAAATTGCTCGTTCATCAAGTAGCGCATCGCGCCATCGTGATCCCACCACAAGACCCGCAGCATGGGCTCGCGCAGCCACCGATGGGTGACCGTGAAGAGGTACTCGCCGCTGGCTTCCTGGCTGACCGTGATGGTGCTCCCATCAATCGCGCCGACAAACTGGGGCACGAGTTCAGCGGGAATCGGCAGATCCTCCTGCGCGACTTCCAGAATGACGGTGGAATGGCCGGCAAACAGGCGGCGGGTGATGCGATCGGCCATCGAGCGGGCGGGACGGTAGGGGTCTGGAGGCCGCACATCCTAGCATGACGGCGGTGCTGCGCTGATCCCCGGCCGGCTAGGGATCGGCATCCAACGAGGGTTGCCTTGTGATCCAAGCTACACTGGACGTCCAACCATCTAGGAAGCAGGTCATGACGTTTCAATTCACCGAAAAAAGCGAAGACCGCGTCGGCATCAAGGGCGAGGGCCAATCGATCCTCATCCAACTCGACCACGTGATCGGCATGGGGGTGCAAGTCCGTGGCCCCGACTTTCAGGTCATTCTGAATACGACCCAGGGGTCGTTCGACATCGACCCTCCGTACTCCACGGAGGCGGAGGCCGAGGCCCAAAAGGAAAAGCACTTCGACGAGATCTTCCGCTTCTAGAGCCGGCTCCGTTGCCGGTGGGCGCCTCAGTCAGTCCCGTGCGGGTTGTGCTGCCTCGGATTTCGGGCGACCGGCCCGCATCTGTCGTCCGCGGCTCGCTTCGGCGGCTGTGACGTGCCCGGCGGCTTGGCCGGCGAGGTCCACGCGCGGCGCAGCTTCGGCGAGGCATGCCCAGTAGCGCGTGCCCCGGCACCAGGTCCGCAGCGCGTCGCGCAGCTCGGCTTCGGTCAGCGCCAACGTCGGTGCCTGGGCCAGGAGGTCGGCGAAGATACCGATCTTCAGCGGCACCTTGGGCGCCGGGTTCTTGGGGAATGCCTGTGGGAAGTGCTGTTGCAGCTTGCCAATGTTCCGCACCACGGGGTCGACCGGTGGTCTCGCGGTGGGAGCAGACGGGCGCTGGCGGGGCGCCTTCGGCAGTGCGGCGCGCTGGGCCTGTTTGGCCTGTTCGGTGAGGGTCGCCTTGAGTGCGGCCAGTTGTTCGAAGCCCATGAGTCCAGTTCGGTGAAGTGTCGCGCGAGAGTATAGCGGCGGCGCGACCCGATTGGTGGCGACGGGCGAGCGTCCGCGTGGGCGAGTGCTGCGCGGCCCCACGTGGGCACGATCCGCCGCGGCTCGCAGCGTTGTCATCGCCTGAACGCCTTGCCGATAACTCCTATTATCGGCATGGCGTTTCGACCCCGGAAACGCTATATTTGCGAAATCAACGTCACAAAAATGGCCGGGGGAGGGCCCATGAGCACCACGATCGGCATGGTCGACCTTGCCACCGGCGCCTTGGGTGCAGGCGTCGCAGCGGCGCTACTAAATCAGGGCATCGCCTGGTTCAAGGAGCACAAGCGCGAAGCCAAGGCCTTGAGGCTTCGCCAGCAGCATGCGGCGTTGACGTTGGCCGTCGCCCTGGAGCGCTACGCGCTCGCCTGTGCACATGGCGTGGAAGCCATGCGGCAGGGGCTGCGGGAAGTCAGTGCCTATGGCAACCCGAATTACGCGCAGGCCGAGGTGCCAGACCTCGTGCTGCCGGCGGCGGCCGACTGGCAATGCTTGCCGGCCGCGCTGGTGGCCCGTGTGCTGGTGTTGCCGATGGAGATTCGTTACGCGGAGCAGCAGATCCGTATCCAGTGGGACCGTGAGGACCCCATCTCGGCGGCCGAAGGAACGATCCCGCGGGTCGGGCGCCTGGGCTTGGATGCCTGGAATACGGCCATCACGTTGCGCCGGCAGCAGGGCTTGCCGGACGCGGCGCCGAACGTCGATCTCGATGTTTGGGATTTCCGTACCTGTCTGCGCAGCGCCAATCCGTCCACGGCGACGGTGGCTTTGCCACCGCGACCGACCGTGTGATGTGTAAGGCCGCACGTTATTCTCAAGGTTGAAAGGTGGGAAACAGAACCGACGCTCAATTCACAACAACGGCGCGCGCAGGTCGTCGGTCGGTGAGCCCTGAGGGAATCGCACTTTGCTACACGACATTCTGTCGTGTAGCATGAGGAGCACGATAAAATGTCGTGTCGCAGCGTCTAAGGAGGCGATCGATGTCCAAGCCGACCCATACGCCAAGCCCATCTTCCGAGCTTATCAAGCAGATGCGGCAACGCGCGCACCGAACGCAGGCGCAGGCCGCCGACGTGCTTGGCGTCAGCGAGCGCCAATTTCAGCGCTGGGAAGCCGGCGCGCAAGCGATGCCGCCATTGGTATGGGCGGCGTATCAACGTTCGTTGGGCCATCGCTATTCCGCCGATTTCCAGCACGCCGAACTCATGACGCGTGGCTTGGACCCGGATCGTGATCAGCCTCGCCACACCATTGAGATCGGCGACTTTGTGTTGCTGCAGCCCAATGCGGGCCCTCTAATCGAGGTGCGCGTATGGCTCGACCGCCAACACGATGGTCTTACCGACGAAGAGGCTTACGGCGGAGTGGTGATCGGCTTTCCAGGGAAGCCCGAAGCCGGGAGTGAGTTCGAAGGCTTTTATGTGGGTGAACTCGTCACCTTCAGTCGACAGAACATCCTGCACGTTGAGCAGCGTGTGCCGGGCCGCCCCAATGCGTGATGCGCAGCAAGGAGCCATGTATGGCTGATCCAGATTCACTCCTGCGCATGCAACCGGTCCCGATGGATAAGGCCATCGCCCGACGAGAACTTGCGGCCGCCAAGGTGGCCTGGGGCACGGTCAGGGCCAGTTTGGAGACCCAGTCCTTTTCTGACATCAAGACGATCGTCGGGCTGGCCGGGCTGGATCTCACGCCGCTTGGCCACCTGCAGCAAAAACAGGGCGGCGGGGCCACGAAAGGCCAACTCCTGTCGGCGATCGACAATGAGCTCGGTCAACTGCTCGCGGGTCCACTACGGCATTTCGTTGCCATCGTGGCCGAAGAGCTGCTTGCCCGACGACCGGATTTCCGCACCGTGTTGGCAGATCGCCTGGCGCGGCACGGTTGGGGCCTGTCCGACGACCGACTGATCCCACTGGAATTGTTCGATCCCAGCGAACTGGCTACCTTGTCGGAAGCGCCACGCGCCGACCTGACGAAGGCGGCGCAACGCTTCCGCGACGGCGATCTGGGCGGCGCGATTTCCGCTGCGTGTGGTGCGGTGGATACGGCAGCCGCGCGCATCTATGAGCGGTACGGCCTGGGCGATCCGACCGATGCATCGTTTCAAGAGCGGTGTCGATGCGCGTTGAAGGCGGTCACGAATTTGGAAGAACCGCTGCGAGACCTCGGCTGGGACGATGCGGCACTCAAACCGTTTTTGGATAACTACCAAGGCGCGCTGAATCGCGGCGCCTATGTCATGCAGACCTTGCGCGCAAAGATGGGCGACGTGCACGGAAGCAAGCCGATCCTCAAGGCGCTGGTGTTCGACGTGCTTAAGTGGGCTGAACTCTTCGTGCGCACGCTCGATACCCCATGATTCGCTTGATCGGATTTCCTTCGAGGCTCGCCGCAGCCAAGCCGCCGTGCATGACAATATGACGGTCGCCATCACGCCCACGCGCGCGCAGTTCGCGGCGCTGCGCGGCTGGCTGCAGGGCCTCCCTTCCGTGGCGGTGGCTGAGCGCTGGCTGTCGTCCGATCCCGATATGGAATGGACTGACGTTGCCGCTCTGCATGCGCTGCGCGAGATCCGTCACTCGATGGCGCAACTGGCGCTGCGCTATGGACGCGAGCCCTTGGCGGCCACGCTGGCCAGCCATCGCCGTGCCCCGTCCCCGGAGCTGCAGGTCGGCCTGCGTGAACTCGAAACCCTCCAGGAAAAGTTTGGCTCGCCCACGCCGAAGCCGGAGCATCGGGTGCAACTGTGGTTCGCGGCACCGCTGGCCAAACGCTTGGCCGCAGGTGGTGCTGCAACGCTCGGCGAGTTGATGGCGCTGGCTAACGACCGGGGGCGCGCCTGGTGGCGACGAGTGCCGCGCATCGGGCCGACCGCCGCCGCGACCATCGTGCGCGTGCTGGTGGCCAACGAAGCGACCCTGGGTAAGCTCGGTGCGCACGTCACCGGGGCGACGCTTCCTATCCCGCTGCTTGCCCCGGCGCTCACGCCCGGGGAGGGCAAGGCGGTACCGCTCGAGGCGATGCGCCTGCCCGCGGCTCTGGATGGCCGTGCTGGCCGCAACCGGGCAGAGTTTCATCGCTGCCGCATCGATGCCGACCATGACTACGCAGCGATCCAGACCTGGCTCTCACTGTGGCCCGTCGGCAGTTCGACCTGGCGCGCGTATCGCAAGGAGGCGGAGCGCTTCCTTGCGTGGGCGATCCTGGAGCGTGGCCGCGCTTTCAGCGATCTGACGACCGACGATTGTCTGGCGTACCGTGCCTTTCTGGCACAGAAGGAGTTGGGGCCGCGCTGGGCAGGGCCCCAGGTAGCACGCGCGCTGCCGGGCTGGCGGCCGTTTCAGGGTGCCTTGTCGCCGCGCAGCCGCGCCTACGCGGAAACGGTGCTCAGTGCGCTGTGCGAGTGGCTAGTCGGCCGCCGCTACCTGGACAGTAATCCGTGGGAGGGCGTGCCTGCACTGCGCGTGGCCGTGCAGGCGATCGACGTCGAGCGGGCGGTGCCGGATGATGTTTGGCAGGTGCTGATGCCGTGGTTGCACGAGCAGGCGGTCCATGGCGCGTACTGGCGCTGCGTGCGCGCGACCCTGTTGCTGCTGCACGATTCCGGCATGCGCGTATTCGAGGCGGCCGCCGCTGACAGGGCGGGACTGCGGCCAGCGGCCGGCGACGGACCGCTGTGGGGCGAGTTGGAGATCCTCGGCAAGCGGAACAAGCTGCGCATGGTACCGATCAGTCGGCGTGTCTACGCCGCGCTGGAGGCGCATTGGGCAGACCGGGACGTGCTCGGTGACGCAGCCGGGCCGCTGCTGTCTCCGGTGCAGGCAGGCACCAGTCCGCGCGCGAGAGCGAAAGCGGAAGAGGGGAGGGCGGGCTACAGTGACCGAGGGATGCGCCACTTGGTCAAGCGGGCTGGCGAGGCCTTCCGTGCGTGGCTCACTGAACACCACGCCGACTTGGCCAGGAATCGACTGTTCCTGCATCCGCACGCCTTTAGGCATGCCTTCGGGACGCAAGCGACCGAAGCGGAGGTGCCTGAAGACGTGGTGCAGAGCTACCTCGGGCATGCGTCGCGGGCGACGACGGCGATCTATAACAAGGCGGGCGCGCGTCGTCGTCAAGGCCAGATCCGCAAGTTGTACGGTACGCATACTCCAGCGAATGTCCGGGACGTGTAAATTGTCGCCCTCTTTTGTCGTTGTGTAGCAGGTATCGACGGCCGCAACATCGAGCCGCATTCAACAGGGGAAGCGCATGGCTAGATCGGTTGTGCAGTCGCTCGACATGAGGGATCGCCTCGTAGAGCGCATCTTGTACGAGTGCGTGGATTTAGGCGACGGTGGTACGGACGTTTATTACCACTTGCGGCCTGTGCACAGAGCAAGCGCAAAGCTCGCCGACAAAGCCCGAATCATGCGCGTCTATCCGGATCACTTGGACATTTTCCCGTTCAAACCAGCGTCAAGCGGCACCGGCTACGAGCCAAAGTACGCGGGGCTGGCTCAGCTCACGGTGGCGCAGCTTCGGACGGGGCCGTATGAGAAGCCCGCCACTCACGACGATGTCGTGGATCTGCTGGATCGGCTGCCCGACTGGTTGGAACGCAATCCTTTAAACGGGCTCGGCTTTTCCAGTCAGGATCGCTTTATTGCCGCTGCCATCGGCAGCCTGTCCACGCGCGTCTACGTTTTGATTGGGGGCGGCCGCGCTGCGCCAACCTACGAGGGCGGTGTGTACGTTCTCAGTGAACAGCACATCAAGCAGCTCGTGAAAAGCATGCGCTCGATCTCCAGCCGATACCAGAGACAGGCGCGGGTGGACCGAATGCTTGTGGCCCACAACGAGCTGTTGAGCGCCGTCGATCCGAACCGGTTCCCCGCCAAAATGAAGCGCGCCAGCGCTGAAGCCGTGTTCGAGATGGTCAAGGTCGGACGCACACGTACCCGCATTCCAAAAGAGGCGCAGCGTGGCATGGTGAACATGCTAGCCGACAACGCGCCGGCCATTGCGAAAGATGCCCCGGAGACGTTATACGAACTCGCTGCGAAGATCGAAACCGCGACCCTGCACGAGATGATCGCTAAGTATCGGGAGAAGCTTGCACAGAACTTGCCCGAGACAAAGTGGCAGAGTTTCTTCGAAGCAAACACTTTCATCCTGTCAATGGCGTTCTCCGTGCCGACGATCTTTGTTCAGGAAACGCCGTACGTGCATGGCAAGCGTGTGAGCGGACACGGTGGGAAACACTCCGATTTCTTGATGCGGAGCCAAGGCACGGGCAATGTTGCTCTCATCGAGATCAAGGCCCCTGGTTCAAGACTCCTGATGCCGTACCGTGCCGAGCAGCAAGGCCCGTCGAGTGACTTGACGGGGGCCATTACCCAAGTACTGGGGCAGCGGCGACGCCTGTCTACCGGATGGGCCGGTTTAAAAGTCGATGACGACGGGACGCTTGATGGCGCGGAAATCTACTCTCCCCAGGCGGTTGTCTTAATTGGCACGTTACCCACGTCAAGGGCGGACAAGGAGGCGTTCGACGCATTTAGACACGTTCTCAAAGATGTCACAGTGCTCACGTTTGATGAACTGCTCGCGCGCCTTGAGTATCTGCACCACGCGCTGGCGGCAACTTCGCCTGTGCCGACTGAACTAAACGATGTTCCCTTTTAGCGTCGGATGGCTACCAAGTGCCTTGCTTACTGTGTGGTTGTCAGCATCCTGCTGACAACCACACAGTGCGCTCAAAGTAGATTTTCAGTGGAGTGAATTGATGCGCAGTGAAGTAAGCGACGTTCCCGAATATCCAAAGGGCGATCTGCGCCGCATGCTTTCCGTATTGGCGGCAATTGACACCACCGTTGACGCCACCCTGGTCAAGTTGGTGGCGCGAACGGGGATCGACAAGAAGACGATAACCATGTTGGTCCAACAGGCCATCGAACAGGCCGGCGTGCGCATTGAAAAGGAGGGTGCTGTCTACCGCTTGCAGGACTGGGGGCCGGTCATAAACCGCGCCGGGGCCTTGCAAGTCTTGACGGGTGCGTTAAACGCACCTAGCATGGGTGCCATTGATACCGGGGAGGGTGTTAGAACTATGGAAGAGAAAGACATCGAGATCCTTGAAGAGGCCCCCGCCATGCAACGGATCGCGGCTCGGAAGGTTCAGGTTGGCCACGTGCACGTCTACCGCAATCCGAATGGCACCTGGTCACTCGAACGCGTGCACGAAGTCTCCGCCGTCGTGGGATCGCCTGCCACGGTCACTTTTCGCGCAGGGCCGATCGGGCATGCGACCCGCATCTTCTTCGCGGATGACAAGGTCGATATCACGCGTGCCTCGGCAAAGCGCTGACGTGGCACAGTGACCACCCAGTCAGTTCCGCTCGCAATCCAGAACCCAGCAGGCAATGCGCACCACGTTACTCACCGTCTTGAACTACGCGGCCATTGCGTTCGGCCTGGTCTCTGCCTTCCTCTGGATGCGGTCAGCCAGCGTCACGGTGTCCTCATCGCGCGCCGATGGCCAATACGTTGACGGGACGGTCGTCGATGGCGGCAACGATTTCTACGCGACAGCGCGTGAGCAGGCGCGATGGAATCGATGGGCCGCCGCGACGGCTGCGCTTGCTGCACTGGCACAAACCGCCGCCAACTTCATTAAGTGATCTGTCTCGATATGCGCAGAGAATATTCGCTCGGCAGTGATGTACTCGAAACCGTGATCGCCACCGCACCGGTGACCCAAAAGCACGTGGCCTTGCTCAGCGCCTTTGCGACACGGACCGACTTTGTGGCAACCCAGTACGTCGCCAGCGGCAATGAGTACGCCGCCAATCCGGCGCGCATTCTCGCCGCCGACGGTTCCGAGGTAGCCTCGGACTATCGTGGCTGGGTACGCGAGCAGCTCGACGCCCATGCCGGCGATGTGGCGGCCATCTGCGCGGAGCACCAGGACAAGGGGTATCTGGTCACCGAAGTCGAATCCGTTCTGCACTACTTCGCCTTCGACCGCGGCGGCGCGCAAGACAATTTCGTGCAGTTCGAGATCTGGGAAGAGCAGGAGTTCGTCGAGCGCGAACTGTTCGCGCGGAGCGACTGGACCGGTTGGGGGCGCGCGGACAGTGACGACTTGTGGCGGGGCAGTCCTGGGCTTGGCTACGAGCGCAAGAGCGAACGCCGCCTGATCGGTGCGCCGACCTATCGACTCGAATGCGCCGTAGATATGCACCTCTTCACGGCGTTGGCGGAGTCGACGTTTGCAGACCACCACCGCAAGGCGGGCGATCTGCGTTTCCAATCCACCGACGCGCATACGGGTGAGACCAGGATCGCAACGGTCCGCGATCTGACGCCGGGGTATGACAAGCGGTGCTCGAGAGAGCGGCGGATCTTCGAGGATTGGACGCAATCCAGTGCGGGCCGTGCTGGCGAGCGTATCTGTACGCGATGGGCCTTCAAGACGTCGGACTGGACCGATCCGCGCGGTGAGCGCACCGTGACATTCATTCCGAAGTGGGCCCACCGCAAGAAGATCGCAGGCTTGAAGGACACCCATCGCTTGGATGTCTATGGTCTGTATGGTCGCCTTAACCAGTTCGATCAACGCGTCGGAATGCCCTTTGCGTGGTACTTCTATGGCCTACACGGCAACCTCGTGCTAGCCGGGCATTTACAACGGGTGCTAGAAGGGGCCGAGCGCGGCTTGATCGTGATGCCCGAGCACGATTATCAAATCCTTCGCCGCTGGGGTGAGGCCTCATACGGATTCTGACCGTGGCGTGTGAACAATTCCGGCATTTTCCAGCGCCGCCCAGCACGCGTGAATACAGGCTTCAAATTCTCCCGTGAGGCCACGTAGCCAGGCTCTAACAAAGGCGTGCTCGCATTGCATGACCAGTTTTTGCCAATCTTCTTCGGAGTGACCGACCTGGGTCATCCTGTAAAGCTTCGCTAGCGTGTCAAAGATGGGCTCTAATTGTTCGAGGCATTGATCGTCAAGCGGCTGCCGTCCAAGTTCACGGAGTCGGTCAAGCTCAAAGCGCAGGGCGCTCTGGGGATCAAGCGCATGTTTGCTTAGCGGCAATGGCATGGTGAAGGGCGCGCAAATGATCGCGCCCGACATGCGCGAATGGTCCAAAGCCAACGGCGTGGGCTCGGTGATCAATATCGCCGGACGTATGGAACGCCTATAGTTCAGGCGATCAGGAAGCGTTCGTAGTTCTTGCCCGCAATCCATGCTGGGGCGCGGCCGCGGCCGGTCCACGTTGCCCCGCTCTTGGGATCTTGGTATTTGGGTTCGACCGTGCGCTTTCCTTTTCGCGTGGCAGCGTAAGCGTGTCCGTGGCACCGTCTCGACGATGTGAAAAGAAGTGGCCAGAGTAGTCCCCACCAAAAAGTAGTGGGGACCACAGTGGCCACAGAAGCACC
>Ga0209566_100321_pt1 | contig 43533 bp, 39 predicted proteins | sample Araplavi_mTSA_r2_2_FD_184287 | JGI IMG/M metagenome (GOLD analysis project Ga0209566, IMG submission 184287) | Arabidopsis root microbial communities from North Carolina, USA - plate scrape CL_Cvi_mTSA_r2 (SPAdes) (version 2) | ecosystem: Host-associated > Plants > Roots > Endosphere | place...
GTTTTGTCATCTTTTTTTAATGTACCATAGGTCGAAAGTACATTGCAACTTGACCGAATTCGTCATTCTTTGGACGTTGTTCATCCTTACACCCCTTACTTTTCCAAAACAAAAACGCGAAAATGTGATCTCCTTAGGAGATGGCCACTTTCGCGTTTATTATGCAATCCTTTTAATCGGTTTATTCAGCATATGTTCTCACAAAGATGTTCTTCGTGAAGCCTATGAATCAGACTACTGTGTTCCCGTGCTTTCTGTCTTGCTTTCCTTCGCATTTGAACCATCCGTAGTGCTGGCAGTATCCTTCGTCTTCGATTCTCCCACCATCCACTCCCGCATCTCTTTATATTCCTCGTCATTCAGATGCTTCGCGAGAATCTGTTCGACTTCCATAACCTCACTGGAAGTTAATCCTCCCTCCATTAAGGTAGAGATGCGCTGCCAATCCTCTTGCGGGAGCTTCTTCATCAAGGTTGCAAAGATTTGATCCTTCTTCTCCTTCGACAACTCTTCCTTGCTCTTCGCTATCGCGTCAGGTGGCACTATTATTGCCTCCCGCCCCTTCGATTCCTGACCGGATGTTATGCCCCCCATTACCGGCAAAGCGCCATCAGGCGTTGGAGTTGATCCGCTCTCGCCTTCATTTCCCTCAGCAGATGGGGATCCTGTCGTTCCTCCGCCATTCGTCTTAGTCGCTCCCTGCCCATTCCGATTCGATCCCGATTCCTGACTATTAGTAGTGGTTCGTTCTGTATGGTTCCCGCTATTTCCCGTTATCCCATTCTGACTCGCACCTGTAGACTTATTATTTGATTGACTAGCCGTTTGTACATCGGAGCCAAGCAGAACACCCCACATAGAGGTCAGTGTCAGCGGCTTCCGTTCTATTGGGATATGGAAACTATCCAAGGCAGTCTGAATATATCGATCGACTACGATCGCTGTTGTTCCAACCGTTAATAGGCTAGATAATATACCTACGACCAAAATCGTCATTGCTAACCGCATCACACGCCACACTAAGCGCATCTATACTACCTCCCAGCCAGCTCTTGCTGCCACGCGAGGGCAATATGCCCTCTCACGTGCCCGAGTGCGTATAATAGAGTACTAGCAGCCTCCAGTATGACTCTTCTTCCTCTATCTTGTATTCGGGATCCTTGCCAGCTCACAGTCATTTACTGCTTAGTATGCCCAATTATGTACAAAAAAAACGACTCTTCCCGAAGGAAAAGCCGTTTCGTTTCTATATTATGCTGCAATTAGCGGTAGATAGAACGCACTTGATTCGTCTGCTCGCGGTTGCGGCCAACGGAGAAGATCGAGATCGGAATGCCTGTCAGCTCCGATACGCGCTTCACATAGTTGCGTGTTGATTCAGGCAGTTCATCAAGCGTCTTGCAGCCTGTGATATCTTCCGACCAGCCTGGCATTTCTTCATAAATTGCTTCGCACTTCGCAAGCATATCCAAGCTTGCTGGATAGTGCTCGATAATCTCATCGCCGCACTTGTAAGCCGTACAGATCTTAACTGTCTCCAGTCCAGTCAATACATCAAGCGAGTTCAGGGACAAGCCTGTAATCCCGCTCACACGGCGGGCATGGCGTACGACGACACTGTCGAACCAGCCTACGCGACGTGCGCGGCCTGTTACTGTACCGTACTCATGGCCAGCTTCACGGATGAAGTCGCCTGTCTCATTGTTTAGCTCTGTTGGGAACGGACCATCACCAACGCGAGTCGTATAAGCCTTCGCTACGCCGATAACCTCTTCAATCTTGGATGGGCCAACACCAGAACCGATGCAGACACCACCAGCTGTTGGGTTCGAAGAAGTAACGAACGGATACGTACCTTGGTCGATATCGAGCATAACGCCCTGCGCACCTTCGAACAATACCTTCTTGCCGACATCGATTGCATCATTAAGTACAACCGAGGTATCAACCACATACTTGCGAATGAATTCTGCATATTCGAAGTATTCCTGCAACGTAGCTTCGATATCCAGCTCTTCGCCGCCATACATTCTGATTAACTCGTTCTTCTCATTTGCCAAGTGGCGGAATTTCTTCTCGAATACATCCTTGTCGAGCAAGTCGACAATACGAATGCCGTTGCGAGCTGCTTTATCCATATAACAAGGTCCGATCCCTTTGCGGGTCGTTCCAATCTTGTTCGGGCCTTTGCGCTCTTCCTCCAGACCGTCCAGCACCATGTGATACGGCATGATGACATGTGCACGATCACTAATGCGAAGATTATCGGTAGAGAAACCATTTTCGTGAATATATTCAATCTCTTGGATTAGTGCCTTTGGATTGATGACCATACCATTACCGATTACACAAATTTTGTTTGTGTAGAAAATACCGGATGGGATCAGGCTCAGCTTATATTTCTTATTATCAATCAAGATCGTGTGTCCCGCATTGTTACCACCTTGATAACGCGCAACCACGTCGGCGCTTTCGGCGAGGAAGTCAGTGATTTTCCCTTTCCCCTCGTCTCCCCATTGGGTTCCTACGACGACTACTGTAGACATATTCATACCCCCGTCGGGTGTTTACACACCGTTATTCACTGCTTTTTCAAGCATTCGCTCCAAGCAGCATACCTAGTTTATCAGTCAAATAGTGCAAAGTCAACGAAAAGCGAACGTTGATATCCGACCTTAACCAAATGTTCGGAAAACAACGTTCGCTTTCTTTTACGCTTATTATCCCGCAGAGGCGTCCTGATGATTCCTTTCGTAGCTGACGAATTTGTTGAAGTTCTTCAAGAACACCAACTCCACCGTACCTACTGGGCCATTACGCTGCTTAGCGATAATAATTTCGATAATATTCTTCTTCTCCGTATCCTGATTGTAGTAATCATCACGGTACAAAAATGCAACAATATCAGCATCCTGCTCGATGGAACCCGATTCCCGAAGGTCGGACATCATCGGACGCTTATCCTGCCGCTGTTCTACACCCCGGCTTAACTGGGACAAGGCAATAACAGGTACCTCAAGCTCACGCGCAATCTGCTTCAGTGTACGTGAAATCTCGGATACTTCCTGCTGACGGTTCTCGCCTGGCTTACCGCGTCCTTGAATCAGCTGCAAGTAATCGATCAGAATCATACCAAGACCATGTTCTTTCTTAAGACGTCTACACTTGGCACGGATATCCGCCACCGTTATCCCTGGTGTATCATCAATGTAGACCTCTGCCTCGGACAAGGCTGCGATGGACATCGTCAGCTTCTCCCAGTCATCATCCTCAAGAGCACCTGTACGAAGCCGTCCTGCATCAACATTCGACTCGGCGCAGACCATACGTTGTACAAGCTGTGCCGCGGACATCTCGAGACTGAATATCGCTACCGTCTCCTTCGCGCGAACCCCAACATTCTGGGCTACGTTCAAGGCGAAGGCGGTCTTGCCGACTGATGGACGGGCCGCTACAATGACAAGGTCACTGCGCTGGAAGCCTGAAGTCATCTTATCCAGATCCGGGAAGCCTGACGGAATGCCTGTCGTCCCCCCGCCTGTTTGCTGGCTCAAGGTCTCGACTTTATCATACACTTCCATCAATACATCTTTAATCGCGATAAACCCGCTCGAAGAGCGGCGATTCGAAATTTCTAAGATACGTCGCTCCGCATCGCTAAGCAGTCCAGAGACATCCTCGCCGCCAGTATAGCCTTCACTTGCGATTTGCGTGGCAGTCCGAATGAGACGTCGCATCATTGACTTTTCTTCAATAATTTGCGCGTAATAATCGACGTTGGCTGCGGTTGGCACCGCATTGGCCAGTTTCGTCAAATAAGACACGCTGCCGACGTCTTCCAACTGCTGCTTATCCTTCAGCTTCGCTGTAAGCGTTACAAGGTCAATCGGCTGGTTGTCTTCGCCCAGCTCGATCATCGCCTCATAGATCATTTGATGGGCCGGATTGTAGAAGTCCTCGGACTGAATCCGCTCCATCGCCGTGATCATCGCTTCGGAGTGGAGCAATATCGCACCGAGAACGGCTTGCTCAGCCTCCAGGTTCTGCGGCGGAACACGATCGACATACATCTCGTTCATTCTATTCCTCCGTTACGTGCACCTTCATCGTCGCCTTGACTTCAGGATGCAGCTTCACGGCTACATTCGTAAATCCTAGCGTACGAATCGGGTCATGCAGTTCGATTTTACGCTTATCTATTTTGATCTTCATGCCTGCAAGAGCTTCTGCAATCTGCTTTGATGTGATGGCACCGAACAGACGGCCGCCTTCACCAGCCTTTGCCTTCAACTCAACTGTTGTTTCTCCCAGCTTCGCTGCAAGCATTTCCGCATCTATCTTTTCTTGTTCCTTACGCTTATCTTCTGACTTCTTCTGTTGATCCAGGGTCTTAAGATTGCCGTCCGTCGCCGGACGAGCCAGTCCCTGCTTGATGAGGAAATTTTGAGCGTACCCTTCGGAAACCTCTTTGACTTGTCCTTTCTTGCCTTGTCCTTTTACATCCTGCAACAAGATGACTTTCATTCGAACAACCCCTCTTCTGCGTCGATTTCTTCCAGCACGCGCTTCAGCTTCGCTTCTGCCTCAACAAGCGTACCTTGCAATTGAGCTGCGGCATTCGTTAGATGTCCGCCGCCGCCCAGCCGTTCCATAACGACCTGTACATTCATCTGGCCCAGCGAACGCGCGCTAATCCCGATGAGTCCGTCATTTCGCTCGCTGATAACGAACGAAGCGAGAACATCGGTCATATTTAATAGCGTATCAGCTACCTGGGCAATGAGCAACTGAGAAAATTTTCGTCCTGGCTCTGTAACCGCAATCGCAATATGTCCATACAGCATCTGTGCGTGGCGGATGACTTCCGCCTTCTGAATGTACTCATCCAGATCTTCTTTTAAGATGCGCTGGATAAGCAGTGGGTCTGCACCTTGTCTGCGAAGGAAGCTTGCCGCATCGAATGTGCGCGAGCCCGTTCGCAGCGTGAAATACTTCGTATCTACCGTGATGCCTGCCAGCAATGCCGTTGCCTCTAGCATGCTGAGATTAATCCGATTATGGATATATTGCAGCAGTTCCGTAACGAGCTCAGCCGTAGAAGATGCATATGGCTCCAAATAAACGAGAACCGCGTCATTAATGAACTCTTCGCCTCGGCGATGATGATCGATAATGACGATCCGATCCGATTGGAGCAGGCGCGGCTCTTCTACCATAGAAGCTTTGTGCGTGTCACATACAACCAAAAGGCTTGCTTCCGTGATCATTTCGATAGCTTCCGCTCGAGAGATGAACCTTGACCATAGAATTTCATCCTTCTTCAAATAGTCCACTAGACGATCGATCGAAGGATTGCTCTCTTCCAGCACGATATAGGCTTCAATTCCAAGCATACGGCATGCGTTCAGCACGCCAATCGACGATCCAATCGAATCCGTATCTGGATTCTTGTGCCCCATAATGAACACAGCGTCACTCTGCTTAATGAAGTCTCGAAGCGCGTGCGCGATAACCCGTGCGCGAACCCGAGTCCGTTTCTCTACCGCGTTCGATTTACCGCCATAGAACGATAATCGTTGTCCCATGCGAACCGCTACCTGATCTCCGCCACGGCCAAGTGCAATATCCAAGCTTGACTGTGCCAGCTGACCCAGTTCTGGGATACTGTCCGCGCCAGCTGCAATGCCCATACTGAGTGTTACTGGAAGCTTATTATCAAGCGTCGTCTCCCGAACCTCGTCAAGAATGACGAATCTCGTCTGCTCCAGTGCCTTCAGTGTCTGCACATCCATAATCATGAAGTGTCGATCAGAGGACAGCCGCTTCATCAATACACCATGCTCGCCTGCCCAGGACGTAATCTGTCCATTTACACGCGCGAGCAGGGCAGCCCGCTGCTGGTCGTCCAGCCCTTGGGTCGATTCCTCCAAGTTATCCATAATGACGACTCCGACTGCTATCCGTTCTTCGTCATAACGTTTGCGCAAGCTCCACAGGTCAGTAATGTCCGTAAAGTAGACAACCCGCTCCTCCGGCACAATATCCGCATGTACGATGCGCCCACCGATGAACAGTTCAGCGGAGCGATCCTTTTCTTTTCCCATATGAAGCTGTGGGAAGATATCCGTCAATTCCTCTCCAACTAACCCATCCTGTCCGGTTAGCTGAGATACATAAGGATTATGCCATTCTATGACACGATCCTCACGATACAAAAGGATGCCATACGGCAAGTCGACGATGGCCTCTTCCCCAGCCCGCTTTACTCGCAATCCAAGCGTTGATAAATACGACTCCGTCTCTTCCCGGAATTTACGTTCTGCCGTGAACGATGCCATAGCGAGCGCTGCAATACTGATCCATGCCAATACCCCGACTCCCCAGTTATACCAGGTCAGCACTAAGCTCATGGCGATCAATACAACGAATGTCCAGCTTGTATGCTTCGTATACCAACGTTGAAACAATAGTTTAGGCATGCCTTCTCACCCTATACTTTTGGTTTGGACAGGTACTTCCGCATCGGAAGGACGAGATCCACCAATCCTACAATTCGAAGTAGTGAATAGAGCAGCGGAATGAACAATGCAGCTACTGTAATGACGATCGGCAGCACCTTGCCCCATTTCTTCATGTGCGCAAAGAAGAAGAGAAAGGCAATCCCCTGCACTACGAATGCCAACTGCAAGAGCGGCGCCAAGTTCAATACAATCATCGTTAAGAAGCTGTCCGTTGACTTCGGGCCAACAAGGTCAAGAATCACAACGATGAAATAGTACACGACAAGAGACTTCGGAAGCATCCATTGGTGTACAGGTTTCATCTTCTGCACATCATGTCCTTGCGCGGTTAATAGACGGCGGCTGATAGCGTACGTAATCGTACCCATATACAGCGCACTCACAATCATCATAAATGGAACCATCTTGCTCATGAGAAGCGCAAATTGCTGTTTCATTTCTGCTGTCACTTGCGTCGGGAATAGTGCAGACTGCTCAACACCGACCATCCCGTAGTTCAGCATCTCAATCACAAATTCATACACATTGAAGTCTAGTACCCACTTCGCCACGACGAAGAGGACAAGGGACTCAACGAGAAAGGTTACAGTTCCAGCAACGAACACGTTGAGTGCAGGCTTCCTGCTTTTAAACATGTGGCCAATGACAATGCCCGGAATAATAAAGTACAAGGCGGTTACAGCAACAATCATGCCTGCCTTCCCCACTAACAAGTAGACGACGGCAAGCACGGCAGCAGTGATGAGAGCGAATCTCTGCTTTGATTGCGTTGCATACAGCATCACAAATGGAACCGCCATAAAACTCATCGTCAACACCTGTATCGGCTGCAATATGGATAATAACAATACGAGCGCTACAATCGCCCATAATAAAGACGATGACCAGCGGTTTTTCAATACGTTCACCTCTTGCGCATTCAATCTTTTTCCCCCGGAAAGAAACCCAGAGACCGCTTATTCCGCGGGTATATCCCTATATCTTCCATATTTCTGAAAAGGGCGTCATTTTCATTATACCATAATTACTTCACGTCCATAGCTTTGGTGACGAACTGCTCGCAATATTCGATAATTTGACTACGCCTCACGATGCCAATAAAACGGTTCATATCATCAACCACCGGGACAAAGTTCTGCACCTTGGCCAAATTAATAAGATCCTCCATATTGGAGTCAATTCGTACTGATTTATTATGCATATTCAGCGAAACTTCTTTCAGCAAGGATTTTGAAGCGTTCTCAAACGTAATCGCGCCATTGGAATTTTTCATGTGCCATAACAGGTCTCCTTCGGTAACCGTCCCTACATATTCCCCTTCATCATTCAAAATCGGAACAGCCGTGTACCGATGATATTCCATTCGTTCGAGTGTTTGTCTCAATGTTGTATTCAATGTAAGACTAACAACCTCATGTTTCGGTGTTAAGAAAAAAGCAATGTTCATCCGTTAGGTCTCCTCCTCAAACGACTCCAGCGACGAGATGATCGCTGTAACTCCCTAACAATAAATTAACACATTTAGGCATACAAAAACAAAAAGCCAGTCGTAAAAAATACGACTGACTTTCCGGTTTTTATTCCATTAATCTTCTTTCACTTGGCGTGGTTCCATTAGATTTTCTTTGCTCGTCTTCGGATCCAGCCAGTTGTCCAGCAGAGTCTTAATATAATCCAGATCCTCATCCTTCACCATGTAGTACCAGCCGTTGCCAATCATCTTGCCGTCACCATGCAGCATATAGCTGCTAATGCTTGGCATTCCGTCATTCATGAATATTGTCTTGGCCAAATCAATCATATACTTCGGTCGCATATCCGTTGTAAAATTCTCACCCATAATTTCAATAAGCTCTGGAATGCGTCCGATTTTGTCCATTTCAATGGTACGCTGCATAACCGCGTTCAAGAATATGCGGTGACGCATCGTACGGTTCATATCCGAATCCTCACGGTAACGTACGAAGTACAATGCTTCTTGACCATCATAGATCGGCTTGTTCGGCTCTATGCGGAACTTCTCATGATCGGGATCTTTGTTGACGATCGCCTTCGTAATTGGGAGTTTAACGCCATCTAATGCATTGACGACATCCTTCAATCCCTCGAAGTTAATTGTCGCATAATGGTCAACCTTATGCTTGAGCAGATTATCTACCGACTCCATGCTCATCTTCGCACCGCCATAGGCATAAGCGTGATTGAGCTTCGTTTCAAATCCCTTGCCGATGATTTCCGTATACGTATCACGTGGAATCGACAGCAGCAATACTTTGTTATCTTGTGGTCGAACTACAGAATATATAATCGTATCAGAACGTCCAATTTCCTTGCCTCGCTGGTCAACCCCCAGCAGTAGTACCGAGAATGGCTCCGTCACTTTGCGAATAATTTCTTCTTTGCCTTCAATTGGCTTATATGACTTATCAAACGACTCTTCAACATGTCCGGATAAGAACATATCGAAGGCCAGAACCGCTAGCTGCTTGCGGAATATAAATCCGCTAAGACCAACAATCGCAATGATTGCCAGGGCGATTCCCCATTTTTTATATTTATTTTTTTTCATTCGTAATCCTCTTCTTCCTTTATGTGATGCAATCATATCCAAAATCCATTTACTAACCGATAGTTCTTATTTCATACATATAAGAAGCATTTTTGTTGCCTTCGTACCTGTTTCAGTATAGCTCTTAGGCATTTTCCCCATTGACCAGATGAAAAACATTATGCTGCGCGTGTTATCCGCGTCAATCTGATTTCCCTTACGCATATGGTGTTTCAATTTTCCTCATGTGTGTAAGCTTTGGTTCGCTCTAATTCGAAATTTGCAGCACATCACACCTGCTTCACTTCTCAAAGATACCCGCCCCGGTACGAACGGCACGAATTTCCTATACTAGCAGTACCTATTCCCCTAGAAAAATTCGCATGGTGATTTTTCAAAAAAGACCAGCCATGCTAGCTGCTCATCGTTTTACTTCTCATTTATTCGAATCGTAATAATTGCGGCTTTTGATCATGCGATCGTGCACTTACTCTATTCGTTGAACATGAGCTTCACACCGCTTAGTACCTGCCTAGAACAGTATGTGACGATGAATGTAAAAGACATGCTCACATTCAACACTGAACAGCTTCACAACCCATATTGGAATATCCACGTTCCCTTATGGTTAAGCTGTATCAGATATAGGATGAGCATGGACGGTCGATTTTATCTGTTTGTAACGACCGGTAATCAGAACCCTCTTTGACATATTTCTTTGATGATTATGCATGAAACAATATTTTTATTTTACATGCAAACGATCAAAAAGGAAAATACAGATTTCATGATCAGGATCACTATTTTGACAGAAGTACCAAAAAACCGCCCAAAAATGGGCGGTTTTCACACAGGATATGGAATAACGATCATCCGAACCAGCTCTTCACCCAGCGTACAACATCTAACGTTAATGGAATGAGTCCAAACCCATGATTGCCTATAGCGACGACACCATACGCATATTGACCGATAGCGACGACTCCTAATGCCACTTTGCTAATCACAACAGCACCGATGGATAAGACACTACTCACGGCCACAGCGCCAATGGACAGCCAATCACTAACCGCAATCGCCCCTACCGAAAATAAATCACTGAATGCAATGGCACCCACTGCTGCCAGCAGTCCTAAGGATATGGCACCAAATGCAAACAGACCAACACTTATCATTCCTCCAGCGATGAGACCGATTGCGATATCCCCAATCGCGATAAGGCCAATTGCGACCTTACTGTGTCGGCCTACTCGACTAGCGCCACTGCTCCGAATGCTAATGATCGGGAGCTGTGGGGATGGCCATTGATAGTCGATTTCTTGCCCCTGCCAACGTTTACTGAATCGTTCGTGCCATCTCATGATCTAAACCTCCGTACCGAATCCATTTTCATCCTTTTCCTGCTATCCATTGTATCACTGCAGCCATATGAAGGAATCCGCCTCGAGACGGAACCCCCCATCCAACTGGAGCAGCATTTATTCATTTGCGAAATCAAGATTGAATGGGATACAGGCATGGTAAATTAGAAAAAAGGATGGGTTGCTGTATTAGCCGCACAAGTAAAGAAATGGTATGTTCTATACTTGTACATGATGAATCCTATGCAACAGGAGGAGGTAGCAAGAACAAATGGTTAAGATATCGTTGTATTTTCTTAGGGGAATCGTGCTATTGGCAGGTGCGGGGAAAGTAAGAGTTAACAGACTCGATTGTAGCCCCTGCTTCCCTTCAATCCGTAGAGGAGCTTCATCCCTCTCTAGGCCATGTCAACCGCACGGGTATCATTCCACTGTATTGGAAAGTCATGTGGCAGAAGGAATTATTCCAGTTATGATTACATATTTGATCAGAAATCCATAAGATCAGCAATTCAAAAATCGAACACGATGTGAGATAACGAAAACGCCCTCTGTCGATAAATTAAAAAAGACAATAAAAAAAGACAGCTGATATCATATCAGCTGTCTTCTGCACCATCATTACTCCGTAGTGTACGGAAGTAATGCTACTTGGCGAGCGCGTTTTACAGCGATCGTCAAAGCACGTTGGTACTTCGCGCTTGTACCTGTTACACGGCGTGGCAAGATTTTGCCGCGCTCGCTGATGAATTTCTTCAACAGGTCGATGTCTTTATAATCAATGTGAGTGATTTTGTTCACTGTGAAGAAGCACACTTTACGGCGCTTGTTACGACCTCTACGGCCACCGAATTTACGGCCTTCGCGTTCGCCGCCTTCATTTTGCTTAAAGCTCATTCATGTCAGTCCTTTCCGTTTTAGAATGGCAAATCATCATCGGAAATGTCGATAGGTCTACCGTCATCAGAGAAAGGATCTGCTGCTGCTTGTCCGCGAGAATTGGAATTCCCACCACGTGCTGGAGCATTGTTGTATTGCGGTGCTGGTGCACCGTAATTGCCGCCGCCCATATCATCACGTGTTCCCCCGTTATCACGGTTCGATTCCAAGAAACGCACATTATCAGCAATAATTTCAGTCACGTATACACGTTTACCTTCGTTATTGTCATAGTTGCGCACTTGAATGCGTCCTTCTACTGCTGTAAGCCGACCCTTGCGCAAATAATTCGCACATGTCTCAGCTAGCTGCCGCCAAGTAACGACTGGAATAAAGTCCGCTTCACGCTCCCCACCTTGACTCGAGAACGGTCGATCAACCGCTAACGTAAACTGCGTTACTGCCACTCCAGATGAAGTGTAGCGCAATTCAGGGTCCCGTGTAAGACGTCCTATCAATATCACGCGATTCAACATGCTATCCCCTCCTTCGACGTATCCTTTACGAACTTACGATAGTTTTGGCTATTAAGCCACGTCGCTAACGACAAGATGACGGATGATTTCGTCAGAAATCTTAAGTTGACGATCCAACTCCGCTACTACTGCAGGTTCTGCAGTAAAGTTCACGAGAACGTACACACCATCGCGGAACTTCTTGATTTCGTAAGCAAGACGACGCTTACCCATCACATCGTGCTTCGTAATTTCTCCACCGCCGTTAGAGATAACGCCTTGGAATTTGTCGACTGTTGTTTGAACAGCTTCTTGCTCTACGTCAGGACGAATGATGTACATCAATTCGTATTTGCGCATTTCACGTTCACCTCCTTATGGACTTCAGGCCTCTGATCTTGTCAGAAGCAAGGAGCGAGAAAACTCGCACTAAACTAGTGTACCAAAATGAAGGATAACATGCAAGTGCATCTTCGTGTCCGCATACAAGCACTTTTCTCCATTCATTAAGGGATACCCCTGCGCACACACTACATAGGCAAGCGATCTCGTTACGCTTCTGCATCTATACAACATGCTTTCAGGAGGTTACACAATGGGCGAGAAAACAGAATTCGAACCGGGAGACAAAGCACCCAATGATGCCATTTATATGGAAGTCGGTGAAAAAAGCTTCCATACCGAAATTCAAGATCCAAAACAAATTAAGTTGAAGAAGGGTGATACATTCCCTGAAACAACGAACAAAGACCGAAAGTGGAAGAAAAAGCGCCATGCTTTGACGCACTGATTCAATCGTTTCACTTTTTTTATTATCCGTGTATAGAAACGTGATAATGAGCCATAATAACAACTGACGGTGCGAAGCGAGGTGTGGTTCCGTTGAACAATGGAGCGAAGAAGCCTAGTGGAGACATTTAACTTTACGACATAAGAGAAGCGAGGGGTTGTGCTAAAGACCATTTGTCTGCAACACACTTATCGTAATATGGATACCGTAAAGGTTCCATGTGATGTAGGAAGCCTAAGCCATCTGAACATTGTGAAGATAGAAGTCGAATAAGCACCGTCAACCAGGAAGGGATTTCGCGCATGCGAGATCCCTTCTCTCATTTGCTGCACCCTTTTATTTCTTGGATGTATAATTCCGCAATAACGATCCATAATAACAACTGACGGTGCGAAGCGAGGTGGGTTCCGTTGAACAATGGAGCAAAGAAGCCTAGTGGAGACATTTAACTTTACGAAATAAGGGAAGCGAGGGGTTGTGCTGTAGAGCATTTATCTGTAACACACTTATCGTAATGGAATTTTTATATGGTTCCATATGATGAAGAAAACCTAAGCCATCTGAATTGTGAAGATAGAAGTCGAATAAGCACCGTCAACCAGGAAGGGATTTCGCGCATGCGAAGTCCCTTCTCTTATTTATTTCAGCATTTGTTACAACAACACATACATCGTCATCAACAGCTCCAGAGGCAGCAAAAACTTGCCTATAACATGCAAAAAACTCCGAAGCCTAAGCTCCGGAGTTATCATATCCAATAAGTGGCGGAAAGGGTGGGATTCGAACCCACGCACGCCTTGCGACGCCTAGCTGATTTCGAGTCAGCCCCCTTGGACCTCTTGGGTACCTTTCCATAGCAAGAGTTATCTTACCATAGTCCACACTATATTGCAACACATTTTTTACAAAATTATCTTACTCGGAATCAGGTTGAGCAGAACGAAGCACCTTCTTCATGCTCTTCTCGAACTTCGCGCGCGGGACGAGCACACTATGCTTGCATCCAACGCACTTAATGCGGATATCCATACCCATTCGAATGATCTCCATCTCATTTGTACCACAAGGATGAGGCTTTTTCATTTGAACGATATCACCCAGTGCGAAGACTTTACGTTCCATTACATATTCCCTCCTTGTTCTGCTCGTTGATACGTAACGAGGCGCGGGTATGGAATCTCAATTCCCTCTCGCTCTAGAGCCCGCTTCATATCTGCATTAATCATACGAACAACACCTGCTTGGGTAAATGGGCGGCATTCGGCAATAACCCGAATCGTCACTTCTGAAGGCCCAAGCGTTTGAACGCCCAAAACTTGCGGTGTCTTGACTACATTCTCATTGTGCTCTGGCAATGCTTCAAGCGCTTTATTCATGACTTGAATAGCCTTCTCTACATTCTCCTCATAAGCAATTGATACATCCACAACAGCAATCGAGTTGTTTAGTGAATAGTTGGTTACCTCGGTAATGCTACCGTTTGGAATGACGTGAACCTCTCCAGTCCAGCTATGGATCCGAGTCGACCGCAAACCAATCATCTCTACCGTACCTTGGAAGGATCCAACCTTAATGACATCGCCTACCGCGAAATGATCCTCCAATATTATGAAAAATCCGGTCATAACATCCTTCACCAAGCTTTGAGCACCAAAACCAATGGCCAAGCCGACGACCCCTGCCCCCGCTAACAGCGGTGCCAAATTCACATTGAACTCCGATAAAACTACAAGGATCATAATAAAATTCATCGCAAGCGAGGTCATATTTTTAAGCAGCTTGCCTACCGTAACAAGCCGCCTCGGTTGTCCGTTCAGGCGGGATTTCTCCTGCTTGGCAATCGTATGATTAATCATTCGATGAACAATGCGAATCACGATTCTGGTTACTAATATAATCAGGACAATTTTAATGGTTTTTACTAAGAGCATTTCCCAAGTTGCCATATCGGTTACCCAATTCCATATCCCTTGCTGCCATTTCTCGAATACCGACAGCGTCTGTTCAATATTGTCGGTTACTTCTTCTGGCTTATCTGCCGCTGCGGCCCATAACATCTTCATTCCCCCTCTATTACTATCTAGCGTTATCAATGTTAGGACACTTTATTATAAAATAGGAACTTATTCTCGTCGAAGTATAAAAGTTTTCTTGCTTCCATATACTAGATAGTACCTTTAGTAGAAAACGGAGGCTGCTTGTGATGACATTTTCTTTGTTCAAACGCCCGTCAACCCATGAATGCCATCCATGTAAAGTGGTTTATGATGCACCTAACGCACTATCTTCCCTAATTCATTCCTGCCAACACCATTTGCAAATGCGAGCTTCTCACCAGTCGACAACGGTTATCTGCATTGGAACCGATCGTTCAACGGGCGACTGTCTCGGCCCTCTCGTCGGGACACGGCTGTCGAAGTCCACTTCCCGTCACTTTCAAGTTCTCGGAACACTACAGCAGCCTGTTCATGCCATGAATTTGCAAGAAACGATAGATTCACTGCAAGCGAGCGATCCTCATACCTTCATTATTGCAGTTGACGCTTGTCTTGGCCAGAGCAGCAGTGTGGGTTCCGTTCAAGTCGTTGAAGGGCCGGTCCGTCCTGGGGCTGGGGTAAATAAACAATTGCCCCCGATCGGAGATATGCACATTACAGGCATTGTCAACGTCGGAGGCTTCATGGAATATTTCGTATTGCAAAATACTAGGCTTCATTTGGTCATGGGTATGGCCGAGGTGATCGCGGATACAATCGAACAGTCACTCACTTCCTTAGCCCATCGATAAGTACACGGATTAGGAGCCCTTCTTTGCCTCTGCAAGCTCCATTGCTTGCTTCTCTTCCGGGGACAAGGAATAGGAAGACTGTCCATTCTCTATGGGCTTCGCATATACATAAGAGTGATCCCGTCCGTGGATGCCTGTAATGACAACCCCATCCTGCTCCTCATTTAACCATGCAATCGAGAAGCTTAAGTCACTCCCGCGCTCTGCAAATGCATTGTAACGCTGTATGCCGACGTGGGATTTCATCTTTTTCAGAGCTTTTTTCGTTTGCTCCATGTCAGCATGATGCTGTTCCGTCTTCCCTTGCAGATGTGCAATATCCTCATGCATGCTGGACAATACAACATCCAAATTTTCAATACCACTTCCCCCCATAATCGCCTCATATTTGCGGCGAAGCTTACGGAGCTGTGACCCTTGGAGAAGAACAATAATAAGTAACAACAATAACAATATGCCGATGCCCGCGGCAATGAGCGGCAACCAATCATTCTGCAATTCATTCATCATAAGTCTTTGTTCTCTCCTGCCTATAACGTGTCCCGTACCTCAAATGCACGGACTTCCTCATCCTTGCGTTTCCCCATTAGTTCGCTTGCTGTCTATCAATATTTATTATCTATAATGGGCAGCTATGATGCGAGCTGGCCGAATGATGAGTCATATTTTCTGTATGTATTTCGTCCATTCTTAGTATAAATTTTTTTATCGGACTCATACAATACTTTTTCCCCACCATTCAACTTGAAAAATCTGCGTTTTTCTACCCTATATCAACTTCCAAAGGCTGCGATGAAGCTGAACCTGTTTATGGTCATTGATGATATTCGGAAATATGCCCTTTTAACGGATCTCTACATTTAGTTATAACACGATCTAACCGAATGAAGAGACAACAAAGTTGTAACCTTTTGCTTCAATATTTTGTAAATAACGAGCTGTTTATCGTTGCCTTGTCCTTCTGGCTGTTTGTTCTGTCCCAACACAAAACTGGCATGCTTAGTGTAATCCCCTCTTGCTTCGGATAACAACCAAGAATGCCAGTTCATGTACAAGAATCCCAACTAAGGCTTTATTGAGCCGACAACGATTGAAGCAATTCTAATAATCGCTCCAGATCCTGCTTGTTAAAGTACGATATCTCAATTTTCCCTTTATCTTTGCTCTGTTTAATTTTAACTGTCGTACGGAATCGTTCACGCAAACTTTCTTCCAATTCATCTAAGTAAGGATCTTTGCGGACAAGCTTCGTTTTATCAATTGACTTCCCTTTTTTGTTCATCTGCTGGATTGCTTCCTCCAACTGACGAACGCTCCACCCTTGTTCGATGGAAGCTTTAGCCAACTGTTTCACCTTTGCCTCGTCCTTTACCCCTACAATGGCACGCGCATGTCCCATTGATAGTGTTCCACGTGAAACACATTCCTTTACTTCTTCTGGGAGCTGCAACAGACGCAGAAAGTTAGCGATATGTGAGCGCGACTTACCTACTTTAACAGATAGTTCTTCTTGCGTTAACGTGAACTGATCCATTAAAGCTTGATAAGCAACGGCCAATTCAATGGCGTTTAAATTTTCACGTTGTAAATTTTCAATCAGGGCAATTTCCATGACTTGTTGATCGGAGAAGTTGCGAACAACTGCTGGAATATGCTGCAAACCAAGCTGCTGAGAGGCTCGGTAGCGGCGTTCTCCAGCAATAATCTCATATCCCTTTAAAACACTCCGCACAATAATGGGCTGAATGACACCATGCTGCTTAATTGATTCTGCAAGCTCCTGAATAGACTGCTCATCAAAATGTTTTCGCGGCTGATATGGATTGGGACGCAGCTGTTGTAGAGATACCTCTACTACCTTATCGTCATCATTGACGGATAGTGACGGAATGAGCGCGTCTAATCCACGTCCTAATCGCTTACTCATACGAAATCACTTCCTTCGCAAGTTCCAAATATACTTCCGCACCCTTAGATTTTGGATCGTAGGTCATGATCGACTGACCATGTGACGGTGCCTCACTAAGGCGTATGTTACGGGGAATAATCGTTGTATACACCTTCTGTTGAAAATACTTCTTAACTTCATCAATGACTTGTATACCCAAGTTCGTACGTGCATCAAGCATCGTAAGAAGAACACCCTCAATTTGCAGAGAGGTATTCAAATGCTTCTGAACAAGTCTGACCGTATTCAACAATTGGCTGAGTCCCTCTAACGCATAGTACTCACATTGAATCGGTATAATGACCGAATGGGATGCTGTTAAGGAATTGATCGTCAATATCCCAAGTGAAGGTGGGCAATCAATTAATATGTAATCGTACAAATGTGCTACAAGCTGAAGCGATTTCTTCAATCGTACTTCACGTGATATCGTCGGAACCAATTCAATCTCAGCACCCGCCAATTGTATCGTTGCCGGAATAATGTGCAGACCTTCGACCATAGTCGGAATCGTTGCGTCCTTCGGATGAACATCATTAATAATCACGTCATAAATGCAATTCGTTACATCTGCTTTGTTAATCCCGATACCACTCGTGGTGTTGCCTTGTGGATCAATATCGACAAGCAGCACCCGCTTCCCTAATAACGCCAAACCTGCACCCAAATTTACCGTCGTCGTTGTCTTGCCGACGCCGCCCTTCTGGTTGGTAATGGCAATAACCTTAGCCATTCCTCTTCACCTCAATGTTGTTTCTTTTGCGTTTCTAGCTGTAACGATAACCGCTAACGACCACAAAAACAGAAAAGAGCGGCCTCTTGCCTGCCGCTGCACATATTTGAGCACTACGCATGACAACAATATCGCCGTACGATAGGAAACATACAACGATTAGGCTGGTATCAACCGATAATTAGGTGAATCTGATATATAGGTTACTAAAAAGGTCAGGATGTAAGTGCAAATGTATATGCGGAGCAGCTAGCTTTACGTCCCCTCTGCCAGTAGGATTTTTACTTTCATCAACCCCCTAGGCTATAGCCATAAATCCCTCTTCTAATTGAATAAGGCTACTGCACCCTTGTAAGAAATATCTATCGACCTCTTTAAACAACACACGTTTATACTAATCTACCTTTTCGGTATTTTGATGACAATCTCATAATGATCATCATGATCATGTTCATCCGTTTTAATTTTTAAGCCTGATCCAGTCACAAGATCGATTGACTGTCGAATCGTATTCAGCGCAAGACGTACATCCTTTGTATATGAGATACGCTTCGATTTCTTCGCCTTGTGAACCTCTTTATAAAACGCGACTCGTGCCTCTGTCTGCTTAACATTCAATTCTTTTGCGATAATCTCCTCAAGCAGTTTGAGCTGCAAATTCTCTGAATCGAGACCAAGCAATGCTCTTGCATGTCGCTCTGTAATCTTGCGTTCCATTAAGGCCTGCTTCACTACATCCGGTAGATTCAGCAAGCGAATTTTATTGGCTATTGTAGACTGGCTCTTGCCAAGCCGTTGCGCCAAGCTTTCTTGCGTCAAATTGTGCAAATCAATGAGCTTCTGATAAGCATATGCTTCTTCAATCGCTGTAAGCCCTTCACGCTGCAAATTCTCGATTAAGGCAATGGATGCCGCCTGAGCGTCATTAATTTCTCTTACGATGCCCGGGATCGTATCCAAGCCCAACTTCTTGACAGCACGCCAACGGCGCTCTCCGGCAATGATTTCAAATTGCCCGTTTCGCTGGCGGACAACGATCGGCTGAATAACGCCGTGCGTTTTGATCGTCTGACACAGTTCATCAATACGCTCATCATCGAATATAGTTCGAGGCTGATAGGGACTGCTGACAATCTCATTCACCGGAAGCTGTTTCACTTCATCCAGCGATTGACGCTCCGCAAAACCGAATAACCGAGACAGTTGTTCTTTCATTTCCGTATAATACCACCTAACTTCAAAATAATGCCAGGCACATGAAGAAGCGGCAGTGCTCTGCTCCATTCTTGATCTTCTGCCCTACGTCGCTCAAGGAGGCAATTGGGCTGCGATTCCCGCTACTCCTCGCAATTTTCCATTCCCTTTACGCCCTTCGCGACAATGATAGAGTAGGACATCTGACTTGAACCATTTCTTTCCTTCGACAAAATTATACGCTCTGCCTTTATGTATTCTCCAAGCTTGTGCCTTTTTCCTGCCTTTTCTTGTACACGATAAAAGAAAAACTTCGAATGATATCTTTTGCCGTCGTTACACTTCTATTCTAATCACTTTCTTGATAACACTTTATCTATCATGAACATGTTTCACGTGAAACATTTCCCCACATTCTATCACGTTAGCTTCTTTATCCTATCATAAATAATTGCAAAAGATTAGGTTGCCTCCTTAACATTCTATGAACTCTTACCACCTCTATAAATATGAAAATTATTCCATGTAAATAGAATAAAGCGGAGGATGCCCCCCGCTCCAAGCTGCTATATGTTTACTTGTGTTTTTTGAATTTGTACGTTGCCAGCGGCATCTTCCATCCGGATAAATATATTGTGCTTGCCCTTTTTAAGCCCTGACCCTACAAGAGACACGTGGAACATCCTCTTGTCTTCATTGAATCTCACACTCTTCCAATCTCCTGTGTTCGAAGTACTCCACTTCACATCAATCAGGGCCGGCTGCTTATTTCCCGAGGCAATACGAAACATGGGCCGTACCGCATAATCAAGGGTCAGCATCATGTCTTGGATCGTCCCTTGCACAACTCCACGCTCCGCCTTTGCCTTCATAAAGGTTGCCCTAGGGGCTTCACGATCGATATAGACAATTTGATCGTCCTTCATCTCCGAACGTCCATCCGCGAACGCTTTACTCTTCAAGTTATACAACCCATCTGGCAGTTTGCGGCCCGTCACATCTGTACCATTCCATTCGTACTTATGCAATCCATTGATAGGATTCGGCTTATTGAACAATAAATATTCACCTTCAGCCTTCTTCCCTAAGTCAATACGACTCGCTGTAATAATCATCCGATCGGCGTCGCCTGGCAAATAATAATGGAATCGGATTGACTTATGTTTGTCCCCGTTCGGCGTGAGCAATTGATCGTCTGCAAACCATCCCGTCAGCAGCGGATAATGACCGGAACCATGTATCAATTGGAAAGGGATTCGTAGCAACTCTGTTCCATTCGTAAGCTGGAGGCTCCCAGTAAGGATTCCCGTCTCCTTAAGAGTGGTTAGATCCCATACAACAGGAACACGGACTGTCTCGCCAGGCTGCAACGTAATGGAAGCAGGATAGGAGATGTCCCATTTCCTTGCTTCGGATGACAATGTAACCTGATAGGTCATTTCCTGCGCGGTGCGATTCGTCACTTGGAACGTCTGCTCCTTCTTTGTACCGCAAGACTCTGATCCAACTACTCCATACGTTAACGCCGTGGGCTGTAGGAAGGTATGTGCATCCAGTGCTTTATCTATATTTACGAGTCCTGATCCCTGTGCGTGATACGGATATTCCGATCCATTATTATCCGTAAGCTTATCCGCTGAAGTCATCAGCGCCGACTTCACCATTGCAGGCGTCCACTCCGGATGTGCCTCTAGAATGATCGCGGCTGCGGCCGACACATAAGGGACGGCCATGCTCGATCCGCTCATATTCCCATAACCCTGCTCATATAGATCACGCGGCATCGAGCTGCGTACATCAATCCCCGGAGCTACAAGATCCGGCTTCATAAGCCAAGTGCCTACAGCGGGACCGCGAGAACTCATCGCTGACATTCGGCTTCTCTGCTCTTCTCCCCACTGCCAGACTGCCGACTTGCCTTGCTTCAACATCGTCGCTCCTTGTGGAGAAATCGTAGCCGCGGGAATAAGTCGATGATCTTGCTCATTATGAATATTAATATTAATCTCCGGTTCCCACTCTACCTTCCCATCTTGATAGAACAGAATACCGCTAGCCTTCGCTCGGCATGCCGCTTCATAATAAGATGTTACCGAGGAACTGGGAGTCCTCACTACGATCCATTTCCCTTGGTGCTGCTTCTGTGTAATTACTCTAGGACTGTCCCCACTAACGAAGGCAACATCAGCGGAGCCCTGCTTCGGAAAAGCAGGTGTATTTCTATCTGAAATTAGGCGTATGCTGCGATCGTTCTTCGAGAGCGTTGGTTCATAAGTAGGTAAGGTAGATGCCCCAACGGTGATGACATCCTCCACCAGTCCTGGCGCTGTAATACTCCATAGCTTCTCCCCTGCGTTGCCGCTGGAGTTGACCACAACCACCCCTTTGCTTGCTGCATCCGCAATTGCCTGGGACAGTGGTTCATCTGGAGCATCGATATCTGAATGCAGGGATAAATTAATGACTCTCGCTCCATCTTCAATCGCACGCTGCATTGCCTCTGCAATCGTAGACGTGAATTCATGACCTTCAGAAGCGACCGCACGGTAAATGAGCAGCGAGGCGCCAGGCGCTTGCTGTGCCACAATACCAGCAACATGCGTGCCATGTCCCTTCTCATCTTGTGGAAACTCATCACCTTCCACAAAGTCATGTGCCTTCACGATGCGATCCTTCAATAAGGGATGCTCCATATCTGCACCAGAATCGATGACGGCGACTTTAATCCCTTTTCCTGTGTATGGATCATCTGTCTTCGCTGCTGTATGAGATGGATCGAGTTTTGGCTCACCTACAGGCAGTAGCAGCGCTTGAGCAGAAGCCGTCCCCACTCCAAGAGGAGCAGCCAATACCCCAGCAGCAACAATCAAAGCAAATGAGGCCTTCCATATCGGTTTGTACCAGCAATCTATGTTCATTCTATATTTCCTTCTCTCTAAGCCATTCATGATGTCTCTTAAATCGTAACATAGGATAGAGAGGGAAAGATTTACGCCACTGTAATCTAGCTGTCCCAATTTTTCTCAGTTCAGTCCTGCTTTCTTCGCTGATAGATTCATAACCTTCTCCTACTCAAGTAATTGAGGTTCGATAATGCTGTAAGAGCTGCTCTACCTTCGATTGAATCATTGTTCGTAATGATTCAGGCTTTACTGCTACCACATGACTGCCATACCTCATGAAATATTCGGCGATAAATGATTCTTCTCCTGGATTGTAGAATCCTGTAATGACGGTTTGTTCACCGATATCTAGTTTCATAGAAGGATAAGATTCTTTGTAGAAGATATCCTTGGCCTGTTCTTCAATTTCTACCTCAAATCGAATATTGTGCACCGACTGGTATAGTTCTAAAGAGCGGCTAACTAGTTCATCAAGTGAAAATGGGGATTCTTCTGCTTCCACCTGCATGGAGGTAACTTTATCGCATCGGAACACTCGTTGTTGATTTGTATTTACCTCTATCCCTGTTGCGTACCATTGACCGAACTTAGCAGAAATTTTGAAAAATTGAACCCGATATCTCTTGCTGCCCTTATTCCGTGTATATTGAATGGTGCAGATGTTTTCATGAAGAATGCTCTTCAAGATTTGTTCCAAATAAAGACTTACATGATGATGCTGATTGCTTTCCAATTGCAGAACCTTTTTCATGCTACGAATCTTCTTGATTTGTTCTTGCGAAAGGCACTTTTCAAACTTCTCTTGCAGCTGATTGACATGCATATGAAATGGAGTAGATTGATAAGATTGCAGCGTCAGCATGGCGAAATACAGAGCGTAAACTTCATCAAGCGTAAAGATAATCGGCGATAGCAATCGATTCTGCAAAATACCATATCGTCCATGACGTCCATATTCCGAATAGATAGGCATGCCTAATTGTTCTAATGAGCGAATATCACGCAAAGCTGTACTTTTTGAAATCTGGTACTTATCCATGAGGTCTTGTAAATTAAAGAACTCTCGACTATTTAAGTATCTGAGCATGTCTTGTAATCGTTCTGATTTATTCATGCGAATCTCCTTATTAAAGGTGTCATGATTTGATACCTTTAATAATTATGATAAAACCAAGGCCAAATATCAAATGCTAAAAGATATCTGCCAACCATGATGATCCACAAGGAGACTGATACAATGAGCGCAACGCTGGAAGTCGCTATTTTCCTGTCCATGAACGGACAAGCACGGGAAGCCATTCATTTTTACAAACAACATTTGAACGCGAAGGAATTGCTGGTTGTGACCTATCAAGACATGGCGAAGCGTGACAGCTCCATAACGCTTACGGAGGACAACAAGAGTCACATTACTCACTCTGTCTTATCGATTGGCAGAACGAAAATAATGATTGCAGAAGAAACAATGAACCCTGGGGAAGCCTATACTGTTGGCAATAACACGTCACTGTGCATTCAGAGCGCTGATTTAGAGGAAGTGGAACGATTTTATGCCAGCTTGATTACGGATAAACGGGTACGCATTATTGTCCCGTTATCGAGCAATATATTCAGCAAAGCCTACGGTATAATCGAAGATCCGTTCGGTATTCACATCCAATTGATGTTTGATTCCAGATTACAATCATAGCCGAATATTAGTACCATTCACATCGACTAACACAAAAAAAGAGGCCGAACGTTTTCGGCCTCTTTTACTTATTCCTAACTTGCCTTATATTCTTCTACACAATTGGTGTCTTCAGCGGCGTGCCGGGCTTGCGTGGGTACGCCTTCGGTGTTGACCCCTTCTTCGACATCACTATAATGTGACGCTCGGATTGCTCCACCGGAAGCTTCAATGCATGGTCAGCTGTAAATGTGGCCTGCAGCACTTGTAGGCTTCGCTTCGCCTCCACAATCTCTTCCTGTGGATCTGTCCCCTTCATCGCTGCGAATGTGCCGCCTGGACGCACGAACGGCAGGCAGAACTCATTCAGCACGTTCAATCTGGCAACAGCACGTGCTGTCACAAGATCATACTGATCGCGGTGCTCCGGCTTGCGAGCAACCTCCTCAGCACGCCCATGAATACAGCTAACCCCCGTCAATCCAAGCTCCTGCACCAGATGATTCAGAAATACAATTCGCTTATTAAGGGAATCAACAATCGTCAACTGAAAATGAGGGAACATAATCGCCAGTGGAATCCCTGGGAAGCCTGCCCCTGAACCGATATCAGCCATACGCTTGACTTCCTTCATATTGACATGGAAGCCTAGTGTCAGTGAATCGTAGAAGTGCTTCTCGTATACGAGCTCACGCTCGGTGATGCCGGTCAAGTTCATCCGCTCATTCCAATCCACCAACACCCGATAATACGTCTCTAATTGATTCCACTGTGTTTCTGTAATCGGTGGCCATCCATGTCCGGATAGCCAGCCTTGGAACTGTTCTTGCAATGCATCCATCAATGGCAATCTCCTCTTCTGCAGTTAGTGTCCCCAACCTGCATACTTGGCACAGCCCGCTCACCCGAATTACGACTGAGCGTGCTTCTCGGCTGTTACGCGGTTGTAATGCTCCAAATATACAAGCAGGATTGAAATATCTGCAGGAGTTACACCAGAAATACGCGATGCTTGCCCGATCGACAACGGGCGAATCTTCGCTAGCTTCTGCTTCGCTTCCGACGCAATGCCATGAACCGCATTATAATCGATATCCTGCGGGATCAGCTTCTTCTCCATCTTCGCCAGACGCTCTACTTGTAGCAGCTGCTTCTCAATATATCCTGCATACTTAATCTGAATCTCAACCTGTTCCTTCATTTCTTCATCCAACTCAAGCGGCGACGGGAATAACTTATCCACATGTGCATAAGATATTTCTGGACGTCGCAGCAAGGTAACGGCGTCACAACCGTTCGTTAGTGGAGCAGAACCCGCTTCTGCAAGCATTGCCTGCACGGCTTCATCCGGTTTCACCTTTGTTGCCTTCAAGCGCTCCAGCTCTTGACCGACCAAGTCAAGTTTGTGCTGGAATGAAGCGTACCGCTCATCGGTAATAAGACCAATCTCATGCCCGATATCCGTCAAACGCATATCCGCATTGTCATGGCGAAGCAGCAGTCTATATTCCGCTCGGGACGTAAGCAGACGATACGGCTCATTCGTCCCCTTCGTTACGAGATCATCGATCAACACGCCAATGTAAGCTTGCGAGCGATTCAGGATGACAGCAGGCTTGCCCTGCACCTTGCGTGCAGCATTGATGCCGGCCATAACCCCCTGCGCAGCAGCTTCTTCATAACCCGATGTTCCGTTAATTTGTCCAGCTGTGAATAAGCCATCTACCTGTTTTGTCTCCAGCGTTGGCCACAGCTGTGTCGGCACGACTGCATCATACTCAATCGCATATCCAGTTCGCATCATTTCCGCGTTCTCGAGTCCCGGGACAGAGCGCAGGATTTGCAACTGAACATCTTCAGGCATACTCGTGGACAGTCCTTGTACATAATACTCAGCTGTATCCTTGCCTTCCGGCTCCAGGAAGATTTGATGCTTCGGTTTATCCGCAAAGCGAACGATCTTATCTTCAATGGACGGGCAATAACGAGGACCTGTACCTTCAATGACACCAGAGAACATCGGTGCACGATGCAAGTTATCATTGATAATGCGATGCGTATTCTCCGACGTATACGTTAGCCAGCAAGGAAGCTGCTCATTATCGGAAGACTTCGTTTCATAAGAGAAGAACTTCGGATGATCGTCTCCAGGCTGGATTTCTGTTTTGGAAAAGTCGATTGTCCCTCCATTCACCCGCGGAGGAGTACCTGTCTTGAAGCGAACGAGATCAAATCCGAGATTGCGCAAGCATTCGGACAGCTTCAAAGACGGTTGTTGGTTGTTCGGGCCGCTCTCATACATCAATTCACCGATAATGATTTTGCCTCGCAAGTACGTACCTGTCGTTAAGACAACCGTTTTCGAGCGGAAGATAGCACCTGATTTAGTGATGGCACCTACACATTTACCGTCTTCCACGATCAATTCCTCGACCATGCCTTGACGCAGCGTCAAGTTCGGCGTTGTTTCTACTGTTTCCTTCATTTTTGCCTGATACAATACCTTGTCGGCCTGAGCACGCAGCGCGTGGACAGCTGGCCCTTTCCCTGTATTGAGCATCCGCATTTGGATGAAGGTTTTATCGATATTGCGGCCCATTTCTCCGCCTAATGCATCGATTTCGCGTACAACATGGCCCTTAGCTGGGCCGCCAATCGAAGGGTTGCACGGCATGAAAGCAACCATATCTAAGTTAATCGTCAACAGCAACGTATTGCAGCCCATCCGTGCAGAAGCAAGTGCCGCTTCACAGCCCGCATGGCCCGCTCCGATAACTATTACATCATATTGTCCCGCCTCAAATGGCATGGGGCTCCCTCCTTTAACAACTTTCTCTATAAACAGCACTCACGGCAACAAGACCTTTTACCGTGATCACAACTCTCTATTTTCCAAGACAGAACTGGGAGAAGATCTGGTCAATCAGCGAATCGCCTACAGAGTCTCCAATGATTTCGCCGAGCAGCTCCCAAGCGGTGCGCACGTCGATTTGAATCATATCAATTGGTATTCCCTGCTGTGATGCCTCCACAGCGTCTTCTAGTGCCCGCAGCGTCTTCTTGAGCAGCGCAATATGCCGTACGTTGCTGACATACGTCATATCCCCCGCTTCAATTCCACCGCTGAAGAACAACTCGGAAATCACCTTCTCCAGCGCGTCCACGCCTTCCTGCTCTTTCGCGGACATACGCACGATTTGGCTCTCGCCAAATGCTTCCTTCAACGGAGTATCATCCAACACCGTAGGCAGATCCATTTTATTCACAATGACAATCACTTGTCTACCCGTAATTTGCGCCATCCATTCCCGTTCATCCGGATGAAGCTCATCATTGTTGTTCACGACGAAAAGAATGAGGTCTGCTTCTTGGAGTGCACTGCGTGAACGCTCTACCCCAATTCGCTCCACCACATCTGTCGTCTCCCGAATACCAGCCGTATCCAAGAGACGCAGCGGAATCCCGTTAATGGTTACGAATTGCTCGACCACATCGCGAGTTGTTCCCGGAATATCGGTGACAATCGCTTTATTATCTTGGGCAAGCGTATTGAGCAGCGATGATTTGCCGACATTTGGTCGCCCAATAATCGCAGTGACAATACCCTCCCTCAATATTTTCCCCTCAGATGCGGTCTTCAATAGCCGCGTCACTTCTTCCATGACTTGCCCGCATTTATCTTGAATAAAGTTGCTCGTCAGCTCTTCAACATCATGCTCTGGATAGTCGATATTCACTTCGATATGAGCAAGTGTCTCAATGAGTGTATGACGGAGCGACTTAATTCGGGTAGACAGTTGACCTTGTGCCTGCTTCATAGCGATGCTGAAGGCACGATCCGACTTCGAGCGAATGAGATCAATAACTGCCTCCGCTTGTGACAAATCAATTCTGCCATTGAGGAATGCACGCTTTGTGAACTCTCCCGGCTCCGCCAGACGAATTCCCTGCTGAAGCAGAATATCCATCACCTTCCGCACCGAAATAATTCCGCCATGCGTATTGATTTCGACAACATCCTCCGTTGTGAATGAACGAGGGCCTCGCATCACGCTTACGAGCACCTCTTCTACTCGCTCCCCTGAATGTGGATCAACAATATGTCCATAATGTATCGTATGGCTGTCCGCCTCTGTTAGCTTCGTTTTTGAACGGAATATGCGATCCACTTCAGCGAAAGATCCTTCTCCGCTTACTCGGATAATCGCTATACCGCCTTCGCCAAGCGGTGTAGATACCGCTGCGATTGGTTCGTAATTCATCCTAATAATGACCTCCGCACATATAGGGTACATTTATATTATCTCATTTTACGTCAAACGCCTAATCATGAAATCCCGTTCAATGAGTCAAATAACGAAAAAATGCAATGAGAGCACCCTGAACCAGGCGCAATCATTGCATTTTCTATCTGTCTATGCGTTCTGAATAGAGGTTATTCATAAGTGCAGCCATGCCTATTTAATCATAATGACTACGCGTCGATTAGGCTCCTCGCCTTTACTGCAAGTTTTTACCTTCGGATGATCCTGCAGCTTCGCATGAATAATCTTGCGATCCTGCGCCGTCATCGGCTCCAGTACAACCTCTTGCCGGGAACGAATCACTTTGTTCGCGAGCCGCTCAGACAACGATTCGAGCGTTTTCTTACGCCGTTCGCGGAACTGCTCTGCATCAAGAATAATACGGAGATGATGCTTGGAATAACGATTGGCTACCAGGTTCGCCAAGTATTGAAGCGAATCAAGCGTTTGACCGCGGCGCCCAATAATAAGACCCAAGTCCGAGCCGCTAATATCAAGCGTTACCGTGTCCTTCCTCTTATGTACTCCAACTTCCACAACAAGCCCCATCGAGCGGGCAACGTCCATAATGAATTGCTTCGCTTCTTCAATCGGATCAATATCGTCTGTAGAGTCAGCATCCATCTCCTGATCTCTATCCTTCGATACTGCTGCTGCCTGCATGCCGGCCACAGCAGATGCTGTCTGAACTGGCTTCGATGACGATGATTGTGTTGTAGGTTCAGAGAGCGGGACATCCTTGTCCGGCAGAAGAGTCAACTCGACCTTCGCTGGACGAACGCCGATAAGTCCAAACAGCCCGCGTGATGGCTTTTCCAGCACGCGAACAGATACGCGATCCTCGGTTACGTTCATTCGTTCCAAACCGTTCTTTATTGCATCTTCGATCGTCTTTCCCGATACAACGAGCGTATTCATTTCGCCGGACGAACCTCCTTATCCTTATCGCGATAAAGGAAATAGTTCTGAACAATAGTAAAGACGTTGCTGTATACCCAGTACAACGGAAGTGCCGCTGGGAAGTTGATCGACATGACGAAGATCAACACTGGGAAGATTAGCATCATGAATTGCATAGGACCTTGCATTGGGTTTTGACTTGCCATCATCTTCGACTGCACGAATGTCGTCAATGCAGCAACGACCGGCAATACATAAAACGGATCCGCCTCACCCAGTTTGAGCCACAAGAATGTATGCTCACGAATGGCAGAGTTCATGTAGATCGAATTATACAAAGCGATAAAAACTGGCATTTGAATGAAGATTGGCAAGCATCCCGCCAGCGGATTTACGTTGTGCTGTTGGAACAGCTTCATCGTTTCTTCCTGCTGCTTTTGCGGATTATCCTTATGTTTCTTCTTTATTTCAGCGAGCTGAGGTTGCAGCTTCTGCATTTCCTTCGAGCTGCGCATTTGCTTAACTGTAAGCGGCAAGATACACAGACGAACAATAACGGTTAGCAGCAAGATGGCGAATCCATACTCCCCGCTGAACCAGCCTGCGAATGTATCAAGTGCTAGTGAAAAATAATAGACCACGTTACGCTCCCAGAAGTTACCCTGCAGCAAATCCTCCGTCTTCAGCGTAGTGGTCGTGGACGTACATCCCGACAATACAACGATCAACAGCACAGAAACCGCTACCAAGAGCCATTTGCGGTTCGAGAACAACTTGTTCAGCGACAATAGCATAACCCCTCTCTTAACCTTCCGATTCCAACAGTAAATATATCACATTTCCCCTGTTAAAGGAAACGATTCAACAGGTGTATCGTGCGATCTTGCTGACAAATTACATTCATTTATATATAGAAGCTTTTCGCATGACATGATGGACGCTCTTGGCAAGCTTGTCATAGTCCATTTCCGTCGCGCCTTTACGCACAATGAACACCAAATCGACATGATCCATAATGCGATCTGCCTGAAGTCTGACAATTTCCTTGATCATGCGGCGCATTCGATTGCGCACAACCGCATTGCCAATCTTTTTGCTCGCCGATATCCCAACGCGAAACCGTTCAACCTTCGGCTGGGCATAAACATACAGTACAAGCTGATGATTGGCAAAGGAACGACCATTGCGATAAACACGAGTAAAATCTGCGCGATCCTGCAGCCGATACTCTTTTTGCATCGGATCTTTCTCCTATCTCTCCGGATGAACTCCGCTCGTCCCTACTCTAAAATGCTTGATTGGTATGATCAAAGTATGGGCACCTGCGTAACGGAATAAACATTTCTTCTACTACATTTTATGTGACGCCTTTATGACGAAAAACGTATGATTTTCGCGTAAAAAGAAAAAAAGACCACCGAGGTGGTCTTGTATTCACGCGATCTTATGCGCTCAATACTTTTCTGCCTTTTAGGCGACGAGCAGCCAACACCTTACGGCCGTTTTTCGTGCTCATTCTTTTACGGAAACCGTGAACTTTCTTACGTTTGCTCACGTTAGGTTTAAATGTCGGTTTCAACGTATTGCACCTCCTCGAACGAGATATGTCATGATGAACCATTCATTGCTACGTTTATCTGTCTGCGCAAAATTCCTTTTTACATTTAACCAGAATACGCGGGAAAAGTCAATCCTCACCGTTTCTCCTATCATCTCTTTTCGATTCCGAATTCACATCATAATGAAAAATACATTCTTATTATGTATAGAAATGATTATCCACACTTCGAACTTCGATCATGCTCGACACATTTTGTTATACACATGTGCAAAACTAAAAAATATCGACAATTCCGTCCCCTTGCCTGTGTACAAAAAATAGCGGACCTTTGTCTGGACATGTCGAAAAGAAACAAGTTATGAACAATATCTAGTGGTGTAGATAACATTTATGCACAAGTTATTGAATTTGTGGATAAAATAAGCCCGATCATTGAAATATAAGGCCTCATCTGCTATGATTATATTGCTTTTCGGTTGTGAATAGCGATTGTGGATATTTACTTATCAACAGTCTGTGGATAAGGTTGTGAACAATTTATACTCACATGTTTAGAACTTGTTCGACATGATCTGCATATTGTGGATAAATAGTTGTAAGAAACGGTATACTTCGACAGCAACATGTCTGATGTTTCGTGGAAAACGCGAGAAATTTTCTCGACTGGAGCACAAGCATATCGACATGTAAGCATAGACCCCGACAATACGCTCTTTTCGAGGACAGGTTAGTTCATGATGATTTTACGTCTTTGTGAACCTTCTTCCTCATAAAGAGGGCTTTCTGCGCCTTGCGGAGCCTTTTTGCGTCTTGTCGGGGCAATTGTCCTTTTTTCAGGCGTAATTGCCGGTAAGCGCGTCATATGAAGACGCAGCAGGCTTGAAGGAGTGAAACAATCTGTGGAGCGCCAAGCAAATGAACATTGGCAGGAAATATTGTCCGTCATCCAGACGAAGCTAAGCAAACCTAGCTTTGATACCTGGTTCAAGGCCACGAAGGCTGTAAAGTTTACAGACTCACAGCTGCTCATTACTGCGCCGAATACATTTTCGGTGGAATGGCTTGAGAGCCGGTATACGAAGCTTGTCAGCTCAACAGTGATGGAAGAAACGGGCAAGCAAGTGGACGTCAAGTTCATTATTGAGGAAGCAGCTCAAGCGGAAGCAGAAGTCGTGCAGCCACAGGCTTCACCGGCTCGAGTCGCTGTCTATGATGAACCGGCTTCCAATATGCTTAACCCAAAATACACGTTCGATACATTCGTCATTGGCTCGAACAATCGCTTCGCGCATGCTGCATCGCTCGCCGTCGCTGAAGCGCCGGCCAAAGCTTATAACCCGCTCTTTTTATACGGGGGAGTAGGTCTCGGCAAAACGCATCTCATGCATGCGATCGGTCATTATATTTTGGAGCATAATCCCGCAAGCCGCGTCGTCTATACGACGTCAGAGAAATTTATGAATGAATTCATTAATGCCATTCGGGATAACCGCGGAGAAAGCTTCCGCAACAAATACCGCAATATTGACATTTTGCTTATTGATGACATTCAGTTCTTGGCAGGGAAGGAACAAACCCAGGAGGAGTTCTTCCATACATTCAATGCATTGCATAACGAGAACAAGCACATCGTCCTCTCCAGCGATCGCCCTCCTAAGGAGATCGAAACATTAGAGGAACGGCTGCGTTCTCGCTTCGAATGGGGTCTTATTACGGATATTCAGCCGCCGGATCTCGAGACGCGAATTGCGATTCTGCGCAAGAAGGCTAAGGCCGAGAACTTGGATATACCGAATGAAGCCATGGTGTACATCGCCAACCAGATCAATACGAACATTCGTGAGTTGGAAGGTGCGCTTACGCGCGTTGTCGCATTTTCCACGATGACAAATCAGGATATCACGACTCACTTGGCTGCAGAGGCACTCAAGGATCTCATCCCGTCCAGCCGTCCGAAGATGATTACGATCCAGGACATTCAGCATAAGGTCGGGGAGTTCTATGGACTTAAGATGGAGGATTTCAAGGCACGCAAGAGAACGAAAGCCGTCGCTTTTCCCCGTCAAATTGCCATGTATTTATCGCGGGAGCTCACTGATTATTCCTTGCCGAAAATTGGTGAAGCCTTTGGCGGACGAGATCATACAACCGTCATTCATGCCCACGAGAAAATCACCCAAAATCTGCAGCAAGATCAGGAACTTTATAAGGTTGTACAGAACCTGATCGACAAAATTAAAAATCCAACGCTGTGAACAACATAACAAGCCTATACACAATCTATACACATGTGGATAGGCTTTACTTTATGCCTGTTCAAGAGGGTTATCCACATATTCAGTGCCCCTACTATTACTACTATTATTAAAAAAGATTATATAGATCATCATAAGAAGAGCACATATTCGGCATATCTCGACTCAGAGCAACCGGATATAACAAGATTCGTAACAGATAGCAACAGTAGAATGAGCGCAAATTGGCGTTAGGGAGTGAACGTATGAAACTTTCGATATTGAAAAATGAACTAAATGAAGCGATACAGAACGTATCTAAAGCGATTTCCAGCAGAACGACGATTCCCATTTTAAGTGGGATTAAGGTTGACGTTACGTTCCAAGGGGTTACCCTTACTGCTAGTGATACGGATATCTCTATTCAAACTTTTATTCCAGTTGAGGATGATCGCCAGACGATTGTTCAAGTAGAACGTCCGGGTAGCGTTGTTTTGCCGGCTAAGTTTTTCGTAGAAATCATTAAGAAATTGCCTTCCCAAGATGTAGAGATCGAAGTGAAGGAGCATTTCCAGACATTCCTTCGTTCCGGTACAACAGATATCCAGATGGTCGGACTTGATCCAGAAGAGTATCCTGTTCTGCCTAGCATCGAAGAAAACCAAGTGATTACAGTCAATGGCGATTTGCTGAGAACTATGATTAAGCAAACCGCATTCGCTATTTCTTCCAACGAAACAACACCAATTTTGACGGGTGTATTGTGGAATCTGAGCGAAGGTAATTTGAAATTCGTATCCACAGACCGCCACCGCTTGGCAAGCCGTACAGCTGATATCCAAGCAGACCCAGAGGTTCGTTTTACGAATGTTGTCATTTCCGGTAAGACGCTGAACGAATTGAGCAAAATCATCCCTGATCAGAACACAATGGTGGATATTGTCGTTGCCGACAACCAAGTGTTGTTCAAAATCGATCGAGTTCTATTCTATTCGCGTATTTTGGATGGTACGTATCCAGATACTTCTAAAATTATTCCGCAAAACTACAAAACAGAACTTATTTTGGACACAAAAAAGCTCATCGATGCAATTGACCGTGCTTATTTGCTGTCCCGTGAAGATAAAACGAACATTGTCCGTCTGCAGACGAAAGAAGATGGTTCGATTGAAATTTCATCCAGCTCATCTGAGCTAGGCCGTGTTACAGAGCAATTGGATGTGAAGGAATTCAAAGGGGATCCGCTTCGGATTGCTTTCAACTCGAAATATATGCTGGATGTGTTGAAGGTTGTCGAATGTGAAAACATCTTTATTGGATTTACAGGGGCAATGAGCCCAATCATCATTAAGCCGACTGAACACGTCAGCAGCTTGCATCTCATCTTGCCATACCGCACCACAAATTAAGACAGGTTTGATGCATCTGCATCACAAGGAGGATACGACATGAATGACATCCAAATTCGAACGGAATTCATTACGCTAGGGCAGTTTCTGAAGTTGGCTAATTGCGCTTCAACAGGCGGCCACGCCAAAATTATGCTGGCAGAGAACATGGTGAAAGTAAACGGTGAAGATGAAGCGCGGCGCGGCCGGAAGCTGTATCCGGGCAACGTTGTCTCAGTAGATGGATGTGGTGAGTTCCTCATCGTTTCATCTCAGGAGGCTTAATCGAGTGTTCGTCAAATCGATCGCTCTGCAAAATTATCGCAATTATGGCGCGCTCGAATTGAATACAGACAATCGAGTTAATATTTTTGTCGGCAATAATGCGCAGGGGAAGACCAATTTGCTCGAATCCATATTTGTGCTTGCCCTGACGAAATCACATCGGACACCACGAGATAAAGAACTCATCGGATGGGAAGCAGAGCATGCACAGCTTCGAGCATCTGTAGAACGGAAGTACGGAACAGTTCAGCTGGAGCTAAACATTTCTCGGCAGGGGAAAAAGGCAAAGCTGAATGGTTTAGAGCAGCGTAAGCTGAGCGGCTTCATTGGTGCGCTTAATGTTGTCATGTTCGCCCCAGAGGATTTGGAGATCGTAAAGGGATCGCCAGGCATTCGCCGGAGATTTCTGGATATGGAGATTGGCCAAGTTCAGCCAAGCTATCTATACCATCTGCAGCAGTATCAGAAGGTGCTCATGCAGCGCAACAATCTGCTCAAGCAAATGTGGAGCAGCCCAAGCGGACAAGCGAATACGATGCTCGATATATTCAATGAGCAGCTTGTTACGAATGGTGTTAAAGTTGTAAGGAAAAGGAAACAATATTTAAAGAAACTTCAAACATGGGCGGAGCAAATTCATGCCGGCATCACGAATGGCAAGGAAGCTCTTACCGTTGAATATAGTCCATCGTTTGCGATGCCAGACGAAGATGAAGCTGTCTTATTCGAGCAATTTATGTTAAAGTTAACACAAATGAAAGACCAGGAGGTGCGGCGCGGCATGACACTTGTCGGACCGCACCGGGACGATCTTGCCTTCTACATTAACGGCAAAGAAGTGCAAACCTATGGATCGCAAGGTCAGCAGCGGACGACAGCGCTGTCGCTGAAGCTGGCTGAGATCGAACTGATGCACGAGGAAATAGGAGAATATCCTATCCTGCTGCTCGACGATGTTCTGTCTGAGCTTGATTCGATGCGCCAGACGCAGCTGATCGAGACGTTTCAGAGCAAGGTACAAACGTTCATTACGACGACAGGCATTGAAGGCATTAATACGAGCAAGTTGCATGATGCAAATATGTTCCACGTGGAAAATGGGCAAGTCATGCGGTAAGAGGTTGTTCTAAGGGGAGTGAGCGCTATGTATATTCACTTGGGCGGAGAAAGAGTCATTCGTTCCTCGGAACTGGTCGCCATTTTTGATGTATCGATAGAGAAATCATCCAAGCTGTCTAAGCAGTTCGTGGCGAATGCGCACAAAGTGAAAAATGTTGAGGCGATAAGCGAGGAAGAAGCGAAGTCCATCGTCGTGACGAAGGGAAAAGTATATTACTCTCCGATTTCATCTACAACATTGAAGAAGCGTGCGCATCATTTTAACGAGTAAGCGAACATTGCATACAGCCTTGTTGACAGCGTCATCTCTGTATTCCACTGCATAGCAGTTCGGGATTGCTTGGGATGATGCTCTTGCAATTACATGCGATTGGCATAATGAACGGTACTGAAATTAGAGAAGTAGGTGAAGGCATGTCTGTGAATCATAACACGTATGATGAGAGCCAGATTCAGGTGTTGGAAGGCTTGGAAGCCGTACGCAAACGGCCGGGGATGTATATCGGTTCAACGAGTGCCAGAGGTCTGCATCATTTGGTATGGGAAGTCGTCGATAATAGTATTGACGAGGCGTTGGCTGGGTATTGCACGAAAATCGAAGTAACCGTACATGAAGATAACAGCATCACAGTCGTGGATAATGGACGTGGTATTCCAGTCGGTATCCATGAGAAGATGAAGCGTCCAGCTGTTGAAGTTGTTATGACTGTGCTTCATGCGGGCGGTAAATTCGGCGGCGAAGGATACAAAGTATCCGGCGGCTTGCACGGTGTTGGTGTCTCGGTCGTAAATGCCTTGTCTTCGAGCTTAATCGTTACCGTGAAACGAGACGGACATATCCATCAGCAGGAATATCATCGCGGGGTTCCACAAGCCGATTTGGAAATAATCGGAGACACGGAGGAAACCGGCACGACGATTCGATTCCAGCCCGATCCAGAAGTGTTTACAGAGACGACGGTATACGAATACGACACACTTCTGTCCCGTATTCGCGAACTCGCATTTTTGAACAAAGGCATCCAAATGGTGCTTACCGATGAGCGTACTGGACATTCAGAAACATTTAAGTACGACGGCGGTATTAAGGAATTCGTTGAGTACCTGAACCGCAATCGCGAGAAGATGCATGAGCAGCCAATTTACGTGGAAGGCTCCAAAGATTACATTACGTGCGAAATCGCACTCCAATATAACGATAGCTACACTGAGAATATTTACTCTTTTGCCAACAATATTCATACGCATGAAGGCGGTACGCATGAATCTGGCTTTAAGAGTGCGCTTACGCGAATCATTAACGATTATGCTCGAAAGATGAACCTCATGAAGGACAATAATTCCAACTTAAGTGGGGACGATGTTCGTGAGGGTCTAACCGCGATTATTTCCGTGAAGATTCCAGAGCCGCAATTCGAAGGACAAACGAAGACGAAGCTCGGCAACAGTGAAGTACGCAGCATTGTGGAATCCGTATTTTCTGAGAAGTTCATGGAGTTCTTGAACGAGAACCCGATGATTTCGAAGAAGGTTGTCGAGAAGGGGATGCAGGCATCCCGAGCTCGAGAAGCAGCTCGCCGTGCACGTGAGTTGACGCGACGCAAGAGTGCACTGGAAGTGAGCTCCCTTCCAGGTAAGCTGGCGGATTGCTCTTCCAAGGATGCCGCACATTGCGAATTGTTCATTGTCGAAGGTGACTCTGCGGGCGGTTCTGCGAAGCAAGGCCGCGATCGCCATTTCCAGGCGATCTTGCCGCTGAAGGGTAAAATCTTGAACGTTGAGAAGTCTCGCTTGGATAAAATCTTATCCAACGCTGAGATTCGTGCGATCATTACGGCGCTGGGTACAGGGATTGGCGAAGACTTTGATCTTGAGAAAGCTCGCTATCACAAAATCGTCATCATGACCGATGCCGACGTCGATGGTGCTCACATTCGGACACTGCTATTGACATTCTTCTATCGTTACATGCGCAAGCTTATCGAAGCGGGATATGTGTACATTGCACAGCCGCCACTCTATAAAATTGAGCGCAACAAAATTGTTCGATATGCAGATAGCGATAAGCAGAAGGACGAAATTATCGCAGAATTCGGTGAAGGCGTGAAGATCAACGTTCAGCGTTATAAAGGTCTTGGTGAGATGAATGCAGAGCAGCTGTGGGAGACAACAATGGATCCTGAGAGCCGGAAAATGCTCCGAGTTTCGTTCGATGATGCCAAGATGGCAGATGATGTGTTCGATACGCTCATGGGTGATAACGTTGAACCACGACGTGATTTCATTCAGCGCCATGCTAAGTTTGTTAAAAATCTTGATTTCTAATCGAATCCTATCACTTGGGATCGTGCACTCCATCGCGAAGCACGGAGGTTCGATATAACAATAGAGCCCCAGTTCCACATCAGGACTGGGGCTTTGGTGTGGTAGCGGGCTTCAGTTGATGTCAGCAGGTGAGGGGAGTCCTTATTACTTCAATCGTCCATAGGCTTTGGCATTTTGGACGATGCGGCGATAAGCAGCAGGGTTGAATGTGCGGTACACGTAGATAGCAGGCTTCGTATTGACCTCCAGGATCCAAGGGTGCATGCTTTTGTCAATCGCAATATCGAGGCCAAGTTCCTTGAGTCCCTTATGTCCCTTGCTCAGCCGTGCCCCGACGGATAGCCCGATTCGTTCCAGCTCGCTGCGCAGCTGCCGGGTGGAGCTTGCATTTAAGTGGGGCTTCAAGAGAGTCCGCAGCGATTCCATTTTTCCTCCGTTGCTGACGTTCGTAACAATCTTGTGAGCAGCCGCCTTTCGACCGAAGATAGACATAACCTCCCACTTGTTGTTTACATTTTTTTGCACGAACACACGGAGATCGAACTTCCTTCCCCGGTGAGACAGCATGTGGACCCCTTGTTGAATCAAGTACTTTCGTTTTCCGATTCTGGTTTTGATTTTGGCCAGGAGAGAGTCTATTTCGGTGAAGGTGGCCGTGGAAGTACCTTCTCTCAACTCGAATGAGTCATTGGCGTGCTGCTTAACACGCATAACGCCTTTGCCATGAGTACCTAGGTCAGGTTTCACATACACCATTTGAAATTGATTCAGCATCTCCTTCAACCGGAGAGCACTATAGATGGACGTCTTAGGAATATACGAACGTAGTGAGGAGTCTTGCAAAATTTTTGTCTTTTTCCATTTGCTAAATATACGCCGGCTGGACAAACATCATCACCCTTTTCCAAATTAGCCATTTTATTTTTTGAACGGGTAGGGAGCATAGGGATATGAAGTTGATATCAATGTATGATCAATCGGGCAAATAGAAATAGTACAATCAACTATATGTCGTGGAAAATGTTCGGATTTTGGGCGGTTTCATGGAACGTTTAATTGTATCTCTTTTGTGAAAGTAATATAATATAAATAGTGCAGTTAAGGAATTGATGAGTATGATTTTATCCGCATGATCAAGCTAGAGTAGAAATTATCCCTTGTGAACATGGCGCCTTTTTAGTCCATAATGGTTTGTGTTGCCATGTGGGGAGTTTCGATATGGACTAGATAAAAGATTATTCGTCCGTGGAAATGGTTCGACTCCATTTATGGGGGGGAAGGGCCGTTTTCGCTTGTAGAGAGCAAATATTGCATTTTGCTAGATGATGATGACGCTGTTAAATACGAATTTTAAGGAGGTCCAGCATGGCGGAAGAACAACAACCGCAAATCAGGGATCGCGACATCGGCACGGAGATGCGGGAATCATTCCTGGATTACGCGATGAGTATCATCGTAAGCCGCGCTCTGCCGGACGTGCGTGACGGATTGAAGCCGGTTCACCGACGTATTTTGTATGCGATGTCAGACCTCGGCATGTCACCGGACAAACCGTATAAGAAATCAGCGAGGATCGTTGGTGAAGTTATCGGTAAGTATCACCCGCATGGTGACTCTGCCGTATATGAGACCATGGTGCGTATGGCCCAGGATTTCTCGCTTCGTTACATGCTCGTGGATGGTCACGGGAACTTTGGTTCCATTGACGGAGACTCAGCTGCGGCGATGCGTTATACAGAAGCGCGACTCTCCAAGATTGCCATGGAACTGCTTCGTGATATTAACAAAGAAACGATCGACTTTGCTCCGAACTATGACGGCGAAGAGCAAGAGCCTGTTGTATTGCCGGCTCGCTTCCCGAATTTGCTCGTGAACGGGGTATCCGGTATCGCAGTAGGTATGGCAACGAACATCCCACCGCACAACCTGACGGAAGTCATTGACGGCCTGCAGGCGCTGATTCAGAATCCAGAGTTAACGCCAATGGACTTGATGGAATACATCAAGGGCCCAGACTTCCCAACATCCGGATTGATTATGGGTCGGGAAGGTATTCGCCAAGCGTATGCGACTGGCCGCGGATCTGTTACGATGCGGGCACGTGCGACAATCGAGGACAATAACGGCAAGGCTCGTATCGTTGTTCACGAATTGCCTTATCAAGTCATTAAGGCTCGTCTCGTTGAGAAGATTGCTGAATTGGTACGCGAGAAGCGCATTGACGGCATTACTGACCTTCGTGATGAATCTGACCGCAACGGAATGCGCGTTGTTATCGAACTGCGCCGTGATGTGAACCCGAATGTCGTTCTGAATAACTTGTACAAGCATACAGCGATGCAGAGCAACTTCGGCATCAATATGCTGGCGCTTGTGAATCAAGAGCCTCGCGTTCTTAATTTGCGTGAGATGCTCCATTATTATTTGGAGCACCAGATCGAAGTGATTCGTCGCCGTACCGAGTACGATTTGAAGAAAGCCGAGGCACGTGCACATATTCTCGAGGGCCTGCGCATTGCGCTTGATCATATCGACGAGATTATTGCGCTTATCCGCGGCTCGAAGAATGACGAAGAGGCTCGTGAAGGGTTAATCACTCGATTCGGTCTAAGCTTCGACCAAGCACAGGCGATTCTCGATATGCGTCTGCGCCGTCTGACAGGCTTGGAGCGCGAGAAGATCGAAGCTGAATATAACGAATTGCTGATGAAGATCGCGGAATACCGTGAAATCTTGGCGAACGAACAGCTTGTGCTGACCATCATCAACGATGAGCTTGAAGAAGTGAAGCAGAAGTATGGGGATGAGCGCCGTACAGAAATCACGATTGGCGAGGATAGCATACTTGATGAGGATCTGATCCCTCAAGAAGATGTTATCATCACCATTTCGCATAGCGGATATATTAAGCGTCTTCCGGTAACGACATATCGTAGCCAGAAGCGTGGAGGCCGTGGTGTAGTTGGTATGGATACGAAGGATAATGATTTCGTAGAGCATTTATTCGTGTCTAACTCTCACCATTACCTGATGTTCTTCACGGACAAGGGTAAGGTTTACCGCATCAAGGCGTATGAGATTCCAGACTTGAGCCGCACGGCGAGAGGAACGCCAATTATCAATTTGATTCAAATTGAACAGGGTGAGTCCATTAGTGCGGTGATTCCAGTCGTGGAATTTGAATCTGACAAGTACCTGTTCTTTGCAACTCGCCAAGGGATCGTGAAGAAGACTCCGCTTGACGATTATGTCAACATTCGCAAAGGCGGCTTGATTGCCATCAACCTTCGTGATGATGATGCGTTGATTGGGGTTCGCCTGACGGACGGCGAGCAGGAGATCATTATGGGTACGAAGATGGGAATGTCGATCCGATTCTCTGAGAACGACGTTCGCTCCATGGGACGCTCGGCTACAGGCGTCAAAGGCATTACGCTTGATAGCGAAGATGTCGTAATTGACATGGATGTAGTCAATAAGGAGAACGATGTGCTTATTGTTACATCCAAAGGCTACGGCAAACGTACCCCTATGGAAGACTATCGAATTCAGAGCCGTGGCGGTAAAGGGATTAAGACGATTAATGTAACGGACAAGAACGGTGCAGTCGTCGGCTTGAAGGTTGTACAGGATGGAGAGGACTTGATGATTATCACTGCATCAGGAACAATTATTCGTACAAGCATGTCGGGCATTTCCCAAATGGGTCGATACACGCAAGGTGTGAAGCTCATCAATATCCGCGACGACGATTCCGTATCTACGGTTAGCCGCTGCGATAAGACTGAGGATGATCCTGAGGAATCCTCTGAAGAATCGTCTGAAGAAGCGGAACAAAATCCAGGCATGACAGAGAGCGAAGCACCTTCTGCTTCCGAACCGGAATTAGAATAGAATGATGAATGTGAAGATGCAGCAGCAGTGTGAGCATTGACAACAGGTAGGGCGTATTCTTTTATAGAGTGCGCCCTTTTCCTTGATATAAGCAGATACATAACGATAACCGAGTCAAATTCATATGAAGAGGCCAACAGGAGAGTGTAATAACCTATGGTATTCATCCCCGTCTCGCAAGCTAAGCCAGGAGATCAATTGGAGCAGGACGTGATAACAGGGCTTGGCGGCGTAATTATGAATAAAGGAAGAACGCTCAGTGTACGTGATTTGGATGTGCTCGATGCTTTTATGATCAAATCAGTTGCAGTGGCAAGTTCATATCCTTCGCCGGTTATGGACAGTGCAGGGACACGTGCGGATGCGCCGGATCGCAAAAACAGTGAACCGACCATTCCTCAAGCATCATCACGCCAGACGAGCCATTTTCAACATGATGCCGGCTTTGTAGAATCATGGCTTCAGATGGTGAACCTACTCAAGAATGTATATAAGACAGCAGGGGCTACCAAGCTTCCTATATTAGAACTGCGCCAGCAAATGGAATGGCTGCTTGGACAGAGCGAACATTACTCTCCAGTCTGCTTCCATCCACAAATTAAAGAAATGCTGCAAGGAAATGAAGAAGACTATGTGTATCATAAATCCGCTGCTGTTGCGCTCACGTCATATCTTATCGGACAATGGAGCGGGTATCCTTCCAAAGAAGGGATGCAGATCGCTTTATCTGGGCTGCTGCACGATATTGGGAAGACTAAGGTCGATAGCGATATCTGGTCTAAAAAAGGCACCCTGACGGAAAACGAGAAGATTGAGATGCGCAGACATACCCATTATGGTTATGAGTTGCTTCGAAATGTGCCAGCCATTAATGATGGTGTTAAGCTTGCCGCATTGCAGCATCATGAGCGTATCGATGGGAGTGGGTACCCTCTAGGAGTAACGGGGGAGCGAATACACCCGTATGCCAAGATCGTAGCGATCGCTGATATCTTCCATGCGATGACACAGAATCGAATATATAAGAGAGCTTCCTCTCCTTATATTGCACTTGAGAGATTGAAGGAAGAATCATTCGGCCAGCTCGATCCCCAACTTGTACGCACATTCATCCATAAGGTGGCCCAGATGCATCAGAACGCATTTGTTAAACTGAATGATGGACGGGTGGGACGCATCGTATTTACGGAGGATTCTCACTTGACTCGTCCGTGGGTGTCGGTAGATGGCAGCATCGTTCAACTTACACAGGAAAGACAGATGTGGATAGAGGAAGTACTTGCTGTACATTGATCCTATTGAGCGGTGCGAGTATAGTAGTAACCTTGTTATAGATTGGTATCGATAGAGTCTGCTATAAGGCTATGCGCGGGTAGTTAGAATGGCTGCGCAATTAGCTTTAAAGCAGACTTATATTCTTTTTAAAGTTTTTTTCAAAAAGTGCTTGCGTTATTATTGTAGGCGTGATATATTATATGAGTCGCCGCTGAGAGACACGGTGAACGAAAGCGAAAGAGGCAATAAGCCGAAGCGCTGGATTGAAGATTGTTCTTTGAAAACTGAACAACGAGCAACGTTTGTGAATGAGGTAGCAATACCTCGTCAAAAGATATGAGCAGTTCAAACTTAACTTTAACGGAGAGTTTGATCCTGGCTCAGGACGAACGCTGGCGG
>Ga0209566_100322_pt1 | contig 43510 bp, 32 predicted proteins | sample Araplavi_mTSA_r2_2_FD_184287 | JGI IMG/M metagenome (GOLD analysis project Ga0209566, IMG submission 184287) | Arabidopsis root microbial communities from North Carolina, USA - plate scrape CL_Cvi_mTSA_r2 (SPAdes) (version 2) | ecosystem: Host-associated > Plants > Roots > Endosphere | place...
ATCGAACGGGAGATCCGGGACGAAGGGGAAGCACCAGTCGCGTTCGATGTCCCGGTCGCAAGTCCAGCGCTCTGGAGCGCGGAGGCGCCGAACCTGTACCACCTTACGATCGAGGCTGTCGACCCGGACGGCCGCGTCGTCGAAGGCATCGCCCAGCGCGTCGGCTTCCGCAAGATCGAGGTGAAAGACGGACGCTTCCTCGTCAACGGCAAGGCGATCATGCTGAAGGGCGTCAACCGGCATGATCACGACCCGGACACGGGACGCACCGTGACGGTGTCGACGATGCGCGAAGACATCTTGATGATGAAGCGGCACAACATCAACGCGGTCCGGACCGCTCATTACCCGAACGACCCGCGGTTCTACGAGCTGTGCGACGAATACGGCCTGTACGTGATGGAGGAAGCCGACCTCGAGACGCATGGCTTCGAGCCGCTTGGCAATATCGCAAGGCTCAGCGACGACCCCGCATGGGAGGAGGCTTATGTCGAACGGGTGCGCCGGATGGTCGATCGCGACAGGAACCATCCGTCGGTGCTGTTCTGGTCGCTCGGCAACGAATCCGGCTTCGGCTGCAACTTCCGCGCGATGGCGCAGTGGTGCAGGCAGGCCGATCCGACTCGGCTCATCCATTACGAAGAGGACCGGGAAGCCGAAGTATGCGACGTCGTCAGCACGATGTATTCGTCCGTCGAGAAGATGGAAGGCTTCGGTCAAATGTCCGACCATCCGAAGCCGCATGTGCTGTGCGAATTCGCTCACGCAATGGGCAACGGACCGGGCGGACTCCGGGCGTACTTCGATACATTCGATCGGTATGACAGGCTGCAGGGCGGCTTCGTATGGGAGTGGATCGACCACGGTATTCGCAGGAAGACGGAGCGCGGCCCGGATGACTTTGCGTACGGCGGGGACTACGGAGACGTACCGAACAATAGCAACTTCGTCATCGACGGTCTCGTGCGGCCGGACCGGACGCCATCCCCGGGCCTCATCGAATACAAGAAAGTCATCGAGCCCGTCCGGGTGGAGCAGGCAGGCGGCGCCTTAAAAATCAGCAACCGCTACGACTTCCTCGCCCTCGATCATCTGTATGCCGACTGGAGCATGACGGCCGACGGACGTACGCTCGCAAGCGGCGTGCTAGCGCTTCCCCATATCGCACCGGGCGAGAGCGCCGAAGTCGCGATTCCGTCAGCGGCCAGCGGCGCCTCGGCTCCCGGCGCCGAGCGCTGGCTGAACGTGAGCTTCTCGCTCGCGTCGGCGCAGCCTTGGGCCGAGCGCGGGCATGAGGTGGCTTGGGCGCAGCTGCCGCTGCCGGTAGAGCCTGCCGCGCAAGCCGCATCCGAGGCATCGGATCAAGCATATCCATCGATTCTGCATGCCGAAGAAGAAGGCCGTCTGCTCGTGCTCACGGGCGGCGAGTTCCGCCTTGCGCTCGATACGCGCCGCCCGGGCATCGCTTCGCTTCGCCTGAACGGCCGCGAGCTGCTCCGCGCCGGTCCTCGACTGAACTTCTGGCGGGCGCCGATCGACAACGACATGTATGTGCTGCCGGAATGGCGCAAAGCCCATTTGAACCGGCTGACCGAGCGGACGGACGATTGCCGCTGGGAGCGGCTGGACGAAGGCGCCGTTCGAATCGTCTGGTCGAGCCGCATCGCGCCGCCGGTGCACGACTGGGGCTTCCGCTGTACGACGACATACACGGTACGAGGGTCAGGGCTGATCGTCGTCGACGTTCATGGCATGCCCGAAGGCAAGCCGCCAGCGATGCTGCCGAAGATCGGCCTGCAGCTGGAGCTGCCCGGCGATCTCGATCGCGTCCGCTGGTACGGACGCGGCCCCGGCGAGAGCTATTCCGACAGCAAGGAAGCGGGACGCTTCGGCGTCTATCGCAGCACGGTAGACGGACTGCATACGCCTTACGTATATCCGCAGGAAAACGGCAACCGGACGGACGTCCGCTGGATGTCGATCGCCGATGCCGCCGGTATCGGATTGCTTGCGGCCGGCGCGCCGACGCTCGAATTTAGCGCCAGACGCTACACGGACGCGGATCTTGAAGCCGCCCGCCATGCAAGCGACCTTGCTGCGCGCGATTTCATCACGCTGAATCTGGATTACCGGCAGAACGGACTCGGCAGCAACAGCTGCGGACCTGCCCAAGCGCCGGAGCATGCGGTCGCACCGGATGAATTCCGATTCCGGTTGCTGATCGGACCTTGCCTCTCCGAGGATGCCGCACCCGAGCGGCTCAGCCGGCAGATGGCAAGCGAGGCTAGGCGCATACCGAAGGAGGGGGAACCGCAATGATGAACATCGAAGCGCTCTTGAACCTGAAGGGCAAAGTCGCCGTCGTGACCGGCGGCGCATCCGGCATCGGTCTCGCAGCCGCCGAGCTGCTGGCGAGCGCGGGCGCGCATGCCGTGCTGCTCGACATTAACGAGGCCCAAGGAGAAGCCGCTGCGGCAGGCATCCGGGCGCAAGGCGGCCTCGCGAGCTTTTTCCGCTGCGACGTATCCTCCGCGGACGATTGCCGCCGCGCGGCGGCCGACATCGACGCCGCGCACGGCCGGATCGACATCCTGTTCAACAACGCCGGCATCATCCGCCGCAAGACCGTCGTCGAGTTGGAGGAGCGCGATTGGGATCTGGTCATCGACGTGACGCTTAAGGGCGTCTATATGCTCTCGAAATTCGTCATCCCGATCATGGAGCGGGGCGGCGGAGGCAGCATCGTCAATTCGGGTTCGGGCTGGGGGCTTAAGGGCGGCGACAGAGCCGCCGCTTATTGCGCCGCCAAGGCCGGCGTCGTGAACCTGACGCGTGCGATGGCGATCGATCACGGGCCGGCGAACATTCGCGTCAACTGCGTGTCTCCCGGCGACACGGATACGCCGCTGCTGCGCGACGAAGCCCGGCAGCTCGCGCGCGACGAGGCCGCTTTCCTGGCCGACTCGGCCGTGGGCCGTCCGCTGGCGCGGCTCGGTACGCCCCGCGATATCGCGGGCGCGGTCCTGTACCTGGCGAGCGATCTGTCCGCCTGGGTGACGGGCAGCGTCCTGGTCGTCGACGGCGGCGGCATCGCTTGATTCAACTACTCTATCCCGATCGGAGGCGCTAACTTTGTCCGAGTCCAGAACTTATGCACATCCTTATATACCGAATACCGTCCCGGAGGTTCGCGATGCGATGCTGAAGGAGATCGGCCTCGATTCGATCGACCGGCTGCACGACGCGATTCCGGACAGCCTGAAGCTGAATCGCCCGATGGACCTGCCGCCCGCGCTCTCCGAATACGAGCTGCGGCGCCATATCGAAGGCTTGCTCAAATCCAACAAGCACGGCGCCGACTGCCTGAACTTCCTCGGCGCGGGCTGCTGGCAGCACTTCGTTCCCGCCGTCTGCGACGAGATCAACCAGCGCTCCGAGTTCGTGACGGCTTATGCGGGCGAGCCGTACGAAGACCATGGCCGCTTCCAGGCGCTGTTCGAATATCAGAGCCTCATGGCCGAGCTGGTCGACATGGACGTCGTCAACGTGCCGACGTTCGACTGGGCGCAAGCGGCGTCCACCGCCATCCGCATGGCAGGCCGGATCACCGGCCGCCGCGTCGCGCTGGTGCCGAGGTCGGTCGATCCCGACAAGGCACTTATCATCGCCAATTATTGCACGCCGGTCATGGAGATTCGCTATGTGGACTTCGATCCGGCGACGGGCAAGCTCGACCTGAACGACCTGCGTGCCAAACTGTCCGATGAGATCGCTGCGGTCTACATCGAGAATCCGGGCTATCTCGGCGTCATCGAAGACCGCGGCGCCGAGATCTCGGAGCTGGCGCACGGCATCGGCGCCGTGTCGATCGTCGGCGTCGATCCGATCTCGCTCGGCGTGCTTCAGCCGCCAAGCGCTTACGGCGCAGACCTCGTCTGCGGCGACCTCCAGCCGCTCGGCATGCATATGAATTACGGCGGCGGCCAGGCCGGCTTCATCGCCACCCGCGATGAAGAGACTTACGTCATGGAGTATCCGTCTCGGCTGTTCGGCATAGTGCCTACAGAGGTAGAAGGCGAATACGGCTTCGGCGACGTCGCCTACGAACGTACCTCGTTCGCGCTTCGCGAGAAGGGCAAGGAGTCCGTCGGCACGCAGACGGCGCTCTGGGGCATTACGGCGGGCGTGTATCTCGCGATCATGGGACCGGCCGGCATGCAGGAGGTCGGCGAGACAATCATGCGCAAATCGCAGTATGCGGCAGCCAAGCTTGCCGCTGTGCCTGGGGTATCGGTGCGCTTCGGCGAGACCGCTTTTTTCAAAGAGTTTGTCGTCGACTTTAACGGGACCGGCTTGACGGTCGCCGAGATCAACAGGCGCCTCGCGGAGAACGGCATTTTCGGCGGCAAGGACCTGTCCGGCGCCTTCCCGGCCTTCGGGCAATGCGCGCTGTACTGCGTGACGGAGATTCATTCGCAAGCCGATCTGGACCGTCTGGCGGAAGCCGTCGGGCGGATCGTCGAGCAGGCATAAGACCACCATGGGAACGGAAGGAAGGGACGCTATGAAACGCATCATCAGGGACCGCAAGGTCCGTCAATTCCATCAGGCCAAGTGGGATGAGCCGGTCGTGTTCGAGCTTCACCGCAAAGGCGAGCGCGGCGTCATACCGCCGGGCGCGGAGGCCGGCATAAGGGCCTCGACCGAAGGGACTGCGCGCATCCCGGCGGCCATGCAAAGATCGGCCGCGCCTGCGCTGCCGGAGATCGGCCAGGCCAAGGTGCTGCGCCACTACCTGCGCCTGTCCCAGGAGACGCTTGGCTCGGATCTGAACGTCGAGATCGGGCAGGGGACCTGCACGATGAAGTACATTCCGCGCATCAACGAGCTGCTCATCCGCACGCCGCATATGACCGAGCTTCATCCGCTGCAGGATGCCGATACGGTCCAGGGCATGCTGGAAATTTATTATCGGCTCGATCTGGCGATGCGCGAGATCTCCGGCATGGACGCCTTCTCCTTCCAGCCGAGCAGCGGCACGCAGGCGCTGCTTGCGATGGCCTCCATCGTCCGGGCCTACCACGAGTCCCGGGGCGAAGGCGATGTGCGCGACGAAATCATCACGACGATTTTTTCGCACCCTTCGCAGGCGGCGACGGCGGCCGTCAAAGGCTATAAGATCATCACGCTGCATCCGGACGAGGACGGCTTCCCGGATATCGACAAGCTGAAGGCGGCGCTTTCGAGCCGCACGGCAGGCTTCGTCGTGGCGAATCCGGAGGACACGGGCATCTACAATCCCCGCATTCGCGAATTTACCGATCTCGTGCACGAAGCGGGCGGCGTCTGCTTCTACGACCAGGCCAACGCCAACGGTTTGCTCGGGATCACCCGCGCGCGGGAAGCCGGCTTCGACATGTGCTTTTTCAACCTGCACAAGACGTTCGCCGCGCCGCATATGTGCGGCGGACCGGCGACTGGCGCGCTCGGCGTGAGCGAGGAGCTGAAGCGGTTTTTGCCCGGACCGCTCGTCGACCTCGAAGGAGACCGATACGTGCTAAGGAACCAGCCGGCAGACAGCATCGGCAAGGTCCGCAGCTTCCACGGCGTCGCGCAGACCGTCCTTCGGGCCTATGCTTGGATCCGCGCCTTGGGTCCAGACGGCCTTAAGGAAGTCGCGCAGATCGCGGTGCTGAACAATAACTATCTGTATCATAAGATTTTGCAGATTCGCGGGGCGAGCGCACCGTATATCAAAGGGCGTCGACTGGAGCAGGTACGCTACAGCTGGCAGCGGTTGACCGAAGAGACGGGCGTGACGACCGAAGACATCACGAGGCGCATGTGCGATTTCGGCTTGCACTACTGGACGTCCCACCATCCGTATATCGTGAAGCAGCCGTTTACGCTAGAACCTACCGAATCGTACTCCAAGGAAGATCTCGACGAGTACGTGCGCGCCCTGACACATATTTCGGAAGAAGCGTACAGCAATCCCGACATCGTCAAGACTGCGCCGCACAACAGCACCGTGCACCGCAACGACGAATCGTCCCTGGACGATCCGAGTCAGTGGTGCATTACCTGGCGGGCTTATTTGAAAAAAACGCAGCCGTAAACCAAGCATCAGGGAGGGCTCCGCGAGGAGCCTTTCTTTTTTTGGACATGTCATGCAAGAGCGGGAGAGGAAAGGAAAATGTACGAATACTGGAGGGATTTGCTGCGACTGCCGTCGGGCGTGCGCCGATTTCTCGCCACCGAAGCCTTGTACGGCATCGCGATCGGCATGTACGCGCTCGTGCTGAATCTACATTTGCTGTCTAAGGGACTCAAGGAAACGCAAGTCGGGACGCTGGCATCCACGGGGATTCTGATCATGGGGCTACTGGCCATTCCGGTGGCGCTGCTCGCGGATCGCTTGGGCCGCAAGCGATTGTTGGTCGGGGGCATCGCATTCATCGCAGCGGGCCAATTCTGCTTCGCGCAAAGCAGCGGCATGGCCGCCTTTTTTGCCGCTCAAGCGCTCGTCTCGGTTGGGCTCACGTTGGTCGAGACGACCGAAGTGCAGCTGCTGTTCCATTACTGCCGCTCCCGCAAGGAGGAGACGCGGGCGTTTTCGCTCATGTTCGCCGTCTTTACGGCCTTTACGGGAGTTGGCACCTTGATCGCCGGGCGGTTGTCGGACGCATTCGACGGGGGGGGCGCTTATCGGATGCCATTGCTGCTGGCGGGCGTCGTGCTGCTGGTCCACTGCGTCGCGCGCGGCGTTTGGCTGCCCGCTGAGAGGAGGGTGGCGGCGACCGGCTTAAAGGCGGTATCCGTGCCGCTTGACGCGGAAGCGGAATCTGAGGCGATAAAGACGCGAGTTGGATCCGCAGCACGGGACGCGCAAGGTGCAGCCGCGTCGCTGGCAGTGCCAGCCGGAGTCGGTGACCGGCGCATTGAACCAAGCGTGAGGCGGCGCAAGTTTGCCGGCGCAAGAATCGAAGCTGCGTCGCCGGCAGCGCCAGCCGGAGACGGTGGAGGACGCGTCGAGCCGAGCGTAAGACGGCCCAAAGTTCCCGGCGCGAGGCTGTGGCTGTTTTCGCTGCTGCTGGCTTTGATCGGCGGAGCGCTCGCGATGACGGGCTCCTTCCTGAACGTCATCGTCAAGTACCGCCTCGATTGGACGGACGGGCGCGTGTCGCTGCTGCTGGCCGCGGCGGGATTCGTCTTGTTCGTCAGCTCGCTGCTGACGCCCTATGTCAGCGAGCGCTTCGGCTCGAATGCAGCGATCGTTTCCGCGTTCGCCGTCAATACGGTCCTGTTCGCCGTGCTGTTCGTAGCGATGCCTGCGTGGATCTTTTCGGTGCTGCTGCTCTTGCGGGGAGGCGCGTCGACGATGCTCTCCAACCTGGTGGACAGCAGGCTGATGTCCGCTTTCGTAGAGCGGGACCGCAACCTGTTCGCCGGCATGCGTGCCGTGTTCCGCAGCATAGGGTCGGCGGGAGCGTCTTACGGAACAGGCTTTATCCTCGCTGGTGAGGATTACCGGACGCCGTTTTTATGGACGGCCGTCTTTCTGGGCGCTGCGTGGTTTTTTTATTGGCGATGGGTTCGTCCGACACTGAACGCGTAGCGGATTGAACGGTTTCGATTTTGAAAAAAGCGAGCTTCGTTCCGTTCGGACCGGACGCTCTGCGCTCTATTTCCGTAAATTCGGAAAAGACGCCGGGCTCCGGGCCGCGATAGGACGAAGCCGCTTTTTTTTCGCAATTATTTTTAAAAAATCGCGTGTTTTCGTGAACATCGGACAGGCTTGCGCCGTCTAATGTGTGAATGTCAAAAATGACGAATCATGTCCAAAGAGCCGGACAAAGAGGAGGGTTGCCGAAGCAGTCGCATAGTCGGATGCCAGACCGAACGCAGCGCTAGTCCTTGACACGCAAGTGATCGTTGGAAAGCCGCATGAAGGCAATACCCGCACGACAAGCAAGTCCGTTCGACCCTTAACCGGGAGAGAGTCATTCGCATGAAGCAGTACGTTCAGCACGGTTAACGTTAGATTTATTTTTTTCAAAGCTGCAAGTGTCAAGAGCTGCCAAAGGAGTCCGCTAAGCATGCATAAAACTAAATCCGTACATTCCCGCTACATGCCGGGTCTGGATGGGCTGAGAGCGATCGCGGTCCTCGCGGTCATCGCCTATCACCTGGACTTCAATTGGGCCTCGGGAGGCCTGTTGGGCGTAGGTGTGTTCTTTGTGCTGTCCGGATACTTGATTACGGACCAGATCGCCTCCGAGCTGCATCGGGAGGGGAAGATGGATCTGAAAGGGTTCTGGCTGCGCCGCGCCCGAAGATTGCTGCCGGCCATGCTGCTCGTCATGGCTGCCGTATTGCTCTATCTGCTGTTATTCGAACGTGACCGACTGCCGCCGCTTGCGGGCGACGTATGGTCGGCCGTCACCTATACAAGCAATTGGTACTTAATATTCCATCATGTCTCTTACTTCGAGAGCTTCGGGCCGCCATCGCCGTTCGGGCATCTATGGTCGCTGGCGGTCGAGGAGCAGTTCTACCTGCTCTGGCCGCTGCTGCTGCCGGCCGCGGCGCTGCTGCTCGGTCGACGCGGCAGAACGGCATTGCTCGTAGTCGCCGCGGCGGCGGCATCGGCTGTCGCAATGGCTGTGCTCTACGTGCCGGGCGACGATCCGAGCCGGATCTACTACGGCACCGACACGCGGGCGTTCGGCCTGCTGCTCGGCGCGGCGCTGGCGCTCGTCTGGCCCAGCGAACGGCTGTCCGCAGGCATTGCGCGCCGCTATCGTTTCGCCTTGGATGGGGTCGGGACGTTCGCGCTGCTCGGCATCCTGCTGATGATGCGTTTCACGAGCGAATACGATCCTTTCCTTTATCGGGGCGGGCTTGTGCTGCTGACGCTGTTGACGGTCGCGCTCGTAGCCGCGTTGGCCCATCCTTCGAGCAAGCTCGGCGCATGGCTCGGCTGCCGGCCGATGCGCTGGATCGGCAAGCGCTCTTATGGCATTTATCTTTGGCATTACCCGGTCATCGTGCTGTCCCAGAGCCAGGCTTATACGGAAGGCCCGAGCCCGATGCGGATCACGCTGCAGATCGCGGCCAGCGTCGCGCTCGCCGCGCTGTCGTATAAATACGTGGAAAATCCGATTCGTCGCGGCGGCCTGGCCGCTGTCCGGCAGGGACTGCGCGCGTTGGCGAAGGGAATCGGCGACGCCTGGCGCGAACGCCGGACGCCCGGCGCGCCTAGCCGTCCGGCCGCGTGCCTGTCAGTCGCGGCGCTCATCCTGCTTTGCGTCTCCTGCACGGGCGGCGCGCAGCCGCTCGGCCAAGGGGCGGCAGCCGCGCAGGGAGGAGGCGCAGGCGTCGTTGACGCCGGCGTGCATGCCGGCGGATCGAAGACGCCTGATGTCGACTTAGGCAGTTCGGGGTCCGGCGGCGGCGGGCAAGGACAGCCGGTCACAGCCGGAGGAGGCAAGACGAAGCCTACGCCGGATCCGTCGCCGAGTGCGAAGCCGACCACGAAGCCGACCGTGAAGCCGACGCCCACGCCGGGCAAGTCTCCCGGACCTGTGCAAGAGGGAAGCAAAGACCCCTCGCAGTCAAGCGGTTCCGGCACTGCAGCGGGCGGGGCCGGCGGCACGGCGAGCGGCGGCAAGACGCAAAGCGGAAAAGGGGTCACCGTCATCGGGGATTCCGTCATGCTGAACGTTCAGCCTTATCTGGAGGATCTGCTGCCCGGCATCGTCGTCGACGGCGAGGTGGGCCGGCAGATGCGCGAAGCGACCGATACGATCGCCGCGCTCAAGGCGAAGGGCCAGCTCGGAAGCCGCGTCGTGGTGGAGCTCGGAACGAACGGTTCGTTTACGAAAAAGCAGCTCGCTGCGCTGCTGGACGCGCTTGACGGCGCCGACCAAATTATACTGATGAACACTCGCGTCCCGCGTAAATGGCAGGACACCGTGAACGACATGCTCACGGATGTTCCATCGCACTACGACAACATCACGATCGGCGATTGGTACGGCGCCAGCGCCGGGCACGACGAGTACTTCGGCAAAGACGGCGTGCACCTGGGCAAGACAGGCGCTCAAGCTTATGCGAAGCTGGTCGCCGATCTGATCGCGAAGAAGTGAAGTCGGAAGGTAGCTGCGCATGAGGCTGATGCAGCGGTTTGTCGGCATCTGATTGGTCGGGGATCTGGCTGTCACACCGTCGGGAGACCAGTGAAACTGGCGAAATAGCGATGTGCCGACGTCTTATTAGTGGGGAATCCGGTACTTTGTGCGAAATAAGGATGTGCCAGCGTTTTATTTGCGGGAATCCTGAGTTTTGTGCGAAATAAAGATGTGCCAGCGTCTTATTGGCGGGGATTCCGTTACTTTGTGCGAAATAGCGATGTGCCAGCGTCTTATTGGTCGGGATTCCGGTACTTTGCGCGAAATAAGAATGTGCCGGGCGCCTAATTGGCCAGGATTCAGGAGCTACGAACCTACCGTTAAACAATACGTACTCGCTTTATACGAAAAAGCCGTTCCCAAAGAGGAGCGGCTTTTTTCGTATTTGTGACATACTTCGCTTTACTCGACAGTGATCATTCGAATTCGAAGGCTACGCTTTTATTTGCCGAGATAAGCGCTTAGCATCCATACCGTCTTCTGCAGATCTGCCGTGTGCCCGATGAGCAAGTCGGCCGTCGCTTCGTCGCCGATCGCTTGAGCCGATGCGATTCCGTCGGCAAGTTCGCCGATGATCTTGGTGAAGTCCGCGACGACCGCTTCGACCATTTGAGATGCGGACTCGCCGCCTGCAGCTTCGGATACGGTCGCAAGCGCCAGGCTTTCGTTCAACGTGGAGACGGGCTTGCCTCCAATGGCAAGCAGACGTTCTGCGAGGGCATCGAGGCGCTCGGCCGCCTCATCGTACAGCTCCTCGAACTTGCCGTGCAGTGTAAAAAAGTCGCTTCCTTTTACGTACCAGTGAAAATGATGAAGCTTCGTATAAAGGACGTTCCAGTTCGCGACTTGACGATTTAATACGACGTTTAGCTGTTCGATTTGTTTAGTTGCGGTCATAGGGGATCCCTCCAATATTATATTTAGACTTAATCTAAGTTCTAAAATCATCATAACACATCATGAACCTTCTATCATGAAGATTAGATGAAGTTGGCGCGACGCCGATTTACCGAGACTCTATTGCACACAAGCGCCGATGTGGCATCGCGATGGCATTTATTTGTGTGCCGTTGCCATCAGAAAAGTGCTTAAACCGCGCCGCCGAGACTTCGCAAAAGCACGAAAACCGCTGCTACCAACTTTGTTGTCGCTTTTGAACCGCTCAGCCAAAACTCCGCAAACGCACGAAACCCGCTACTACCGTAAATGCCGTCGCTTTTGAACCGCGCCGCCGAGAGTGCTATTCTTGGAAGTATGGTTGTTTGCGATCTTTTTTATGAGGAGCGAAGCGGAATGAGCGTTAAAAAGCATCTATGGATCGACGGAAAATGGAAGGAGACGAACAAGTACGTTCGTCTGAACGCTCCCTACGATGGCGCGGAGCTTGCCGAGATTGCGGATGCGGAGCCGGCGGATGTGGAGCTCGCCATCGCGGCGGCCGGCCGCGCAGCGAAGGTTATGCGATCGATGCCTGCATATCGGCGCTCTGCCATACTGGAGCGGCTGTCAGATCTGCTCGCGGAGCGGAGAGAGGAAGCTGCGCGCATCGTCGCAAAAGAGGCGGCCAAACCGCTCAAGGCGGCGCTCGCGGAGATCGATCGTACCGTCGTGACCTATAAATTCGCGGCGGAGGAGGCGAAGCGGATTCACGGCGAGACCGTGCCGATGGATGCGGCGCCGGGCGGGGAAGGGCGGATCGCCTATACGCGCAGAGAGCCCATCGGTGTCGTGGGCGCGATCACGCCGTTTAATTTTCCGATGAATCTCGTCGCTCACAAGGTCGGACCGGCGCTCGCCGCGGGCAATGCGATCGTGCTGAAGCCGGCGCCGCAGACGCCGCTGTCCGCCTTTTTCATCGCAGAGCTTCTTCATGAGGCGGGTTTGCCGGAAGGTGCGCTTAACGTGGTGACGGGCGACGGCAAACGGGTCGGCGAACAGATCGTCGGCGACCGCCGCGTAGGCGCCGTCTCCTTCACGGGCAGCGTGGCCGTAGGCGCCGCCATACGCGCGCAAGCAGGCTTGAAGCGGGTGATCCTTGAGCTGGGCTCGAACAGTGCGGTCATCGTGGACGATGACGCGGACGTGGACGCCGTGGCGAGGAGATGCGCGGAAGGGGCCTTCGGCTATCAGGGCCAGGTGTGCATCTCGCTGCAGCGGATCTATGCGAATGAGCGGATAGCGGATGAATTGGCCGGCAAAATCGCCGAGGCGGCCGCCAAGCTGGTCGTCGGCGACCCGCTCGATCCGGCGACGGACATCTCGGCGATGATCAGCGCACGGGAAGCCGAGCGGGCGTCCGCATGGATCGACGAAGCCGTCGGACGAGGGGCCAAACTGCTCGCAGGCGGCAAGGCGCAAGGCGGCGTGCTGACCCCAACGGTATTGACAGAGGTGCCCGATGACGCGACGCTATCGCGCAAGGAAGCGTTCGCGCCAGTCGTGCTGGTCAACAAAGTGAGTTCCATCGAGGAGGCGATCGAGCGAGCGAACGATTCGGACTTCGGCCTGCAGGTCGGCCTGTACACCAATCGCTTGGACGCCGCGCTCCGGGCGACGGAAGCGCTCTCGGCGGGAACGGTCCTCCTGAACGATATTCCGACCTTCCGGCTCGATCATATGCCGTATGGCGGCATCAAGGAGAGCGGATTGGGCCGCGAGGGCGTCAGGTACGCGATCGAAGAGCTCACGGAGCTTAAGCTCGTCATCTGGCGATCGCTCGGACAGTAAGACGATCGGGGGAGGAAGCCGGAGTTGCACTATTTGCGCAAATACATGTCGAAATACGGATTGCTTTTCTCGTTGTCGCTGGCGCTCGTCGCGCTTGAAGGCGTGTGCGATCTGCTGCTGCCGACGCTGATGTCCCATTTGATCGACAAAGGCGTGCTCTCGCGCGACCTTGACATCGTCGCCCGATACGGGCTCTGGATGCTCGCGATTACAGCGGCGGGCGCCTTTTCCGCACTCGGGCGCAACGTCGTCTCGAGCCGCGTATCGCAGCGCTTCGGCGCCGATCTGCGCGGCGACCTTTTTCGCAGAATTCAATATTTGTCGCTGCGCGATGCGGACCGTTACGACCGGGCCTCGCTCGTCACGCGACTGACGAACGACGTCACCCAGGTGCAGAACTTCGCCAACGGCATGATGCGCATCTTCGCGAAGGCGCCGCTGCTGTGCATCGGCGGACTGATCATGGCCGTACGGCTGAATCCGGGGCTTTCGCTCGTGCTGGTCGTCGTGGTGCCGCTCGTCATCGGGCTGATCGCGCTCAATATGCGGGTCGGGTTTCCATTGTTCCTCCGCGTGCAGGCGGCGCTGGACAAGCTGAACGGCGCGATGCGCGAATATTTGTCCGGCGTCCGCTCGGTCAAAGCCTTTAACCGCTTCGGCTTCGAGGCGGCAAAGTTCGAAGCGATCAACGGCGAGTACCAGGAACGCTCGGTAACGACGCTGCGCGCGATGTCGGGCTTCGGCCCGGCAATCACGCTGGTCGTGAACCTGGGCGTGGTCGTCATCGTCTGGATCGGCGGCATCCGGGTGAATGGCGGCGACATGCAGGTAGGCAACATTATCGCCTTCGTCAATTATATGACGCAGATCTTATTTTCCCTTATGACGATATCGTGGGTGTTCAACATGTTCATCCGAGCAAGGGCTTCGTCCGGTCGTATCGCGGAGGTGCTGGCGCTCCCGGAAGGGGAGTCTGCGCCGGGACGGCGGCAAGCGGGGAAACAAGAATCTGGAATGCCGTCTGAAGCACCGTCATCCGCGTCTAGCCATTCGACTAACCGCGATACCGCACCCGGCTATGACGCCGATTCCGGGGATCCTGCTATTGTTCCCTTCAGCGCGGATGACGCTTATGCCGCGCCTGCCAAGGAATCCGAAGCCATGGCGCCGGGCATCGCCTTCGAGCGCGTCAGCTTCGCGTACGAGGGCGCCGAAGGCGAGCGCGCGCTCCGGGACGTGACTCTCGAATGCCGGGCAGGCGAGACGCTGGCCATCGTCGGTTCGACCGGCGCGGGGAAGAGTACGCTCGTCAGTCTGGTGCCTCGTCTGTACGATCAGACGGAGGGCGTCGTGAGGATCGGCGGCGTCGACCATCGTTTGCTCGACATCGCATCCTTGCGCGAAAAAGTGGCGATCGTGCCGCAGCGCACGATGCTATTCTCGGGGACGATCGCGGACAATCTGCGATGGGGAAACGAGGCGGCGACGCAGGAAGAGCTTGAAACCGCCGCCAAAGCGGCCAGTGCGCACGACTTCATCATGGCGCAGCCGGAGGGCTATGAAGCCGTCCTCGGACAGGGAGGCGTGAATCTGTCGGGCGGCCAGAAGCAGCGGCTGTCCATCGCTCGCGCGCTCGTCAGGCGTCCGCGCATTCTCATTCTCGACGATTGTACGAGCGCGCTGGACGCCGTCACGGAGAGCAAAGTCAAAGCCGCGCTCAAAACATACGGCGCGAAGCTGACCTGCCTGCTGATCGCACAGCGTATATCATCGGTCGCAGATGCGGACCGCATCGCCGTGCTCGACGACGGCCAGCTGGTCGGCGTCGGCACGCACGAGGAACTGCTGCGCGACTGCGCAGTTTACCGCGATATCTGCCGCTCGCAATTCGGAGAGGAGGCAATCCCTCATGCCACAGGCCGCTGACAGACAAGGGACGCAGGCTTCGGAGCCGACCGTTCCTGTGCGCGGACCCGGCGGAGGCGGCCCGCGGGGACGCGGCCCCGTTCAGAAGCCCAAAGCGTTCGGTGCGACGGTACGCCGTCTGTTCACCTATTTGAGAGCCGAACGGCGACGGCTAGCCATCGTATTCGTATTCACGCTGGCAGGCGCCGGCGCATCGCTGCTCGGACCATACTTGATCGGCTTGGCCATCGACGCGATGGACGGCGCCGGGCATGTACGATTCGGCTCGCTGCATACGATCATCTTCCTTCTGGCGCTGGCCTACGCGATGGACGCCTCGCTTAGCTTCGTGCAGAGCTGGCTGATGGCCGGCGTTTCCCAGCGGGCGGTGCGGCAGCTCCGCAGCGCGCTGTTCGGCAAGCTTCACGGACTGCCGCTCTCCTACTTCGACAAGCGCAGGCACGGCGAGATCATGAGCCGCCTTTCCAACGACATCGACAACGTCAGCACGAGCCTGTCGCAGACGGTCGTGCAGCTAATGGCCGGCGGCGTCGCGATCGTCGGCTCGCTCGTCATGATGATCGCGCTCAGTCCCTTGCTCACGCTGGCCGGGCTCGTGACCGTGCCGCTCGTCTACGTGCTGGCGCGCGTCGTGACGCGCAAGACCGGCAAGCTGTTCAAAGCCCAGCAGGCCCATCTCGGCAAGTTGAACGGTCAGATCGAGGAGAGCGTCACCGGACTCTCGCTGGTCAAGGCATTCGGCAGAGAGCGTCAGACGGTAGCCGAATTCGACGCGGTCAACCGGCAATTAAGCGAGATCGGCATCCAGGCGCAGGTCTGGTCTGGACTGCTGATGCCGCTGCTCAGTGTTATTAATAACATCGGCTTTGCGACGGTAGCCGTCGTCGGCAGCGTGCTGGCCGTGAAGGGACATATCTCGGTCGGCGTCATCGCCAGCTTTCTGAGCTATTCCCGCCAGTTCGCGCGGCCGCTGAACGATATCGCGAATGTGTATAATGTACTGCAATCGGGCGTCGCGGGCGCCGAGCGCGTATTCGAGGTGCTGGACGAAGCGGAGGAGGAGCCGGACCGGCCGGGAGCGACCCGACTGGCCGCGGGGGCGATGGATGTCGTTTTCGACGGCGTATCGTTCGGCTACGATCCGGCCAGGCCGATTTTGAAGGACGTCAGCTTCGAGGTTCAAGCGGGCACAAGCATCGCGCTCGTCGGTCCAACGGGTGCCGGCAAGACGACGATCGTGCAACTGTTGAACCGCTTTTACGACGTGACGGAGGGGACGATCCGGATCGCCGGACGCGATATCCGGGATTATGCGCGGGACAGTCTTCGCAGCGCGTTCGGCGTCGTGCTTCAGGATACGTATTTGTTTTCCGGGACGATCCGGGACAACATCAAGTACGGCAATCCCGTCGCGACCGACGAGGAGATGATCGAAGCGGCGAGGCTCGTCGGCGCGGACGCCTTCATCAGGCGGCTGCCCAAGCGCTACGACACGCCGCTCTCGGAGAACGGAGGCAGTCTGAGCCAGGGCCAGAAGCAGCTGCTCGCGATCGCGCGGGTCATGCTCGCGCAGCCGTCGATCCTCATTCTCGACGAGGCGACGAGCAGCATCGACACGCGCACCGAGCTGCAGATCCAGGACGCGCTGCTGACGGTGATGAAGGGGCGGACCAGCTTCGTCATCGCCCACCGGCTGAATACGATCCGAGGGGCCGACCAGATCCTCGTCATTATGGAGTGCGGCATCGCGGAGCGTGGCACGCATGAGGAGCTGATGGCCAGGAAAGGCGCATACTACCGGATGTTCGAAAGCCAGTTCGGCGCCGGCGCCGGCGTCGGCGGCATCCTGCCGGGCGCGGTGCCGGGAACTTGACTCCGTCGCCCGGACAGCCTATATTAGGTCAGTTGACTCTAAACGGGATTTGAAAGGAAGGCATCCGGATTGACATCGCAAGACGAAGGCAGCAAGCTGATATTAACAAAAATTTGGAAATGCAAAAGCCCCGATTGTAAAGCTTGGGTACGCGATGAATTCGCGAACGAGGAGCAAACGTGTCCGATGTGCAAAGGAGAGATGCTGCGCACGATGAAGCATCTGCCGGCGCTCGTCAAAAAGGTGAAGTCGAAGTCGCGTTGACGGGCGGCGAATCGGATGCTCCTCTCGGGTGTAATAAGCTATAATAGCACTTAATGGCAGCCTCCGAACGTTCGGTGAGCCGCTCACTGGAGAGAAGGGAGTCCGCCGTCATGTCTATTTTCGCCAACTTCCCGCTCGTCGCCGCGATCGTCTCCATCCTGTCGGCGCAAGCCGTCAAGGTACCGATTCAATTCGTCGGCAGGCGCTCCTGGCAGACCGGCATGGCCTTCAGCACCGGCGGCATGCCAAGCTCGCATTCGGCTGCGATGGCAGGCCTCTCGACCGCGATCGGCATCGACGAAGGGCTCGGCTCGCCGCTGTTCGCCATCGCGGTCGTCGTGGGCATGATCATCATGTTCGACGCGGCCGGCGTCCGGCGCCACGCGGGCTTGCAGGCTTCCGTTCTGAACCGGTTCCTGCGCAAGATGCCCGATCTGCACGGCGAGGTGCATCCGGTCAAGGAGCTGAAGGAGCTGCTCGGCCACCGTCCGATCGAAGTGTTCGCGGGCGCGCTGTGGGGCATCGGCATCAGCGTCGCCGTCTATTATCTGTTCTACGCTTGATGCCGATTTTTCACGAAAAGAGGCTTGGACGCTGCGGAATCGCATGCGGCCAAGCCTCTTTTTTGCGGTATTGACGACTTACAGCTCCAGCCGTTCGCCTGGCTTCAGAACGGTTCCCTTGATGCCTTTCTCTCCAAGCGTCTTCGCGTAGGCTTCGGCATCCTGACGAATCGGCGAGAACGTATTGTAATGAACGGGGACGACCTGCTTCGCCTGCAGCCATTCGGCGGCCGTCAGCGCGTCCTCAGGTCCCATGGTGAAGTAGTCGCCGATCGGAAGGAAGGCGAGGTCGATCGGATGACGATCGCCGATCATTTTCATATCCCCGAACAGCCCGGTATCGCCCGCATGCAAAATCGTATGGCCGCCCCAAGTGATGATCAGGCCGGTCGGCATCCCCAAGTATACGATCTGTTGCTCGTCCTGGAGCGTATAGCCGGAGCTGTGGAACGCCTGCACCATTTTCACTTTGGCATAGCCCAGATCGTAGGTGCCCCCGATGTTCATGCCGACCGTATTCTCGACGCCCTGCCACCCTAGGAAGGCAGCCAGTTCGGGCGTGCCGACGACCTGAGCGCCCGTGCGCTTCGCGATCGCGACCGTATCGCCGACATGGTCTCCGTGTCCGTGCGTCAGCAAGATGTGCTCCGCCTCGATGTCCGACGGCGATGCGGCGGCGAGCGAATTGCCGGTTAGGAACGGATCGATGATGAGTGAATGCCCGTCCTGCTCCAGCTTCACGCAGGCATGTCCCAAAAAAGTGACGATCATTCTGCTATCCCTGCCTTCATCGTAATATGCGAGTTGTTCGCAACTCATTCTTTACCCTTAAAAGACGGCGGTTAAACGCTGGATCGGCATTCAGGAAGGAGAGAGCCCTTTCACCAAAAACGTCACCGTCGCTTCGCGCTCGGCCGCGTCGTCCCACGCCGGATCGTCCGTCATCAGCATCCGCATAAGCACATAGCCGATCAGCGTAGAAGCGATGAGCCGCGCGACCGTCGGAGCCGGCAGCGGAGCGATCTTGCCTTCCGCCCGGAATTTCTCGACGAGCGTCGTCATGCGCGCCATTACCTGCGTCAGGATGATCGTCTTGAACTGCTCCCGCATCTCCGGATGAAAGGGGAGCTCTTGGGCGACGATGCGGAAAAGGCGCTTGTTGCGGTTCACAAACTCGATGCGGTTGTCGATCATAAGCCGGATGAACTGCTCGAAGCTGTCGTAATTGCCGTCCAGCACGCTGCCGAAGCCGCGGATGACGAACGGCGCCATCATCCGCATCATCGCGGGCGTGATGATAGAGACGAGCAAGTCCTTTTTCGTCCGGTAATGTCTGAAAATCGTACCCTCGGCGACGCCGGCCCGCTGCGCAATTTCGCTTGTTGAGGAGCCTGCGTAGCCTTTGGCGGCAAATACCTCGATGGCGGCAGCGAGAATGCGCGCCTGCTTTTCCGTCTTCACGGTCTGTCCGTCCGCCAGCGCGCCCTCGCGCAGCAATTCTTCCATCCATGGCTCTAGCGCGTCATTGTCGGCGTTCATCTGCAGATGCTCCTTCGTTTAACTTGAGCGGGACGCAGGGCTGCGTCCGCGCCTCATTTACATTCTCGAGCATGCCTCTTTCACAGTCTCGTTCGCAGCCGGACTCACAGCCTCGTTTACCATCTCAAGCACAGTCTAGTTGTAAATATCGTACCACAGGCCGGGCGCCATCGCTAAATGGCACGCTGCTTTTTCAGCGCGGCGACGTTCAGGGCGGCGAACAACAGCGAGAATACGAACAGGACGCCAACGTCAGTCGAAATGCCGGCGAATCCCGCGCCGCGGATCATAATGTCCCTAAGCGCATCGCCGCCGTAATAGAGCGGCATCAGGTAGGTCAGCTTGTGAAGCCACGGCGACATGCCGTCCAGCGGGAAAAGACCGGAAAAGAAGGCTTGGGGGACGATGACCAGCGGCACGAACTGAATGATCTGAAATTCCGAGCTCGCAAAGGCGGAGAGCAGCGTGCCGAGCGTAAGCGCCGTGAGCGTCAGCAGCAGGTTGACGAGCAGAATGAGCCAGATCGAGCCTGTCATGTACATGCCCAGCACGTAGACGGCGAAGACGGCGATGAGCGCGGCCTGCACGATCGCGAATAGACCGAAGCCGCTTAAATAACCGAGTACGACTTCGTACCGGCGGATGGGCGTTGCCATCAGTCGCTCCATAGTGCCCGTCGTTCGTTCCCGCAAAAAGGCGACGCCTGCGAGCAAAAATACGAAGAAGAACGAGAAAAAGCCGATCATGACCGGACCGAACGAATCGAACGAGGACATGCCCGGTTTACCGTGCAAGTACGTAACTTCGGGCTGCATCGGCGAATCTGCGGAGGGTGCCCGAACCGCCGCGAATGCCAGTAGAACCGCGCGGCTTCGTGACGGATCGCTGCCTTCGAGCAACAAGGCGGGCTTGCCTTCCGTCAGCGACAGCACCGCGTCGAGCTTGCGGCGATCGAGGTCTCGGCGCGCTTCATCGGCGGTCTGGTATGGAAGCAGCTCTGCCTTCGTGGCGGATAAGGCGCTCATGAGAGGCTCAGGCACGCCGACTGTGCCGATCTTCGGCACGGTGCCTCCGCCGCCGAAGATGAAGTAGACGAGCGTCATAATGAAAAGCGGCGCAACGAACAATAGCGCGAGCGTCCGCTTGTCGCGGATGAACTGGCGAAAGATTCGGACCGTCAAGGCGCGCACTCTCATGCGTGGCCACCTCCCAGGATGATAAACGCTTCTTCGATCGAGGACGCGCCGGTTTTCGCCTTGAGCTCGGCCGGGCTGCCGACCGCAGTCAGGAGGCCGTCGCGAAGGAGCCCGATCCGGTCGCAGCGATCCGCCTCGTCCATGACATGCGTCGTCAGCAGTATCGTCGTTCCTCTGTCGCGCAGCGCTGCGAGCGATTCCCAGATGGACACGCGCAGCGCCGGATCGATGCCGACCGTCGGCTCGTCGAGGATCAGCAGCTCCGGCTCGTGCAGCAGCGCGACAGCCAGCGACAGCCGCCGCTTCATCCCGCCCGAAAAGTGAGAGACGAGTCTTCCGGCATCTAATGTAAGGCCGACCGTCGACAGGGACGACGCGATCCGTCCGGTGAGCCGTTCGCCGGACAGGCCGAACATGGCGCCGAAAAAACGAAGGTTCTCGCTTGCGGTCAACTCGCCGTACAAAGCGTCCGATTGGGCCATGTAGCCGATCCGGGACAGCAGACGCAGGGAGGGGGCGCGCTCGCCGAGCACCCGGATCGACCCGTTCTGCGCGGCGTCGATCCCGGCGATCATCTTGACGAGCGTCGTTTTGCCCGACCCCGAAGGCCCGAGCAATCCGAACAGCTCGCCGCGGCCGATGTGAAGCGAGAGCCCTCGCAGAACGATGCGGTCTCCGAAGCTTCGCCCGACTTCGCTTAAGTCGACAGCTGCGTTTTCTGCCTGCTCTGCCGACGACACATGGTGGAGAGGCTTTCGTTTTGCGTTGGCCATAAGTCAGCTCCTTATGAGTGAGTAATTACTCACTATTATTTGCCTATATCATAGCAAACGGAGTGAAGAAGCGGAAGCCCTTAGTATGTGGAGAAAGGGATGACGATTTAATCGCTTGGCATAAAAAAAGATGACCCCCGACTAGAGAAGGGAGTCATCTTCAAATAAAACAAAAAAATAAATTGAACGCAAAATAACGCCGTGATATAATCAGGAGCGCCATTGACATTCAAGCAAAAGGAGTGTATTCGATTCTTTTCCCACTTTAATCTTACCTCTGGAATATCGATTTGTCAAGGCGCATTTTTCATCCCGAATTCGAAAAAAAGGAGCGTGTCCAAGCGAGATGGAAACGAATGATTGGCAGCTCGAACAGGAGCGGTTGGAAGAGGTCAAGCGTAAGCTTCGGATGAGAATCGCCCAACTGGAGCCGGAAGTGGCCGGGCTGCGCGATCAGGCGGCGGACATTCGCAAGCGGTTCTGGGAAGAAGTGACGATCAATACGAGTTCGACAGAAGAATTCGAAGAGTCCTTTTACGCGGTTCAGCAGCAGTCTGCGATGCTCGCCGAGCGCGAGCGCAGCCGCAACCGGCTGGTTGCGCAGTGGAACGGCATGAAGCGGCTGCTCCCGTCTCCGTACTTCGGGCGCGTCGACTTTAAGGAGGACGGCCTGGAGGCAAGCGAAAAAATATATATCGGAGTCTCCTCCTTTGTCGACGAGGACGGACTTCAGTTTTTGATCTACGACTGGCGTTCGCCTATTGCGAGCCTTTATTATGACTATCCGCCCGGTCGGGCCGCATATGATACGCCGACCGGCCGGATCGAAGGGGCGATGACGCTTAAGCGGCAATATCGGATAGAAGATGGGCGCATCCGCAGCATGTTCGACGCGAGCGAAACGATCGGAGACGAATTGCTGCAGCAGGTGCTCGGCAAGGACGCGGACTCGCAGATGAAAAGCATCGTCGCGACGATTCAGAAGGAGCAGAACGCCATCATCCGGGACGATTCCAGCCGTATGATGATCGTTCAGGGAGCGGCGGGCAGCGGGAAAACGTCTGCGGCCCTGCAGCGCGTGGCGTATTTGCTATACAAGCACCGCCAGACGATCCGGGCCGACCAGATCGTATTGTTTTCGCCGAATGCCATGTTCGGCAGTTATATCTCCACCGTCCTGCCCGAGCTTGGCGAAGAAAATATGCAGCAGACGACATTCCAGGAATATGTGGACCATTGGCTCGGCGACGCCTTGCGCGCGGAAGATCCCTTCGACCAGATCGAATACACGCTGACCGCGTATGCGGAGCCGGGCTACGAGGCGCGTCTCCAGGGAATCGCCTACAAGACTTCCGAAGCCTTTTTACAAGCCCTCCAAACATATGGCGAGTGGTTGGGGCGGGAAGGCATGCGATTCAACGATATTGCATTTCGAGACCGAATCTTGATTGGCGCGTCGCGCATGAGCGAAAAATTTTACGAACTCGACCCTTCCTTGCCGCTGCACAGCCGCGTCGCTCTCTTGCAGGAATGGCTGCTGCAGGAACTGAGCTCGCTCGAGCGCAAGGAAAGGCATGCTTTATGGGTGCAGGAGGAAATGAATTATCTGGATAACGACCAGTATGCGGAAGCATTCGGCGCTTTGCACAAGGAGAGGGAAATGCTCGACCTCTCGGAGCTGTACATTACGGTTCACGACCATATGAACAACAAGCGCCGAGGAGATGAAGGTGACGTCGACTTCGCCCAGCGCGAGGAGGAATTGATCCAAAAGAAAATCGTTAAAGAGAGCTTTAAGCCGTTAAGAAGAGGCGTGAGAAATTTCGCTTTTATCGATGCAAGCGGCATTTACGGCCAATTGTTCGACGATGAGTCCTCGTACAAGTTGAAAACGAACGAGACCGGCATTCCATCGCATTGGGCCGAAATCTGCAGGCAGACGAAGGAAGTGCTGAGCCAAGGCAAGCTGTTCAATGAGGATGCGACCCCCTATTTGTTCGTTAAAGCGCTGATCGAGGGCGTTCGGTCGAACAGAGAGATCCGGCATGTGTTCGTCGACGAAGGCCAGGATTATTCGGCCTTTCAGTACGCGTATTTTAAAAAGCTGTTTCCCCGGGCGCGGATGACGGTGCTCGGCGACAGCGGGCAGGCGATATTCATGCAAGCCACCAACCTCAGGGCTTCCGATTCCTCGCTGGTTCGGCTGTTCGGCGAAGCCGACACCCGCCTTTTCCGCCTCGTGCGCAGCTATCGCTCAACCCGAGAGATCGTGGAATTCACGCGACTAATGCTGCCCGGCGGGGAGGAGATCGTACCGTTCGACCGAAGTGGCGGTAAGCCGCAACTGTGGAAGGCTGGCGACGCGAAGCAGCGGGATGCGCGAATCGCGGCGGACATCGCCACGCTCAGGACGGAGGGCTTCGCATCCATCGCGGTCGTCACCAAGACGGCGGCTGAATGCAGGGAGGCTTACGAAATGTTGAGCGCCTGCGGTGTCGAGGGGCTGCGGCGGATGACGAAGGAGACGCTTAAATTCGAAAAAGGCGCGATGGTCATTCCCGTATATCTCGCCAAAGGCGTCGAGTTCGACGCGGTACTCGTCTATGAAGCTTCGAAAGAAGCTTACGGCCGTGACCATGAGCGCAATTTGCTGTATACGGCGTGCACGAGGGCAATGCACCGGCTACATTTGTACTCGATGGGCGAATGGTCGCCGTTCGTGCAGACGCTGCCGGCTCATTTGTATGAAAAACCATCCAACGCTCTATGAGCAGAAAGCAGGGCACTATGACCGCATCGAAACCAACCAAACCCGTCAAACCGACTGTGTCCAGCGGAGACGGCTTTTCGTTGAAAGCCATTCTCCCGCCGCTGCTCGCGATTATCGTCGGCATGATTATGGTTATTCTGGACAGCACCGTCGTCAACAATGCCATACCGAAGCTCGTCGATTACTTCGATACCGACCTCAAGACGATCCAGTGGACCGTCACTGGCTATACGCTCGCTTTGTCGGCCGTTATTCCGCTTGCCGGCTGGATGACCGACCGATTCGGCTCCAAGCAAATTTTCCTTACGACGATCGCCTTGTTCACGATCGGCTCTCTCTTGTGCGGCATCGCGCAGACGCCGGAGCAGCTGATCCTGTTCCGCATCGTGCAAGGCTTGGGCGGTGGCATGGTTGCCCCGATCGGGTTGGCCATGGTGTTCAAGCTGGCGCCTCCTGAACGGCGAGGCTCCATCATGGGTCTACTCGGAATTCCCATGCTGATGGCCCCGGCGTTCGGGCCGGTGCTGTCCGGCTGGCTGGTCGACTCGGTCAGCTGGCACTGGATTTTTATCATCAATCTGCCGATCGGCATCCTCGCTTTGATACTCGGGTATCGATATTTGCCGCGGTCGGACCGCCACGCGGCGCCGCATCTGGACGTCGTTGGCATGTGTCTCGCGCCGATCGCCTTCGCCATGCTGGCATACGGCGTTAGCGAAGGCGGCTCCGGCTGGTCCCGGACCTCGACGATCACGGGCCTTACCGTCGGCGGCATCACGCTTATCCTCTTCATTTTTGTAGAGCTCTCGCAGAAGCAGCCGCTGCTGGAGCTCAAGGTGTTCAAGTCGTCCGACTTCACGAGAAGCATCGTCTTGGCGTGGATCGTACAGCTCGCGCTGTTCGGCGCCATGCTGATCGTGCCGTTGTACCTGCAAGGCGTCATGCATTACAGCGCGCTCGAGACGGGCTGGATTCTGATGCCGCAAGCGTTGTGCGCGGGCATCGGCATGCCGATCAGCGGCCGTCTGTTCGACAAGATCGGCGCGCGTCCGCTCGCTTTTTCCGGGCTGACCGTGATCGCCATTTCCTTGTTTTTCTTGTCCGGGATTACGGTCGATACGCCGTTGTGGAAGATCATTTTGTGTATCTGCTTCATCGGACTCGGCATGGGCTTCTCGATGATGCCGCTCAACACGCATGTGCTGAACTCGGCGCCTCGCCGTCTGGTTAGCCGCGTCACGCCGCTGACGACGGCGGCCCAGCAGGTCGTCGTCTCGTTCGCGGTGGCGGGCCTGACGGGATATTTAACGTCGCGGATCGCTTCGCATGCGGCGGGCGGGGGAGCGGACGCGAATCCGCTGACTGCCGTCGTCGCAGGTTATGGCGACACTTTTTTCCTGTCCGCCTGCATCGTGACCGCCGGCGTCGCGCTGACGCTCCTGCTTCGCAAGCCGAAGAAGCAGGATGAAGGTGGAACGGCCGGCACCGACACGCCGGACCCGGCGATGTCGATGGGTCACTGAACGAGGGGTGACTGACCGTGTATTGACTGTGGGTGACTGACCGTGGGTGACTGATCACGCGGTCACTGAACGACGAATCGCGTTATAGTTGGCTCGTATGCAATCGCCTTGGCCTTAAGTCGGCCAAGGCGTTTTTGTCTTTCTAGCGTAGATGCGCAAGCCAAGGCGGGTTTACGGTTTTCCTTCAACGGGTAAAAAAGGCCGGTCAGAAAGTTGAAGGAGGTGAAGGGCGAATGCACATTCCTCGCCAACCGATGGGCAGCGTAAAGACGGAAAAACAAGCGCGTAATCTCGGTATGAGCAATCGGGCCGCTTCAAGATCGCGACATGCACTCGAGGAAGCTGTACCCGTGATCGATAAATTCGCGAGACTGGGTTACTTGGCGAAAGGGACGGTATATGCCCTCATCGGCGTATTGGCCGTACTGGCCGCGACCGGTTACGGCGGCGAGACGACCGATACGAACGGCGCCATCGAAGCCATCGGCGCTCAACCCTTCGGTTGGAGTTTGCTGCTGGTGCTGGCCATCGGATTTGCTGGATATACGTTATGGCGCTTCGTTCAGGCTTTTGCGGATCCGGATGGCGAGGGCGAAGGCGGGAAAGGGATAATGCTTAGAGTCTCCCATTTCTCCGGCGGCGTCTTTTATGCAGTGCTAGCCTATCATGCCGTGAAAACGATCGTTGACGCCAGAGCGGGTTCGAAAAACAGCGAACAGACCTTGACGGCCGTCCTTCTCCAAAAACCGCTAGGCGCTGCGTTGATTGCCGCTGCAGGCCTTGGTTTTGCAGGCTACGGGCTTGTTCAATTTTACAAAGCGATTCGCAGTACGTTTGTCGACACATTCAAAACAAACGAAATGAAGCCGTTTATGTATCGGGCAATCGTAAGAATAGCGAAGTTCGGGCTTTGCGCCAGGGGGATCGTATTCGGACTCATCGGATATTTCCTCGTTCGCACCGCCGTTTTTTCGGTTCCGGAAGAGACGAAGGGCTTGGACGATGCGCTGGCCGAGCTCGCCAGGCAGCCATTCGGCCGCTGGCAGCTCGGCGCCGCCGCTCTCGGTTTTATCGCTTACGGACTATATATGTTCGGGTTGGCACGTTACCGGAAAACGATTGGCAAGAAACGGGACGACTCCTGACCGGTGCATAAAACCGCGCTCCCAGGCTCAAGCTATCGGCTAGCGCTCCAAGGCGCATATACGAACAGGAGGCGACTAACGATGGCCAAGCCGGACAACCGCGCGGATAACGTCGAGCATTTGCAGAAGAGCATCCAGAATACGGAGCAGAATCTTCATGAAGCGAAAAGCTACCTGAACGAGTTCTCATCCGAAATCAGCAGCGAAGAGCGCAGCCAAATCGAAGAGAAGAACGAACGTCGCGAAGCGAGCCTCGAGAGCTTCCGCAAGGAAGTCAAAGACGAAGCTGAATTTGCCGAACAATAAATTCAAGCGTCACGCTGATCCCGAAGGAACCACCGCGCAGGTGGTTTTTTTCTTTTGCGACTGGCTATGCTAATTTTTACTGATGATAATTGACCATAATAAAAGCCGCCCTGGTAAAAAGGCGGCTTTATTATGCTGGTCGTTACCCGCAAATTTAATTATAGGCTTCCTTAACTTTGCTCTCTTTTATCCATTCAAAAAAGGCATTGGTAATAATAAGTACGACTCCAACAAAAATAGCTGAGTCTGCAAGGTTAAAAATCTGAAGCGGATAATACGAATGTCCGAAAATGGTAAAATGAAAATCAATTTGAATGAAATCTACCACTTTACCGAAAAATAAGCGATCCGTCAAATTTCCGATCGCTCCACCTAAAATAAAACAGCTCGCAACGGCTAATATTTTCTTCTTATCTCTCAATACTTTGCGAATGTACCATAAGATCCCACAAATAGCGATGAATGTAATTGTTATAAAAAACCAATGTTGCCCCTCTAAAATACCATAAGCTGCTCCTTCGTTACGGACTGAAGTGATTTGAAGTGCCTTACCAATCAAAGGATGGGATTCATTCAAACTAAGTTCATTCCTAACCATCCATTTGGAATATTGATCAATTAATAAGACGAATAATGCAATAGCATAATAGATCAAATTTTGGTCTCCCTTTCTGAAATAAAGTGGAGTCTTGGATTCCTATTACTTTTATAATAATACCATATTTCGGCTAATAATCATCGGTTTTTCACGGTTGTAGTCCGAACACGGTACGGTAACGAATATCTTTAATTTTGGTTCGCCTTCTCTGCCGGACGATCGTAGGCTTCCGCCTCGGATCGCATGTACAGTGTCAAGCCTGCGATGACAAACGCACCGCCTGTAACCTGCCAGACCCCGATCGCTTCCCCGAACAAAAAGAGCCCGAGAATGCTCGCGCCGACCGGCTCGGCCAGCACGGACATGGAGATCGTAGCCGGCTTGACATAGCGAAGCAGCCAGTTGAAGATCATGTGACCAAGCACCGTAGGTATGACGGCCAGGCCGGCGAACGCAAGCCAATCGCGCGAAGGATAGTCCGTCATATCCGTCCCGGTCGCAAGATTATAAAGGAAGAAGCAGACCGCGGTCACGGCGAATACGATCAGACTGTATTGGAAGGAGGGCACGCGTTCCAATATACGTTTGGCGAGCAGCATGTTGATCGCGACGGCTAACGTTCCGAGCAAGGAGAGCAAGTCTCCGGTAATCGCATCTCCGGACAAGCCCGAATCTCCCGCGCCTACGATCGCGATGCCGATCAGCGCGGCTGCCAGCCCGACGATCGCCTTGCGGGCCAGACGGTCCTTGAACAAAAAGAAGGCGCCGATCATGACGAACACGGGCTCAAGCGACAGGATCAGCGTGGAGCTGGCGATGGAGGTATAATCGAGGGACGCCATCCAGAGCAGAAAATGCAGCGCAAGAAAGAAGCCGGCAGCCAGCAGCAGCCACCAGTCGGAAGGTTTGATCGCCCGAAAGGCGCGAAGGCGCTCGCCCCCGGCGAAGGGCAGCATCAGGACGAGCGTGAACAGCATCCGCCACATGCCCTGCACGGATACCGGGGCGCTGGAATAGCGGACGAGAATCGGCGCGAACGAGATGGCGATCATGCCGACGAGCAGCGGAATGGCGGGTGCGACGGGAGGCTTTTGCGTTAACGAATTCAATGAAGGCACGTTCCTTTCGGCAAAACACATAAATTAAATCATTTTAATCGCGAAAACAAACATGCGCAACTGGATTATGAATCCAGAACAGACAGGGAGCGAATGCCGCGGACATGGGACGGCGACGTTTGCTATTTGAAGCAAATCCTCCATAATAAAAGAATCGAATTCTACTCTTTTCAGCGGAAGTGAGAGACAGATGACCTCGTTTTTACAGTTGAATACGATCTTCATCAGCATGATTATGGAGGCCATTCCGTTCGTACTGGTCGGGGTGCTCGTCTCCGGGATCATCCAGACGTTCGTGACGGAAGCATGGATCGCCCGCATCATGCCGCGCAACGTGCTGCTTCGGACCTGCTTCGGATGCGGCATCGGCCTGTTGTTCCCATCCTGCGAATGCGGTATCGTGCCGATTACGCGAAGGCTCGTCATGAAGGGCATGCCGCTGAACGCGGGCGTCGCCTTCATGCTTTCCGGTCCGATCGTCAACCCGATCGTCCTGTTCGCCACGTTCATCGCCTTCGGAAACGATTGGCGGATGGTCGGCATCCGTGCGGGGCTGGCGATCGCGGTCGCCTTCTGCGTGTCGCTAGCCGTCGCCTTCCTGTTCCGCGAACCTCAGTTCCGCGGGGGAGTCGCGCCCGCCGCTTCCGACGATCGGTATGCAGCGCCTGTCGCAGCGGCGCTCGAGCCGGCGCTGGTCCCGGCGGCGTCGCCGAAGCCGACGGTTCGGGCGAAGCTGTCGTCCGTGGTCGCGCACGGCATCGACGAATTTTTCGACGTGGGCAAGTACCTGGTCATCGGCGCGTTCCTAGCTGCGGCCATGCAGACGTACATCCCGACGTCGTACCTGCTTCACCTGGGCAGCGATCCGCTCAAAGCCTCGCTCGTCATGATCGTGCTGGCGTTCGTCATGTCGGTCTGCTCGGAAGCCGACGCGTTTATCGCGTCCTCGTTCCGCAGCAGCTTTACGGTCGGCTCGCTGTCCGCGTTCATGGTATTCGGACCGATGATCGACATCAAAAACACGCTCATGCTGCTCAGCGCGTTCCGCACGAAGTTCGTCGTCACGCTCATTGCGCTCGTCGCTTTGTTCACGCTGCTTGGCTCGCTTCTCGTAGGGAGGTTGTTCGTATGATCCGGTTCGCGATTCTGTTCGGGCTCGCTTTTATGTTCCTGCTTCTGCATCGGACGGGCGATCTGAACAAATACATCAATATGCGCTACGCCTACCTGTCTGTCAGCGCGATCGTGCTGCTCGCGCTGCTGAGCCTCTATCAGTTTGCGAAGGTGTACCGTGCGGAAAAGAGGGCGGAGGAGCGGGCCGCGGAAGCCGGGTCGGCCGTGGATGATCACGATCACGACCACGACCATCATAATCATGACCACCATAATCATGACCACCATAATCACGACCACCATCGTCATGACCATCACGAACAAGATCATCATCACCACGATCACATGGGCCACAACCACGGGGGCGGTTCCAAGTGGAAGCGGGGGTTCACTTACGCGGTGCTGGCCGTGCCGATATTTACGGGCATCTTCCTGCCTGTCGCCACGCTCGATTCGAGCTTCGTGAAGGCGAAGGGCTTTTCCTTCCCCGAGCTCGACCAGCGCCGCAAGGACGCGGGCTATCATCAATTTTTGAAGCCGGACACGAGCGTATTCTATAGCGCTGAAAATTATGACAAAGTCAAACAAAAGGACATGTCCGACTTTTCGGCCGGAACGACCGTGGCGCTGAACGACGATAATTATTTAAAGGGCATGGAAGTGCTCTATAATTATACGGACGACTTCATGAGCAAGACCGTATCGTTCGAAGGCTTCGCTTATAAAGGCGAAGAGGTGAACGCTTCGTCGTACTTCCTGTTCCGCTTCGGATTCATACACTGCGTCGCGGATTCGGGGGTGTTCGGCATGCTGGTGCAGATGCCGGCGGGTACGCAGCTGGCGAACGACGACTGGATACGCGTCAGCGGCAAGCTGACCCGGGAATATTATCAACCGTTCAAGCAGATGATTCCGGTACTGAAGGTGAAGGATTGGGAGCGCATCGACAAACCGGACGATCCGTACGTGTATCGCAATTTCTGACGAAGAGCGCTTTCACTTCGCGTCCCGGGATGCTATCATGGTAGCAAGGCAAGGAGATGAATAAGATGACAACCGACAACGATATCAAGGAACGCGAAAATCAAGGCGACCAGGCTGCCGGAGCGGACAAGTCCGACAACGACAAAGCCCAGGAACTGATCGCCGCCGTTCACTGGAACGGCCTTCAGGCATTGAAGATGGAATTCGGCGAGCAGCAGGTCGAAGGTCAAGTGATGAACCACGAGGTATACGGTCCGATCTTTACTTATATGGTGAGATCGCCGGAAGGCAAACAGTACGTCAGCGGATTTTTCCTTCGGGAAATGATCGCCGGCTTCCAGCAGAAGCAGGATCCGTCCGAGTGGCTGTCGTCGTTCTACGTCGACTTGATGAAGTCCTCCGAGAGCAGGCTGCTGCCGATGCCTCCGCAGTCCGAGGACGAGGCGAAGGCGCTGATCGACAAGATCATCGTGCCGCATTGCGTGAAGTCCGTACGCGAGGAATTCGCGCCTGAGCCCGTGCACGCGGACCTCGAGTTCCACGAAGAACACGGTCCTGTCGTAGAGGCCGGCTTCCCGTCCATTACCGAGGGGAACAACGTCTGCGCGATGCCGCTTCATTTTTTGATGGCGCACTATCTGCTTAACCGCGATCCAGCCGATCTGCTGATTCAAGGTCTGTACCGCATCCGCGAGGAGCACGGGCTCGATTGATCCGGCAGCCGGCCAGAGCGGCGTCCCTTCGATTCGCGAAGAGGGCGCCTTCTTTATTTGCGCATGGGGCGAGAGGAGAATGGCTTTGAACAGCACGATCGAATGGCCCTCGGCCGCCAGAAAAGCAGTTGAAACGCAGGCGCAGGAGGCAGCTCCCGCCGGGTTTTCGCTGTCGGCTACGATCGTCTTCGGCATCGGATTGATCATTACGGTGCTGATCGCGATCTCGATCTACAAGCGTCGCAGGAAATAGTAAGCAGTAAAGTACGCATGTGCATATCGAGCCATACGATTGATTAAAAATGATAGTGAGGAAAGGCTGCGCCGGACGGCGCGCCGCGACGATCAGTGCGACGGAGGTTCTGATGATGGGTCTGCTAGGCGGTCGGCGGGCATGCAGCGGATGGGTCGCCGCCATCCTCTTGTTTTGCGCAAGCGCGGGATATGCGAAGGCGGAGCCTGCGGACATGCCGGTCGTAGGCAGCGAAGCCGCCGTTCTGATCGAGCAGCATACCGGGAATGTCCTCTTCGTCAAAAACGGCGACGAGCGGCTTTATCCGGCCAGCATCACCAAGATCGCGACGGCCATCCTTGCCCTGGAGCATTCGTCCATGGACGACATCGTGACGGTGTCGAAGACGGCTCGCGGCGAAGACGGCACCCGTGTCTATCTCGCGGAAGGCGAGCAAGTTTCGATGGAAAAGCTGCTCTACGGCATGATGCTCAATTCGGGCAATGACGCCGCGACCGCCATCGCCGAGCATATCGACGGTTCCAAGGAAAAATTCGCGGCCCGCATGAATGAATTCATGCGCGATACGATCGGTGCATACGGGACGCACTTCGTCAATCCGTCGGGGCTTCCTGATCCCGAGCAGTACACGACGGCCGCCGATATGGCGAAGCTTGCGAAGTACGCGATGGACAACACGTCGTTCCGCCGAATCGTATCGACGAAGAAGATGCCTTGGGCGGGACGCGAATGGACGTCGACGCTGGAAAACCATAATCGCATGCTGACCGACTATCCTGGCGCGACGGGCATTAAAAACGGCTATACGATCGCCGCCGGCAATACGCTCGTCGGCTCCGCCGAGCGGGAGGGAATGTCGCTCATCGGCGTCGTTCTGAAGGCAGGCTCCAAAAATATAGCCTATGCGGATATGACGGCGATGCTCGACTACGGATTCGCGAACTTTGGCGTGAAGCGTCTGTTCGCGGCCGGCGAGCGATATGAGATGCCAGCGGGCGCGGGGGACGAAACGAGCGAATGGGTGGCGGATAAAGCGATCTGGGGCGTGTACCCGAAGGATTCGACGTCCGAGACGGCAATCGGTGCCGACGGCAGCGTGACGCTGGAGGGAGAAAGAGGGAGCTATGCGGCCGGCCGGCTGTCTCCTGTGAAGAAGGAGGTCGCGATCTCAGCCTTCGCCGCGAAGACCGATGCATCCGCTGCGTCAAAAAGCGATGCCGCAGACCGGCATCGCTCTCCAACGGTTTATGTTATCGTGGCGAGTTTCGCAGCCGCGCTTGCGGCTGGGGCTTTGACAATGCGGCGATATCGTCGTCGCAGACATGGAGGGCTGTATCCTGCGGCTCGCCGTTACGATTCCGATTGATACCAAGCCGGCCGGCAGGCCGGTTTTTCGTTTGCCGCGAGATCCGCCGTTTGTGATCAGGTTGGCAGGTTCGGTCAAGCCAGCTCGCTCTCGAGCACGCTTGCCTCCGCGTAGCTTATCGTTTTCCGAAGCGCGTTAGCCATATCCCGTCTGATCTCTCCGCGCTCGTACATCGCTTGAATCTCGTCCCGCTCGACCTGATAGGCCCGCAACTGAATTTCTTGGCGCTGCTTGCGCTGCAGCAGCTCGTCTTCGGGATCGGCGCCTCTGCGGGAGATCGAGCGGATGACTTCACGATACTGACCGATGACGTTCAGCGAGGCTTTGCGGTTCGCCTGCGTAATCTGCGAGCGAATGACGCTGATTGCCGCTTGGCAGGTCTTCAGCTTCGTCTTGCGAATGATGCTCTTATCGAACCTTGGCTCTTGCTCGCGGGGCTTGAAGATGATCGAACCGAGCTGGCGGAGACCCTTCGTCAGCAGCAGCAGACGCATGCGGGACCGTCGCGAGAGCGCCTCTTCGAGCGCGACGAACGAATCGTTGAACCGGTTCGCGACATAATCGGGAATTTCGCCGGCCTTGAACATCCGCGCAATCTCCTTGCGCTCTGCCTGCAGGCCGAGCAGCCGGACCTGATTTTCCTCGATCGCCAGATCGATGCCGTCCGACTGCTCCTCCTCGTGAAGGGAGAGCCTTCGCATTCTGGCTTCGTACTGCGCGATGACGGCGTGCGCGGCATGGCGGTTGTCTTCGTTCATCGATTCGGTGATGAATTTAAGCGCTGCTTTGATCGTCGCGATGCGCGCCGCATTCAGCAGCTCTTCTTCGTCGGATGGCCTGGCATCCGGGCTTCGCGTGAGCAGCGGCAGGCTGATGCTGGCCACGACGAGACTGATGAGGATGACCCCGGCGGCGAGGAACAGAATCAGGTCGCGCTCGGGAAAAGGTTTGCCGTTGTCGAGCAGCAGGGGGATGGAAAAAGCGCCCGCCAGCGTGACTGCGCCTCTGACGCCGGACAGCGACGTCAGCACAGACGCGCCGAGTCCGTCTTTCATCGTCAGGCCGTTTCGCCGCGAGAAGCGATTTTCCCAAAACAGATAAACCCATAAAAAACGGATAGCGAGCAGCGATACGAAAATGACGGCGATGTAGCCGAGCACGATGCCGTTGTTGATCGGATTTTTGAAAAAAATAACGTTGACGACATCGGGCACCTGCAAGCCCAGCAGCAGAAAAACAAGGCCGTTTAACGTATACAGAATAACAGACCACGTGCTCGCAGATACGATCTGCAGCTTCACCATCCGGGACTCCATGCGGTCCTTCTCGACCGCGTGCACGACGCCGCCCGCGACCACGGCGAGAATGCCGGACAGTCCGAGCTCCTCGGCGGCCAAAAAAATGATGAAGGGCGTAAGGATCAGGATCAGCATATGTACGGTGACGTCCTCCATCCCCCAGCGCCGGAGCGCGAGCCGCAGACGAATGAGGAGCGCAGCGACCACCGTGCCGCACAGCAGTCCGCCGATCGAGATGACGAGGAAGCTGCCCGTGGCATGGATCAGGGAAAACGAACCGGTGACGGCGGCCGCGATAGCGAACTTGAACGCGACGAGGCCGGAGGCATCGTTCATGAGCGCTTCGCCCTCGAGCAGCCGCAGTATGCGCTTGGGCAGCGCTACACGTCCGGCCATCGAGGTCACGGCGACGGCGTCGGTAGGCGAGAGAATGGCGGCGAGGCCGAACGCGGCGGGCAGCGGGATCGTCGGAATCATCGCGTGAATGATGTAGCCTACGACTACCGTCGTGGCGAAGACGAGGCCGAGAGACATGAGCAGGATCGGCACGCGAAGCTCCCACAGCTCGTCGCGCGGCGTCCGCTGGCCGTCGTTGAAGAGCAGGGGGGCGATGAAAAGCACAAAAAAAAGCTCGGGGTTTAGCGCCAGGTGGTGACCGAGCGGCAGAACGGCCAATAACATCCCCAGCGCGATCTGGACGAGCGGCAGCGGCACGATCGGCAGCAGCCGGTTCAGGACGTTGGACAAGGCGATGATCGCGAGCATCATCAATATAATCTCGAAAACGTGCATCGTTCCTACCTCCGCGCGCGATGTCAGCCATATGCATTCAAATATATACTACCCGCAAAAACGCGATCGGATCAATTTTAAGCGCCAAGACAAAGACCGCCTGGGTCGGCGGTCTTCATTGGGTGAACAATCAGGATCGGTCCTAATCGGCGGCGGCTTACTTCGATTCCCCGTTCAAGTAGTTGTAGAACGGTACGTCCGTCCAAAAATCGTAGCTCTCGACTTTAACCGAAGGGTCGATCTCGCGGAAACCGGACACGACGGATGCGGATGAGTTGGTCAGCGAGAACGACTGCGCATAATAATGGCCGTGTTGAATTTTGTTGTTCGTAATCTTCTTATATCCCGGCAGCTCGGTCAGCGACCAGTAAAGCGGCTGCCACCACGAGCCGTACAGCAGATTGGGCTGATTGTCTTCGTTTTTCTTGGCGTATGCGGCGATGATGCCGTCGAACTTGGCCTTGTCAGCCGCATTCGCGAATTCGAACGCCAGATCGTATTCCTTGGCGTATTCGATATAGTTGCCGTTCGCGATCTGCTTCACCGTGTAGAGGTCGGATACGCCCGGCTCGCCCCACTCCTTCAGATAGATGAAGGCGGACGTCTTCGGCTCGAATTGGATCTTGGCATCGATGCCTTCGCTTCGAAGCAGGCCGATGAGCTGTAGGCTGTGCTTCAGGTCGGAATGGCCATAAACCAGCGACAGGCTGTCAATGAAATTCGCTTCGTAGCGGCTGTCCTTCAGGTTATAACCGGTGACGATATTGCTCTCGAGAGCTTTATCCACGACAGCCTGCAGCTCCGGGGACTGGATAATGTCCGATTGCGCGAAGGCGTCCTGCACCTTGGCATAAATATCCGCATCCGAAGCGTACCCGAGGTAATGCTTGTACAAGCCTTGGACGCTGAGCGTTTGGCCGATCAACACCTCGGACAGTTCGCGGGATGCGGCGCCCTTCAGCTTGATCTCGCTATAATAGGAAGCGGGAAGAAGTCCGGTATCGATCGCTGCGGCAAGCTCCTGCGATGCGGCAGTGCCAAGCGCAGCAGGCTTCAGCTTAACCTTGGAGAGCGCTGCGGCCGTCTTGGAGGCCGGATACGTATAGGCCAGTTCCTTGAGCCCCGCCGCCTTGACGGCGATTTGAACCGCATTGATCGCCGTCAGCCGCTGCTTGCCGCCGACTGCGTCGCTCGTGATGACGCCGAGCGCGTACAGTGCGGCCGCATCGGCATAGAGCGGATCGGTTGGACTCAGGTCCGAGAAGACATGAGGCTTCTCGGCCGGTTGTACGCTCAGCGCGTCCGCGAGCGCGGATAAAAATTCGCCCTTCGTAATGCCGGCGGACAGCGTGACGGCAAACTTGTCCTTTAAAAAGAGGGCATACTCGGAAGCCTGCACGTCATGCGATGCGGCCGGAGCGGCAGCATAAGCAGAAGCGGCCAAGCCTTGGTAGCCTCCGGCGATCGTCGCTGCGACGATCGTGGAGATAAGGAGTTTGCGGGAAGGAAGCGAGAGTGCGTTCATAACATTTCTCCTTTTCGACAATAATCTGATGAATTATGTAGGAATAATTGTTTTTAAATGTAGCAAAGCGGCATGCGGCTGTCAATCCAATTATTGCCGCCGAAGGCTATTTGCGTTTAAAGGTTCATACAATCGGGTATAGGTTAAAAACCTATAATTTTGAACCCGAATGCAGGTTGCGCGCGTATTACCGTTTGTATCAATTTTGGACAATCCATTTTGGAGCAGGAGGAGACTATCGTACGTGGACACAGAATCTGATTTACGCAGCTTGCAGCCGTATGTTTTAAGCATCGCAGTCATCGCCCGAGAGGCGAATCTCGAAGGGGGTGACTGCGCGTGTTAGGACTGAATTTGGTGTGGGTTGCGTTGCTCATTCTGCTGACGGCCTTCTTCGTCGCTACCGAATTTGCCATTATTCGCATTCGATCCAGCCGCGTCGACCAATTGGTCATGGAAAAAAAGAAAAACGCGGTCGCCGTCCAACGCGTCATCGCGAATCTGGACGGATACCTGTCGGCCTGCCAGCTCGGCATCACGATCACGGCGCTAGGGCTCGGCTGGCTGGGCGAACCGACCGTCGAGAAGCTGCTCGAGCCGGTGTTCTATTCGCTCAGCATCGGCGACAGCGTGTCGCATGTGCTCTCGTTCTTCATTGCGTTCGCTCTGATCACTTACCTGCACGTCGTGCTGGGCGAACTCGCGCCGAAGACGCTCGCCATTCAAAAGGCCGAAGCGATCTCGCTGCTCGTCGCGCCGATCATCGTCTGGTTCTACAAAGTGATGTATCCGTTCATCTGGGCGCTGAACGGCTCGGCCAACGGTCTTATCCGCATGTTCGGGATGAAACCTGCGAGCGAGCATGAAGAGGCGCACTCCGAGGAGGAGATCCGTCTCATCCTGTCCGAGAGCTACGAGAGCGGCAAAATCAACGAGGAGGAGTTCGGGTATGTGAACCGGATCTTCCAGTTCGACCGTCTGCTTGCCCGGGACATTATGATTCCACGGACCGACATGGTCTGTCTGTACCGCAATAAGTCGCTTGCCGAGAACCTCGCGACGATCAAAAAAGAACAGTATACGCGCTTCATGGTCGCGGGCGAGAGCAAGGACGATATTATCGGCTTCGTCAACACGAAGCAGTTTTTCTTAAGCTACGACAACAATCCCGACTTCGACTTCGGCTCGCTGCTGCAGCCCGTTCTGTCGGTGCCCGACGCGATGCCGGTCAAGGACCTGCTCATCCGCATGCAAGCCGAACGCAAGCATATCGCGCTGCTGCACGATGAGTACGGCGGGACGGCCGGCCTCGTCACGATCGAGGATATCCTCGAGGAGATCGTCGGCGAGATCCGCGACGAGTTCGACGAAGACGAGATTCAGCCGATCGAAGAGATCGGAACCGACAAGTACCTCGTAGACGGCAAGACGCTGGTCGACGAAGTGGGACGCCTGTTCGAGGTCGATCTCCCGAGCGACGAAGTCAACACGATCGGCGGCTGGCTGTTCGCGATGCAGCCGGATCTGCCGAAGAATGTGCCCTGGATCTACGAAGAAGAGAATCTCGCCTTCATCATCCGCGACAAGGACCGGAACCGCATCCGCAAGCTGGAGATCGCGCGCAAGCAGGAGGGGCAGGCGAGGCTCGCGTTGGTGGAGCGTTAAGCGTATTTAAAGAATGCCGAATATGTTCGGGCAATTCTAGTGGACCTGTAATGGACGCTACCTTCAAGCTGGCTCTGGGTATTATCCTTGAGCCAGCTTGTTTTCATATTAGTTTGGAGGAGGGGGAAGGGGCATGCGAACAAGATGCAGATGGAGGATGTCCCGATCAAACTTCATCGAAGCCTAATCATTTGAAATGAAGCCGGTCTATGGATTATGGTTAAGAAGGGCGGTGAGTCAATATCCTCCCGCAGTCGCATAGGCTATTAGCGGCAAGCGCGATTTTGCGGAAGATCGGAAGGAGGGCGGTCATTGGAAACGGCGCTCATGGGCAGCTTCATCTCGGCGATGGCTACGGTGTTCGGCGCAGTGCCGATCCTTTTTATCAAGCGGCTGTCGGAAAAGTGGAAGGACATGCTCGTCGCATTCACAGCAGGCATCATGGTATCGGCTTCGATGTTCGGTCTCATCCCGCAATCGCTGAACGAATCGGGCCTCGTCCTATTGACGCTCGGTTTGCTCATCGGCATCATATCGCTCGATTTGATCGAAAAGAACATTCCGCACGTGGATGTGGAGAACAGCTCGCGAATCAGCGGATTCGACAGCAAGGCGCTGCTCGTATTGGTGGCGCTTTTCATACACAACATACCGGAAGGCTTGAGCACGGGCTTCAGCTACGCCAGCGCGAGCGAAGGCCTTGGTACGATGGTAGCGGTCGCGATCGGCGCGCAAAATATGCCGGAAGGGCTCGTACTCGCGGTCTTCCTGCTCCGCTCGAACGTCGGCAAGCTGAAGCTGCTCTCCCTAGTCACCCTGACAGGATTAATGGAGGTCGTGTCGGCGGTCGTCGGTTACTTCACGGCCAGCTACGTCCAGTCGCTGATCGGCATCGGCCTTGCCTTCGCCGCAGGCGCGATGCTGTTCATCGCATACAAAGAACTCATCCCCGAGAGTCATGGACATGGCTACGAACGTCCGTCGACCTATTCGTTTATCATCGGGTTGCTCGTTATGATCTACATCGCGCATTGGTTCGGATGAGAGAACGGGAGGGAGGGATATGACTTTCGTATGGCCGGGCTTTGAACCGGAAGGCTATTCTTCGAGCGCTTCGCTGCTTGCTGCGGTCGGAACCGAGCTGGAGGCGCTTCGCGGCGCGCGGATCTGCAATGCCTATACAGCCTGGGATATCGACGCGGAACAGTGGTGTCCTTCGGCGCCTGTCGTGCTCGAGCTTGAACAAGCGCAGCTGGAGGTCGGGTTTAAAAAAAGTTCTTTTATGACATTAACGATTAATGCGGTAAATTTAAATAGGTCGGAGGCAGAAGGTGTACGGGGGCTTGAAAATGAGCCGGAACTCCGATATGAATGGCGTACGGACCGCAAAGAGCTGGCAGCGTACGACGGCGCCTTTATCGTAGGCATCGATCTAATCGAACAGGTTGTGCCAAACGTTGCATTGCGCGGAATGAGCATACACACCGACAGGGGCAAGTTGGCGGTCGTCAACACGGGAGCGGAGTCCGACATTGCGGTAGCGTTCAACCCGCGTAACTTTTCCGACGACGGATGCAGGCGAATTATCGCGATTTGATCCGAGGCGATATCGGCGATGAAGCTTTTATTTATATAGGAAGGGGTACGCAGCGGCGTACTCCTTTTGCATTTCCCGCGCGTTCGTGACATAATGTCACGAAGCTCTTTGCCATGGAGAGCTGCGTTATTCGAATATAGATGGAGGCAATTGAGCTTGAGCAATCGTTATCCTTTCGAGGTTGCCGGCGGCAGACCGTTCGTCGAGCAGGTCGGCGAGTGGGTGGCCGACGTCTTTTACGATATATTGCCCGAGGCCGGTTTTGAGGTTCGGGACGAACAAATCTTTATGGCTTATCAGGTAGAGCGTGCGTATGCGGACAAAAGGACGATCTTCGCAGAAGCGGGGGTCGGCACGGGCAAGACGCTGGTCTACCTGCTGTATGCCGTTTGCTATGCGCGATATACGGGCAAGCCGGCGGTTGTCGCCTGCGCGGACGAGTCCCTTATCGAACAGCTTGCCAAGCCGGAAGGGGATCTGGCAAAGCTGGCGAAGCATTTGGACCTCGTCGTCGACGCGAGGCTCGGCAAATCGCAGGACCGTTACTTGTGCCTGCAGAAGCTGGACGATGCCCGGTTCGGCTATGCGGACACGGAGCTCTACAAGGATATTTACGAAAGTCTGCCGCCATTCGTGACCAAGACGGAGGCGCTTCAGTCGTTCCATGCCTATGGCGACCGCAAGGAATATCCGGATCTGGACGACGCGCAGTGGGGACGCATCGGCTGGGACAGCTTCCGCGACTGCTTCGTCTGCGACAAGCGCCATCGGTGCGGCATGACACTGTCGAGAGAGCATTACCGGAAAGCGGCCGATATCGTGATCTGTTCTCACGATTTTTATATGGAGCATATCTGGACCTACGACAGCCGCAAGCGCGAGGGACAGCTGCCGCTGCTGCCCGAGCACAGCTCGGTAGTCTTCGACGAAGGCCACCTGCTGGAGTCTGCAGCTCAGAAGGCGTTGACCTACAGGCTTAAACATGCGGCATTCGAAGAGCTGGTCACTCGGCTGCTGAAAAACGACATCCGCGAAGCGCTGGCCGTGCAGATCGATCAGGCGATCGAGCGAAGCGAGATGCTCTTCGAGGCGCTGGCTGCACGAAGCGTGAAGGTTGCCGGCTCGGACCGGATGGAGATCGCGATTAACCAAGCCTTGTTGAAAACAGTGGGGGAACTGGACGCGATCCTCGAACGCATCGAAGAAAACCTGGTGTTCGAGAGCGAGCTGTTCAACCTGGACGGGTATCAACTGCGCATCGTAGAGGAGCATCTGGAAATGATGCGGACTGCGCTCGGCCTATTTGCCGGATCCAAGCCGCCGATCTGTTGGACGTCCGACAGTCCCACGGGACTGACGCTCGTCATCATGCCGCGAACCGTACGAGAGGTGCTGGGCGAGCGCGTATTCGCCAAACCGATGCCGATCGTATTTTCTTCGGCGACGCTATCGTCGGGAGGCTCGTTCGGCTATATCGCCGACAGTCTCGGCGTTCAGAGCTTCCTGTCGTTCAGCGTGCCGTCTCCTTACGATTACCCCGAGCGGATGCGAGCGATCGTACCGGTGCCGGATGCTTCCTATTTAATAGAAGAAACAAGTTCGCCTTCCATCGCTTGGCGGACATCAGAAGCATTGAATGCCATCCGCCGCGCGCCTGGCGGAGCGCTGGTGCTGTTCCCTTCGCGCGAAGAGTTGGCTTCGTTCAAGGCGGAGGTCGAGCGAATGGGCGGACTGCCGGGGCGGCGAATTCTTTTTGAAGGCGACCGGGAAATTACCGTGTTGATCGCGGAATTCCAGCGTGACCTGGAAAGCGTCCTATGCGCTGTGACGCTGTGGGAAGGCTTGGATGTCCCCGGCCCGTCCCTGTCGGCGGTGGTGATGTGGTCGCTGCCGTACCCGCCTAAAGATCCCGTGTTCGACGCGAAGCGCAGAGAGGCTGCGGATCCGTATCGGGAGGTGGACTTGCCGTATATGCTGCTCCGCTTCCGGCAAGGGCTAGGAAGACTGATCCGTTCCCGGGAAGATAGCGGTGAGGTCATAGTGTTAGAACCGACGCTACGGACGGACGGAACGCTGCGCGCCGAGATCGGCGCATGCTTGCCTGAAGGCGTGGAGTTGACGATCCAGTAGGTGCCGCTATGGCAAGCCTAAAGCCATTGGACGAAGTATGATACAAAAACCATGGGAGCCGCAGAAGTAGCTCCGCAAGTCGAGGTTAAATATAGCAGGATAGAGATTGGTGCAGTCCCTTGGAACTCAGGGGGCTGTACTTTTTTTTCACCGGATAATATGAGCAAGATGCACCAAAAATGGGGAGGAGGGGAAAATGGCACCTCTGCCGCTCGAAGCTCATTTTGTCGCTAACGGCAACAAAGCCTTTACCATTGCCGCTGAATGTTCACTTTTGCAACTAGAATAAAAAGTGGACACCTCCTAAGCGCATGAGATAATAAACAAAAACCACCACGCGAGGTGTCCCACATGGGCGAAGTACGGAAGCATTACAGTGAGGCGTTCATCGAACAAACGGTAAAGTTCATTCAGGAGCAGACGAAGTCAATTCCCCAAATCGCACAGGAGCTCGACATCCCCGCTGGTACGCTGAGGAAGTGGATGACCAAGCACCGTAAATTTGAAAATGAGCCCCTCATGGATCGGGAAACGATTCGTCAGAAGGAAAAGCAAATTGCTTCTCAAGAACGCGAGATCGAAGATCTTAAGGAAGAGATTGCCATCCTAAAAAAAGCTATGCACATCTTCAGCAAAGAAAGGAACTAAGGTTCCAGTTTGTCGAAGATCACCGCTCCGAGTTTCGACTGGAGAAGATGTGCGTCGTACTGAATATCTCCCGGAGCGGCTTTTACAAATGGTTGAACGAAAAGCTAAAGGAGACGAGCCACCAAAAACGTCGTCGAGCGCTTCTGCTGCGTATTACTTCTATTTTTACCGATTCCTATCGCCGTTATGGCAGTCCAAAGATCACGAAGATCTTGCGCAAAGAAGGTTGGACGATCTCCGAGCGTCTGGTGGGCCAGATCATGGGTGAGCATGGCCTCAGATCCTGCGTGTCCCGGAAGTTTCGGGTGAACACGACGGACTCCAACCATGACCTGGCGATTGCACCCAACGTGCTGAACCAGCAGTTTAAGGCGACATCTCCGGACGAAGTATGGATGGCCGACATCACCTACATCCCTTGCCGGGAAGGCCGTTTATATCTGGCCAGCATCATGGCCTGTACACCCGCCGCATCGTAGGCTGGAAGCTCTCCGACCGCATGACGACGGATCTGGTGCTCGCTGCGCTCGAACAAGCTTATGCGTCTGATGCCCCTTCCGAGGGCGTGCTGCATCATTCGGACCGCGGCTCTCAGTATGCTTCCGATGCGTATCGGGAGCGCTTGGCGCAATACGGCATGAAGGCGAGCATGAGCCGCAAAGGGAATTGTTACGATAATGCCTGCATCGAATCCTTCCACAGCGTGCTGAAAAAGGAGTTTATTTACTGTACGAAATTCAGGACCAAGGCGCAGGCGCACCAAGCGATGTTTGAGTACATCGAGCTCTTTTACAACCGTAAACGAATCCATGGTTCCTTGGATTACCTATCCCCAGAACAATTCAAAAGCCAGTTTTACAACAAGAAGGACAAGTGAGCTTAGAGCGTGTCTACTTTATTGACAGAGGTCCA
>Ga0209566_100323_pt1 | contig 43471 bp, 30 predicted proteins | sample Araplavi_mTSA_r2_2_FD_184287 | JGI IMG/M metagenome (GOLD analysis project Ga0209566, IMG submission 184287) | Arabidopsis root microbial communities from North Carolina, USA - plate scrape CL_Cvi_mTSA_r2 (SPAdes) (version 2) | ecosystem: Host-associated > Plants > Roots > Endosphere | place...
CACATTTTCGCGTTTTTGTTTTGGAAAAGTAAGGGGTGTAAGGATGAACAACGTCCAAAGAATGACGAATTCGGTCAAGTTGCAATGTACTTTCGACCTATGGTACATTAAAAAAAGATGACAAAACGTTAACTTTTGTAAATTTTCATAGAAAAAGATCACATTACGTATGAGAATATAGGCATTGTATTCGCAAAGGAGACCATCATGGAACGTTTCAACGGAAATCGTCGGGAGGAAAAGGAACAAATGAATGATCGCAACCGATGGCAACAATGGACGGCTGCATGGCGGGAACGGTTGACGAGGAATCCTGCAACCCGATGGATGACAAAGAGAAAAAGAACGATTGTATTCGCAATGAGTGGCATGGCATTGGCTGCATCTGCAGTGTGGGGAGGCATTACCTATGTACAAGCCAATACGATACCTTTTTATCACGTATACCATCAGAATGAACTGGTGGGCACGGTGTCTGCTCTAGAAGAAGTCGAGCAATATTATGCAGCTCGGCTCCAGAAGGAGCAGGCTAAGTATCCGAACGCCCATATGAAGATAAATCGAGAGGGAATTCGAACGATTGAGGATTCCGGATTCAAGGCGAAGCCGACAACGGAAGCAACGTTAGCGAAGCTCGATCAATTGACGCCTGCATATGCAGAGGGTGTAGAGCTGAAGATCAACGGCGCGACAGTCGGATATGTGAATGACGAGGCTACGGCCGAGAAAATATTGAAGCAGGTAAAGGCGAAGTACACTCCATCTGCATCGAACAAAGGGAATGCGAAGGAAGTGCGCGTATTAGCTGCGCCTATGCGCTCTGCGAAGGCCACGAAAGCCGTATCACGCTTGGAATCTGTCAGTTTCCGCGAGCGTGTCAGCACGGAAAATGCCAATATTAGCCCAGACCAACTGATGACGCAGGATGAGGCGATTAGCAAGCTGACGACAGGCCTCACGAATAAGCTCCAATATATTGTGAGGGCAGGAGATACCGTTTCTTCAATTGCAAATAAGATGAATGTCTCTATGGATGCGATCTACCATAACAACCCGACTGTCGGGGAGGAACGTCTGCAGGATGGACAAATTCTTAATTTGACGGATACGAAGCCGCTTATTACCGTGAAGACGGTTGAAGCTTATAGCGAGTATTTGGTGACTGAGCCGCAGAAGATGATTAAGGAAGATCCGAATATGCGCTCGGGGGAGTCCAAGGTCGTACGCAAGGGCAAACAGGGATTAAAGCGCATGTCTTATCGCCTGGTGAAGGACAACGGCAAGCTGTCCCACGAGGAATGGATTGAGCAAGAGGTTGTCGAACCTGCCATTCCGGAGATTGTCATTCGCGGTACGAAGGTCGTGCGCGGCGAAGGGACAGGCTCCTTCGATTGGCCTGTGAACAGTGCAACCTTGACAAGCGGATTCGGCAAGCGCTGGGGCCGCATGCACAAGGGGATCGACATGGTATCCTCGGATCGTTCGATTATGGCTGCTGATGAAGGCGTCGTACTGTTTGCGGGTGTGAAGAACGGGTATGGCAATTGCATCATCGTCAACCATCGCAATGGGTACAAAACCTTGTACGGCCACCTAAGCAAAATTAATATCAATGCCGGCGATATTGTGGAGAAGGGTCAAGATATTGGCGTAATGGGCAATACGGGCGATTCCACAGGTACGCATTTGCATTTCGAAATTATTAAAAATGACGAAGTGCAGAATCCTCTTAAATACTTATAAACGCAAGCTAGACGGGACGAATCGGATGTCCCGTCTTTTTTATATTTAGATTGCCGCGTTATGCCGTCTTCTCCAACGTTTGGGTTCGGGATGTAGAGACAATTATGGTAAAATAGAGTGACATAAGGACTGGCTGCATGCAGAACGGAATTTGTGACTGTATTAGTACGTGGTATGAAATGTAAAGGTAGAGGGAGAGGTGCGGATTCGTGTACGGCAAAATTCTCGTTGTAGATGATGAACAACCGATTGCAGATATTTTAAAGTTTAATTTGGAGAAGGAAGGCTACGAGGTCATCTGCGCCTTCGATGGGGGAGCTGCCGTTGATTTGGCAATATCGGAGAAGCCGGATCTTATGCTTCTTGACTTGATGCTGCCCGTGAAGGACGGGATGGATGTGTGCCGTGAGGTACGTCAGCATTTGCATATGCCTATTATTATGCTGACGGCGAAGGACACAGAGCTTGATAAGGTATTAGGCTTGGAATTGGGGGCCGATGACTATGTGACGAAGCCGTTCAGCACGAGAGAACTGCTGGCTCGGGTTAAGGCTCATTTGCGGCGTCAAAACAAAATCTCTACTCCGGATCCAGAAGAGGATGCCGAGACGTCTGCCGCAGAGAAGCAGGGCATGAAGCTGCATGAGCTGCTCATTGATACGGACATGTATGTAGTCTATAAGAACGGAGCTATGCTGGATTTGACGCATCGGGAGTATGAACTGCTGTTCTACTTGGTACGCAATGCTGGCAAGGTCATGACACGCGAACACCTGCTGCAGGCAGTGTGGGGATATGAGTATTTCGGAGATGTGCGCACGGTGGATGTAACGATACGCCGCCTGCGCGAGAAGATTGAGGATGATCCGAGCAAGCCGGAATATATCATTACACGGCGCGGATTGGGATATATGATGCGCAATCCGCGGAGTGGAGGATTCTAGTGAAGCGGGGGCTAGGTCGATTTTTTCGCACCATTCAGGCGAAGCTGATTATTATCTATGTGCTGCTTATCTTAATTGCGATGCAGCTCATCGGTGTCTACTTCGTCAGTTCGATGAAGCATACGCAGACGACCAACTTTACGAAGGAGCTGCAGAACACAGCAGAGCTCATGTCTATTTACGCGGGTCAGACGCTGAAGGGCGATGAGACGCTGGACGATGAGCAGACGCTGGAGACGCTCAATAAGTTCGTGCGCAGCTTCATCAATATGAATGGCGTGGAAATACAGGTATTGGACGTAACGGGAAAGGTATTGACGACATCTGTGCCTACCCATATGGAATATGTAGGACGCAAAAATACAGAGACAGTAGTGAATCGGGCCCTGCAGGGCATGCGTGACAACCAGGAAGTTATCATTGATGAGGACAATGTGCGCAAGCAGGTGCTGGCGAAGCCCGTCTACTCCAATGGGAAGCTCGTCGGGGCCCTATACATTGTCGCATCAATGAAGGAGCTGTACGCGACAATTGAGGGGATCAATCGGATTTTCCTCTCGGGGATGGCGATTGCACTTGGGTTGACGGCCGTGCTGGGTGTCATTCTAGCCCATACCATTACACAGCCGATCAAGGAGATAACGAAGCAAGCAACGAAGGTGGCGGAAGGGAACTTCGCAGGACAAGTTCCTGTGATGGGCACCGATGAGATTGGCCAGTTGAGTGAGGCATTCAATTATATGACGAGGCGCTTACAGGAAGCGCTGAATGCGAATGAGGAAGAGAAGGAGAAGCTGGCATCCATCTTGACAAATATGAGTGACGGCGTTGTCGCGACCGATGAACAAGGTCAGGTTATTCTCGTCAACAGACGGGCGTGCAAGCTGCTAAGTATCAAGCAAGGCGAGGTAGAGGGCAGTCCCATGTCCGAGGTGCTTCGTGTGCCGCAGGAACAGATCGATGAGATGGTGAACGGCAAGCTGAACTGGATGCTGCTTCCTCGAACAGAAGAACATGAGGGTGATGAAGATAGCGAGACAATCCTGCGCATATCCTTCACCCCGGTGCATCGCCGTGGGGAAGGTATGACAGGATCGATTGTCGTGCTGCAGGATGTGACGGAGCAGGAGAAGCTGGAGCAGTCTCGTCGTGAATTCGTAGCCAACGTGTCACATGAGCTGCGGACGCCGCTGACGACGATTAAGAGCTATGTTGAGGCATTAGGCGACGGCGCGCTGGAAGAGGCGCAGCTTGCAGGGCGCTTCGTTGGCGTTATACAGAACGAGACGGAGCGCATGATTCGTCTCGTTACGGATTTGCTGCATCTGTCGCGCCTTGATTCGAAGCAGGCGAAGCTGCGCAAGCAGGTGACGGATATGACGGAGATGCTGGAGGATGTCATCGACCGATTCTCCTTCCAGTTCCGCAATAAGGGAATTGCTGCGTCAGTTGTCATTGATCCGGACATCGGCAAGGAAGGCTTAGTGATGATCGATCGGGATCAGATCGATCAATTGCTGGATAACCTTGTGTCCAATGCGGTGAAGTATACGCCAGACGGCGGCGAGGTGAAGCTGGTTGCGGTTCTGGATTCTTCCCGCAGCATGCTTCATGTATCAGTGCAGGATAATGGGCTGGGCATTCCACAGAAGGATTTGGAACGAATATTTGAACGATTCTATCGGGTAGATAAGGCTCGTTCGCGCAATATGGGCGGTACGGGACTAGGCTTGTCCATTGCCCGGGAAATTGTGAGAACGCATGGTGGAGATATATGGATTGAGTCGGAGTGGGGCGCAGGTACGCAAATTACCTTCTCGCTTCCGTTAACATCGATGAAGGCGGAAGGGAGTGAGGCTGGAGAATGGTAGAGCGATTTAAGACGATGCTGCTAACATTTCTTGTGCTGTTAAGCTTGCTGCAGAGCTTCTTCCTTGCCTATAGCATGCCGAACTTCGATGTACGCAAAAAGTCGACCAGCGACTACATTACGACCGATCCGCTCGGGCCTGAGGAGAAGGTAGAGAATCTAATCTTCCCGGAACAGCTGGTTCTTCATCTCGGAGGAAATAAGCATACCATTCTATATCCAGGCATGACGTTCTATAACATTATTGTGAAACGGCTGCAGGGACGCTCGTATGATGGGTTCCAATACCGCTCGCTTTCTGCGGTGGATTGGAATCGAATACGCGAGGAGAATGAGGGAGTGGAACTGCTTTTCCACGCGCCTATCCCAGTGAAACTGCTGCAGAAGGTGTTTCCGATCGGTGATGATTCTGCGCTTATGAATGAGAGTATTCGTCGAATATGGCTGTATACGACGAAGGATACGAAGGAAGTCCGCGTCTTCTTCTTCAATGCGAAGGGGGACGCTGTCTATGAATCGACCCGAGCAGACTTGACCGAGCAGGATGTGAAGCAGCAGGTCGAATTCGGGCGATCCTGGACGCCTTATAAGTTGGTTAACGGGTCATATTATGTTCCAGAACAGCCGATTGAACTGCTTGAGGTTACGCTTCCTTATGATCGAATTACGGCAGAGCAGATGCAGCGCAGCCTGTTCAATGATCCTACCGTTACGAAAAATATAGAGACTGGGAATTCGGAAATTTATACCGACGTTAAGCGCGGCTTGGAAGTGAATCGGGGCCTGCAATGGCTTATCTACTCCGATCCTGTCGTGCAGACGGAAGGGCAGCAGGATATTGCTTCTGATGTCACGGCAGCAGTCCGCTTCATTAACCAGCATGGAGGCTGGAATGGCAGATATCGTGTCACCTTGCCTGACAATGAGAAGAGGGATGTGCTGAACGGAGCAACCAGTGGATTAGGGACAGCCTTTCGATTCCAGCAATATTGGGGCTCTTACCCGATTGTCAATACAAGTCGTTTTCGCTTCGGGTATATGCAGGTAACGATGCAAGAGGGCACGGTTACAAGTTATGAGCGTTCTCTTGTACAACTTCATCAGCGTGCAGAGAAGAAGGAAATGCGCAAATTGGTGGTTGGAGATGCCTTACTTCAAAAATTGAGTGCACTCAGCCAGGAGAAGCCAATCGTAGGAGTTGACCCGGTATATATCCCTGAGCTTGGGAAGGAGACGGTTCGGCTGCTGCCTGCATGGCAGGTAAAGTACAAGGATGGGTCGACCGCATTGCTCGATGGATCTGTTAAGAAATGAACGTAAGATCGTATCTCAGAAGGGAGGAGTCAAATGGATTGGGGTCGGGCGAAGAATATATTGATCTATGCTTTTCTGCTGCTCAATATTGTGCTGGGCTATCAGCTCTGGCAAGAGGTACGCGACCAAATGCATTCCGAGCTGGATTGGACCTCCCTGTCTGATGCGGCGAAGAAGATGATGGAAGTAAAAAAGATTCAAGTTACAGCCAAGATTCCTTCAGAGACACCCGCCTTACGTGAAATCACGTACCGATTCGTGAAGCGGGGCGATCAGATGGAACCGCTCAAGCAGCCGCAGGATACGAAGATCGTATTTATGGAGAATGATTTGATCAAGTCCCTGCAAGGGGATATTCCTCATATTGAGATGTACCGATATGACCCATTGACGGGTAGAAATGGAACATTCGTCTTGTATCAGCGGCTGCCTAATGGCCTGCCGATATTCGAAGTGACATTGGAGCTGGCACACAGCCAGCAGAAGATTAAGGGGTTCCGGCAGCAGTATGTTGAGTTGATTGAAGCTAAGGAGAGCAAGGAGCAGAAGATCTTGCCGGCTTCTCAAGCATTGGAGCATGTGATCTTGAGCGCCTTAATGTCAGGGGCCGTCGTCAAGGATGTACAGCTTGGCTACCATGGTCAAATATTCGATGCGGCCAATACACAGGTGGCAGCGCCGTCTTGGCGCATCCTCTTGGAAAATGATGAAGTGTATTATGTGAATGCGATAAGTGGAGCAATTGATACTCCGCAAGAAGGAAAGAAGGAGAACGATAGATGAGTATGCGATTTTCAGTACTGTCGAGTGGATCAACAGGCAATGCAACGGTCATTCAGAATGAAGACGCAACTGTGATGATCGATGTTGGTCTAAGCTGCAAGCGGACAGAGCAGCTCCTGGAGGAACAGGGGCTCTCGGGCAAGCAGATTGACGCCATATTCGTCACGCATGAGCATTCTGATCACATTAAAGGCCTTGGAGCCTTCTCACGCAAGCACAACGTGCCGATCTATGCCAACGAGAACACATGGGAAGCACTAGAGAAGCATGTGGGTGAAATTGCAGACGAAAATCGGATTGTCATGCAAACGGGAGAAGCGCGCGATTTCGGGGATCTGCGCATAGAATCATACGGTATCTCTCATGATGCTGCCGAGCCGGTGGGTTATAAGTTCTATGAAGGCGAGACAAAGCTGAGTGTGACAACGGATTTAGGTTATATGAGCGATAAGGTTCGAGATGAGATTATCGATTCGGATGTGCTTGTGCTGGAATCGAACCATGATACGGAGATGCTTCGTATGGGGCGGTATCCATGGAATATTAAGCGACGGATTCTAGGAGATATGGGGCACTTGTCCAATGATGCGGCAGGCGAGGCGCTGTGTGAGATTGCTACGGGTAATACCCGCCGCGTATACTTGGCGCATTTAAGCCGGGATCATAATATGATGGATCTCGCCCGCATGACGGTAAAGGGAGTTATGGAGGACAACGGCCATTTTTACAAAGAGAGTGAACTGCAATTAAAAGATACGTATTATGACAAGCCTACGGCATGGGATACGGTTCATGCGAAGTCTGTGGTTCGTCTGTAAGCCATCTATCCAGATCGTTGGCCTTCTGGGAGATATCTTCCTGCGTAATCAAGCCTTTCTCCACGAGAAGCTCCATGAGGGTGGATAAAGCCAAGGTGAGACGGTATTGATCTTCCTTCATATCAGCTAATTGTCCGACAAGGTCGATGTCTGACCAGATTGTGCTTGAAGTCGTCATAAATCTAGTTCTCCTTTCTATTAGGGGAGGGAGATTGTTTCTCTCAATTCCCTGTTTGTATGATAGAATATGTACAAGCTTGCAAATCTAGTACAATTCTTTTACATGACAAGCTCATAGTGTGCATTAATATATAGTGTTGACGATTTTCAGCCATATCATTCCGTGGTGTAATGATGCTGCGAAGGCAGTGGTTCAACCCGTGGATCGATCCCGGTTGGAGGGTTGAGGGGAGTTGTTCGGATGAGCTTGTTTGATGATGATTTTTTCTCGACAAAGGTATCTGGCAAGGTAAAGCGCAGATGGCAGGAGCGAGAGACAGGAACGGGATGGACACTGGGCAAGACAACTCAATCCGGCCGCAGGTGGTCCACCGTCCAAGTGGCTATCGTAAGCTCGGTGATTAGTGCCTTGTCAGCCGTTATTTTATATAGCTGGATTGTGGGAACAGGTTCAGTCACACAGCCTGTGGCCATTAATCGCACAGGTACGGTTGATCCCTATGATCGTATTGTGACTGTAGCCGATAAGGTTGGCCCTGCGGTGGTCAGCATCGTCAATGAGCAGAAGCGAGTGGCAGCAGAGGCTGATGAAGAGAAGGACACGAATCTAGGATCAGGGGTCATCATTAAGCGCGATGACGGCAAAGCGTTCATCCTGACGAATGAGCATGTCGTACAGGGGGCGGATAAGCTAGAGGTGGTGCTCTCGAACGGGCAGCGCAAAAATGCGGAACTCATTGGCAAGGATCGGGTAATGGATATTGCCGTTCTTCTTATTGATGATGCAGGTGTATCCACGGTGGCAGAAATTGGCGATTCACGCCGTCTGCGTCTCGGGGAAACCGTCGTCGCAATCGGCAATCCACTTGGCTTAGGCGGTTCACTGACAGCTGGCATCGTTAGTTATACGAATCGACTTATCCCGGTATCCTTGAACCAGGATGGTGTATATGACTGGGAGCAGAGGGTCATTCAGACGGATGCGGCAATTAATGAGGGCAACAGCGGCGGCGCACTCGTGAACTTGCAGGGGCAGGTTATTGGCATCAATACGATGAAGATCGCGACGACTGGCGTTGAGGGCCTTGGATTTGCGATTCCTACGAATGAAGTGATGACGGTAGTAGACGAGATTATGAAGACTGGCAAGGTTATTCGGCCTTACCTAGGTGTATATACGGTCGATCTGACGAATCCTTATGCTCCGATTACGGAGGAGCAGCGCAATGATCTCAAGCTTCCGCAAGACGTGAAGAACGGAGTTATTGTACTGGAGGCTACGGGGCCGGCGAAGAAGGCAGGACTGAAGCTGAATGATGTGATTGTCCGCTTCGACAATGAAACGATCGGTCAGACTCGAGATCTGCGCAAATATTTATATGAGAAGAAGAAGGTCGGCGAGACGATGGAAGTTCACTTCTATCGCGAGGGCAAGCTGATGATGACGACTGTGCAGCTTGAGGATAAGCCGCAGCAGGCCGGATAAACTAAGTGATATCCAAAGATGGGAAAATCAAATGTCTTCACCCGTACCGGGCCTATTTATGTTATGATGGACGTAATAAGACAGCAAGATAAGCGAGAAAGAGGGAACGACATGTACGTAGTCTGTAAAGAGCATGTAGAATTGGCAATTGACAATTTTGTAGATGAGTTCGAAGATGCCCCCGACGTTGTCGATCTGGATGGCGTTGAATTCAGTGATTGGGAACGGCCAATCAAGTGCTGTATGGATTGCGAGCAAGAGGCGAAGTTTCTAGTCGTGTAATCTTGTCGTAGGATGAATGATCCTGTCCGTTTCATGAAGGTTCGGGCACAATCGTTCATACACTTCAATTGCGTGTATAGAACAAGGGCACACCCCCGAGGTGGGGATGCGCCCTTGTTTTTTTGCGTTGTTCCATATGGAATCAAATGAAGCTCGTTATTATTTGATATTCAGCTTATCCTTCACCTTAGTAGGAAGCTCATCCTTGCTTACTTCTTCGTAGGCGGTGACACGATCCGTATCTTTTACATATACGCGTAAAAACGCATGCTCTTTAAATTTGCGGTTTTCCCCTGTTTTCATAAAGGTGAGCTTCAGCTCATTACCTTTCTCATCGAATGCGGGTAGGGTATATTCCCCATTGTCATTAGGATCGCCAACGGTTTGAACATAATATTGCTGCTTGCCGTTTCGATTGTAGTCACAGCCGACAAGAATGCTTGCAAACAATGTGATGACTGCGAATAAAGCAATTAGTCTCTTCATGATGCAGATACCTCCGAGTTTACGTAGTTCTAGCATTTATCATAACAGCAACAAAGAACAGGACAAATCGATTTACCCAACACAGCCTTACAGTTCTGTCATGTGGCAAGTGAATGAAAAGCGAGTGAATAGGGGAGCATTGAACAACTTATGAACATGCTGCGCAGGGTTGGTGATAACGTGGATGAATATGTGGATAAGGGGCGTTTGGGTAGCAAAATACAATTATCCACATGTGGATAGTGGAAAACGATAAATAATCGGGATACCGACAGATTCGTCTATCGTAAATTGAATATGCACGGTAAGCTTTATACATAATCAGGTATGATTTTTAACACGATGAGGAAATTCCTTCTTGCAAAAACTAATATCATTAGTTATTATGTAATTAACATTAGTTAGAGAGGGATGGTCATCCATGCGTATGCGTAAGCAAGGTCATATTATTCAACTGTCTTTCCTGCCACGCTTGTTTCCTGTGAATTGTTATTTCGTTGAAGAGGAGAATGAGCTGACATTAGTCGATGCTGCTCTTCCTTATAGTGCTGCTCGTATTTTGAAGGCGGCTAAGCAAATTGGAAAGCCAATTACACGTATCTTGCTTACTCATGCACATGGTGATCATATCGGGGCATTGGATGCCTTGAAGCAGGAGCTTCCTCATGCGAAGGTGATGATTTCAGCGCGTGATGCCAAGCTGCTGCTGGGGAACTGCTCATTAGAAGCTGGTGAGGCAGCAACGCCTATTCGTGGAGATGTGCCGAAGGAAGGGGCAATTCGTACGAAGCCGGATGTTCTACTTCAAGACGGTCAGATGGTGGGATCTCTGCGTGCCGTGCTTGCACCAGGTCACACGCCAGGCATGATGGCCTTCTATGATACGAGAGATGGTGCGCTGATTGCCGGCGATGCTTTCCAAATTCGAGGAGGAATCGCAGTATCGGGGATGCTTAAGCCGCTGTTCCCATTCCCAGCTATGGCGACTTGGAATAACGAGGCTGCGCTGGCAAGCGCAATCAAGTTGAGGGCGTTACAGCCTACTCTACTCGCAGTAGGACATGGAGTGATGCTTATGAAGCCGACATCTCAAATGGATCGTGCCATTCAGGAAGCAGAACGGAAGTGGGGAGCGGTACCTATGAACGGCAACGCTGTGAAATAGAATGGACGAAGTGGAGTGGCCAATGAGCGATGTGGAGATAAATATAGATGAAAAAAGAAATTTCGATTTGTAGTAGTGTTTTATCGAACTACTTAAAAACGGATGCAAGTTACCCACGGGAAAACGGTTACAAGCGTTCTGTCAATGAGATAGGGCGCTTTTTTTGTGTCTAAAAGGTGTCGTTTCTTGCAAATTCATTTTACTGGAAGTATAATAGCAAGAATGAGTGACCGAAATTCACATTTAGTTCTGTAGTTCTAGAACCTGTACGTAATCGCCTCTTTGCAGAAAGGAGGAATCCGTATGATCGTAGATCGAAGAACGAGGATTATAGAGGCAGCAACACAGTCATTTTCATTATATGGTTACAAAGGCAGTACAATGGATCAGATAGCGAGACTTGCACATGTAGGCAAGGGAACGATTTATCGTTTTTTCCCAACAAAAGAAGAGCTGCTGGAAGCCATTATGAATAGATTCATTCAAGACATACTGGAAGTTGCACAGTCATCCGTTCAGCCAGAGAGAACCTTCACAGAGAATTTGCACCGTACTCTGCACAATGTGTTGGAATTCCGATCCAAGCATGAGATGATGGTTATTCTCTCACATGAGATGCGGGAGATGGGGACCGAGATTGTGATGTCTGAGATGAGCAAGGTGGAAGACGCGCTTCAGCACTTTGTGAAAGAGCAGGTAGAGCTGGCTATTGATTCAGGCGAGCTGCAGAGTTGTGATGCTGAGCTGACTGCTTTCCTATTTATTAAGACTTACGCAGCGCTTGTAGTGGAATGGCCGAAGCGTGCGAAGGCTATTCATCAGGATCAAATTCCTCATTTGCTTGAATTTTATTTGCTGAATGGGGCAGCTCAGAAAGGGATTGCTCGAATTGGATAACGCATTACATATTATAAGTAGAACGGTGGTGGCAGTGGGATGAAGAACATCTTACACATTTATAAAACGGATCTTCGCAACATTATTACAAATCCTGCTGCAATTATTGTTATTTTAGCAGTAGTGATCCTGCCCTCCCTATATGCATGGTTCAACATTCTCCCGTCATGGGATCCGTACTCCAATACGAAGGATGTATCGGTTGCGGTTGCGAACTTGGATAAGGGTGCCAAGGTAGAAGGCAAGGATCTTGATGTTGGGGCAAAGGTTATTGAACAGTTAAAGGAAAATGAGAAGTTAGGTTGGAGATTTGTTACGAAGGATGAGGCAATCAATGGGGTCAATCATGGCGATTATTATGCAGCCATTGTTATCCCAGAGGATTTCTCTGAGAAGATCTCATCCGTCATCTCGGATCATCCAGAGAAGGCACAGCTTGATTATTATATTAATGAAAAGATTAACGCGATCTCGCCGAAGGTTGCGGGGGCAGGAGCCTCGACGCTGGTGTCGAACATTAGCAGCAACTTCGTAGAGACGGCGAACAAAGCGATATTCGATATTTTCAATGATGTCGGCCTTAAGCTTGAAACGAATGAGCCGGACATTAAGAAGCTTAGAGATAACATCTTCAAATTGGAGGAGAAGCTGCCGGAGATCGAGAAGCTGATGAAGACAGGCCAAGTTGATATCATCAAGGCGAAGGACTTCATTAGCAAGGCAGAGTCTGCCATTCGTGTCATCAAGCGCTACGAGAACCGACCGGATTCGGTAATTACAGATGCGGAGAATATGCTCGATAAGGGCAGTGATTCCTTCCATAAGGAAGTGCCGGTTGTCAAAGACAATCTGCGGAAGCTTCAGGGTGTCGCAACAGATACATCGAAGGTCGTGGAGAATATCATGAACTCTGACTTCGATCTTGGCAAGGTAGAGACAGAGCTGGCCAAGAAGAGTGTCGAAGTGGAGTCTGGGATGAATTCCTTGCAGCGCCTCATTACGACGGTTGAAGATGTAGATCGGAATTTGAAGAATAATGGTCTGTTTGATAATGTGCTCACGTCCTTGACTGACGCGAAGCAGGGCGCGGAGGATCTGAAGACGCGTCTGGATGAAGCACAAAAAACCGTAGAGTCTGCGAAGTCGATTGCAGATGATAAGCTGAGGGATATTCGCAATAAGGCAATCGAAGTCAACTCGATTCTGGATAAAGCGAGAACAAGCTTGAATTCACAGGTTGCGCCGACGGTATCGAAGGCATTCGATGATGCAGAACGATTAGGAAAGACGTATCGAGAGCATCTCGGTCAGCTGCAGGAGAAAGTTGATCGCGTCAACAAGCTTATTCAGGGCAGTGAGACGGATGCATCATTAACCGACAAGCTGAATGCAGCTGTCGAGGATATGACGAATCAGTTGAAGCTCACATTAGGCTCCTTAGAGAAGTACAAGGATCAGCTGAACAAGCTGGCTCAAGTGACAGGCATAGACACTGATCTGTTGATTGCTCAATTGAAGGGCATGGAGACGAAGCTCACACTGCTGCAGGATCGCTTGGCTGGCGGCAAGCAGATTGGCGCAGAAGCGGCAGCAAGAGCAAGTGAGCTCGTTGCTCAGCTCGTTAGCGATTATGATAATGGAATTAAACCGCGATTCCATACGATCCGCGGAGATATGCAGGCATTGAATCGCGATGCTCTGAAGATGATCGATAAGATGCAGAACAGCACTCGCAATGTCATTGAAATGACAGATAAGATCATGAACCGCAATACGGCGGATAAGGTAATCGATCAAATCAATAATGCAAAGAACCACATCAGTAACGGGCAGAACCTGGCGGATAAAATTATCGCCTCAACAGAGAAAATGAAGCAGACTGTGGATGATGGTGCCATTACAGACATCGTCGATAGTATGTATAAGGTAAAAGGGAAACTGGCAGATTTGTCGGATATGCTGAAGCGTGCGAGTGAAGCGGCTGGCAAAGCGAATCAACCGACGAAGGATGCGCTGCAGAAGATATATGATTCCTCGAAGGATACGAGCGCGTCCATTGATAAAGTAATCGGGAAGATCGATTCGGATGTTGTACCTGCCTTCGACAAGGGTGTCAAAGATTCTCGCAAAGGCCTGGATTTCATCAAGAACGTGAAAAAAGAAATGTTCTCAATGATTCCAGAGGTCGAGACCCAACTGGCTGATATGAAGGGCAAGATTCACACGGGGGAAGATGGACTGGATGAATTCAGTGACAAATTCCCAGAAATCAAAAAGAAAGTAAAAGATATTGCATCCAAAATCCGTGAATTCGAAGAAAAAGGTGATCTGGATCAAGTCATTGACTTGCTTCGTAAGGATGCGGCTAAGGAAAGCCAGTTCTTCGCGGAGCCGGTATTGCTTAATCAGCATGAACTGTTCCCTGTACCGAATTACGGTTCAGCGATGTCACCGTTCTTCTCTACATTGGCATTGTGGGTCGGCGGCTTGCTGCTCATCTCCATGCTGATTGTAGACATCGAGAACAAGCATGACTATAAGAGCTACCAAGTGTACTTCGGACGCTGGCTGACCTTTGTGACGATCGGTATATGTCAGAGTATGATCGTGACACTGGGCGACATGTTCCTGCTCAAAACCTATGTCGTGCACAAGTTCTGGTTCTTTGCGTTCGGGATTTTCATCAGTATCATATTCGTCAGCATCGTCTATACGTTGGTATCGGTATTCGGTAATGTAGGCAAGGCGTTGTCCATTGTATTGCTTGTGTTCCAATTGGCGGCCTCTGGTGGTACATTCCCGATTCAAATGACGCCGAAGTTCTTCCAGCAGCTGAATCCGTTCTTGCCGTTCACACATGCGATAGGCATTATGCGTGAGGCAGTCGGGGGAATTCTGTGGGATGTTGTGACGAAGCATGTACTTATCCTGTTGATCTATATCGGAATTGCTTTTGTACTTGGTATAGGCTTGAAGAAGACAATTAATAAGAACAGCGATAAGTTCTTGAAGAAAGCGAAGGAAAGTAAGCTGTTGTAGGTGTAGATTGTAGATTTGCAGGCGAATAGTCTTGTAGTGGAACAGTAAGAGGTTTTATTAGGGTAAATGGTAAATAGTCGTATTATGCAATCATCATATAGATTATATAAAAATCGCTGCCTGGGTTATCAGGCAGCGATTTTGTTATTGTTACGGATGTTGTCCAGAGCGAGGAGGCTGTTGATCCTACTTTATGTAGTGACTCCCTCTGCCTGAAGACCCTTTGGAATCCGTTTATCTCGGAACATCGTGAAATAACAGATGGATGAGGTTACGTACAGGACACCGGTAATGCTGAAGGTTAGCGCATAGCCCCAATAGTAACCGTAAGTGGTGACCAGATACGATTGTACGGTTCCCATACTCGCCCAGCCAAGCATGAAGGCTGTTTGTGTTAAGGAGTTGGCAATTCCACGACGTGAATCCGAGATACGGTCAACCATGACTGCTGATTGAATTGGATTCGCCGCATTCATAAGCGCTTGCCGGAACAGGAAGCTCACGATGGCAATGGAGATTGCATTTGTAAATCCAGTAAGCAGCAAGAAGGGGAGGGACAACATCTGGAACACGACGATTGCAGGCACCTGTCCGATCCGCTTCACCAGTGTTGGTCCAATGAGCATGGAGATAATCGTCATGATCTGCCCAAGTGAGATCAGGAAGCCGACAGCGGTTATAGAAGCGTTAAATCGATTCGTGAAATATAAATTCAAGTAAGGCACAACGAGTCCTGAGCCTAAGCCTACAAGCAGCTGACAGAAGGTGAGGCGGCGGATATCGCGCCATTCTGCACCCGGTTGAGGCATCGGGGATGTCTCAGCTTGTGCAGGAGCTGCTACTGAAGCCGCTGCTTGTGCTGAATTCATATCTTCAGCCTCTATTTCTACCCTAGGAACGTCCTGCTTGCGAACCTCCTTAACGGCGAGCAACGGCAGAAAGGCCGCTAATGTAGCCGTCCCTCCTAGCATCAACACCGTCTGCAAGCTAGCAACCTTGCTCCATCCGACGGATTGAAGTATGTCGGCCAATGCGCCGCCCCCCATGCTGCCAAGCACCTGAGCGGCTAAGCCTAGAGCAAAGTGGTAGCTGAAGAGCTGTAGTCGCTGTTCTTTCTGCGCATTTTCTGCAAGGAATGGAACTGCGATGACTTGGAATGCCGAAGCGACAAGTCCTGAGAAGATCGCGAGCATGTTCAAGCTCATCACAGATTCGACATAGGCGCGTCCAATGAATCCTATTCCTGTCAGCAGTGCGCCGAAAATGAGAACCTTCTTCCGGCTCGTGCGATCCCCTAAAAAGCCGATCGGAACAAACATCAAAGCCGTTGCAAGAGATTGCAGGCTGATGAGTGTCCCATTCATATCATCATTATATCCGAGTGATTGAATATACAAGTTATAAAGCACCATGAACATGCCACCGCCCACTTGGAAGCATAAGTTGGCGACAAAAAACAGCTTAATGTTCCGATCCCATTGCTTCACGTCTGTCCATACTTGTTGATATAAGCGCATGAGCGTTCCCCCGATTGTCCATGTTGGCATCTTCCATTGTATCATGGTTCGATGAACAAGGAAGGGGGTGAAATGTTCGATTTAGGACTCACGGGGAGCTTAGTTGTACTGCTACCGCTAATATGGTTAAAGGGTTATTGGCGACCATTCTGATTGTACTGATCGTTGGATTGCAGTTGGATATGCACTAGTGGATCAGCTTGCTCTCTTTCGCCTTGCGCACGAACTTGGCACTAGAGCGATTCAGTGGTGTTTTTAACAACAAACCAATGACGAGCGTGATCGCAATATAGACACACATCATGAGCAGGTCGCGCTGCACCACATCCCACAGAATCCCACCAACTGCCTCACGCATCATGCTAATGCCGTAGGTAAAAGGCAAATACGGATGAATCGCTTGGAAAAACGGCGGCGTTACTTGAATCGGGAAGGTACCCCCAGATCCCGCCAACTGGAGGACAAGCAGCACGATGGCCAGCGCCTTGCCCACGTTGCCGAAAACAGATACGAGCGTATATACTATTAGCATAAATACGCCGCTAAGCAGCATGCCGAAGATGACGAACCAGAATGGATTCAACACATATGCCTGCAGCAGGTAACAATCGCCTAAGGTCACAAGTAAAGACTGCAGCAGGGCAATCGTTACGAAGGTGAGATAGCGGCCGAAGTATACTTGATAATCCTTATATGCTGCGCCTTCCTCATGTACCTCCACCGTCAGAAGCGACACCAGGAGCAGGGCGCCGACCCATAAAGATAATGTAGTGAAGAATGGTGACATGGCCGAACCATAATTCGGTATTGGAAACAGTTTATGTTCTTTTAACACGACGGGCTCGGCGAAAAACTCACTCTCTTTCTCGAAGTTATTTCTCAGCAAATCAATAATCTCGTTGATATCGCCACGTGCCTCCAGTGCGCGAATTCGATCTGCAATGTTAGTTAGCTTGGAATGCGCTTCAGGCAGACTTTGCTGTATCTTCTTAATTTCTTCACTGCCGACTGTAATCAGCTTAGCTGCATCGTTCAGGATCGTCTTCACGTCAGGCATATGCTTCACCGCATCCTGAAGGACGGTTTGAGCATTGCCTACGGTACGCTTGGCTGTCTGGATGCCCTGAACGATATTGGGCTTGATCTCATCGTCGTATCGATTCAGAATGCTGCCAGTGGCATCTGCTGTTTCCTTAGCAATTCGATTCAATTGATTGATCAGATCTGCCGATACCTCTCCACCGCGCTCCACCGCGCCTGAGACCTGTCGAACAATCGATAACTGTCGTTCCAGCTTGTCGCGTATAGACTGCAGACGTCCTATGGTGCCGCTGAAACGATTGCCTGGGACAAGCCCGTTGAGCCGATTGAACCAGTTGTTCAGACCATTCACAAGGGTGATGGCCGTATCCAGCCGTCCTTCCGCACGGCCAAGTGCTTCCTTCACGAGAGAAGGGTCACTGCCCGGATTCTGGAGAATGGAGGTCAGGTCTTGGATAGCCAGTGCAGTCTGATGGATGGAGTTAAGATCCTGCTTGATAAAGGGAGAGATCGTATCAATCCCTTGCTCGCTGTAATTAAGCAGATCGCCGACGCTGCGAGAAAAGCGGGCGCCTTCCTCGGCAACTTGGGATACCAGTGGAAGATTGCGCTGGGCCGAAGCGACAATGTCATTTGCTTTTGCCGTATCGCGAAGTGCCACATCGACCACATGTATGAGTTCGGGGAATCCTTTCTCCAGCTTGAAGACAAGGTTCTTGACCTTCTCAATGGTGGGCAGCTCATTCTTTAGCTCTATGCCTACTTCATTAAATATTTTGAAAATGGTTCGATTCGCTTCGCGAACGAAGTTGGAGCTGACTTGCTGGATGACGCCCGAGGCTCCCTTGCCCGTAATTTTGGGCGAGATGGCATTGATTTTCTCATTTACATAATAGACGATCTCGGCCTTCTGAGGATTGTCGGTCAGTACGGTACCGATACGCGCAGAGAAATCTGCTGGAATGATGATGGCGGCATACACCTGTCCGCGCTCGGCACGGCGCAGTGCTTCTTTTTCATCCATGAATGTCCAGCCGATAGCCTCGTTTGTCTTTAACGATTCGATGATTTGTTTGCCAATGTTAATAGGCTTATCGAGGAGTGTATCGCCGGTATCGTTATTGGCGACAGCAATGGATATCCCCTTGGTGTTGCTGTACGGATCCCAGGATGCCAGGATATTGAACCATGCATATAGGGATGGCAGGGCGATAAGGCCAGTGATGACAATGGCGGCAGCCCAGTTGCTCGTAATGCGTTTCAAATCAGTTACATACAGGTTGATGATGGATTTCATAGAAGGCTGTTCTCCCGTTCATTTCTAAAATTGACAGCATTGCTATCATTGTGCGTAGTTCGGGCAGGAAACATGCGATAAAGGAGGTGATGCCCCAAAATTAAGGACAGGATGAACTGATGATGCGTTGATGTATCAAGGCCGAAGCGAGCAGATGGATTATGCTTAAACAATTTGGTAAGCGCTTGCAAACGGGAGGTGAAGGATATCGTTAAATTTTCGTAAGCCAATTGAGAGAGGGGGGGAATGAAAGAGGTCGGGTTTGCGCCTAACTATTAAGATTTGGATAAGATTGGGGTGAACATGACCAGATTGCAACGGACTATGCTAACGTTGATTACCAAGTAGAAGAGCGAAGGAGGGACATTGATATTGATGTTGCGGGTCATGCTGGCGGATCAAGATGTTATTGAGCGCAGGCAAGCCGTGCAGATGGTGGAAGAGGGAGGATATACAGTCGTCGGACAAGCGGCGAGCCAGCCGGAAGCGTGGGAACAGGTTGAGAAATTATGGCCCGAAGTCGTAATCGCTGATACGTCAGGAAACGGGATAGACGGTCTGACTCTTGCTAAAGGGTTATCTGAGAGGGAGCATCCGATTGTGGTGGTGCTCACAGGGCGCTCGTCGGATCACCAGCTCTTGCTTCAAGCGATGCGATATGGCGCCATTGCGTTCTTGCCGAAGCCTTGGAAGCGTGATGAGGTTAGTGATGCGCTCAGAAGAGCCAGCAAGCTGGCAGGATATTATCGTGTATATCACACCCAATATGGGCACATCTATCGGTTCTTCCACCGACTCGGAAGCCTCACAGCTGTCGACATGCTGCAGGAGCAGCAACAACTGGTACAGGGTTTAATGCGAAATGCTCGTACCGCAGATGAGGCCGGATTCCAATGTTTACGGGAACTGGATGCTCAGTGGCGGTGCTTATTCCGCAAGCATGAAATCACTTATTCGGATCTGCTGCCGGAGCGGGAAGTGGATATTGTCCCCCATTTTCAGCGTATGGCTGAGCATTGGGCGGCTCGTTCGAATATGTTGCGGGGGAACAATGCGGGGCTGCTTATCCAACGGGCAGGCGAATATATTCAAAGCTATTACTATAAGGAACTGACACTATCTGAATTGAGTGAGCGGTACGGGATGAGCATCTCTTATTTCAGTGCTCAGTTCAAGCGCGGATATGGCTATTCCTTCGTTAATTATGTGAATCTGGTTCGTATACAGAAGTCGAAGGAACTTCTATTGAACCCACATCTCAAGGTGTATGAGGTTGCACACGCTGCTGGATATACAACACTGCAGTATTTTAATCGGGTATTTAAGCAGATCGTGAATATGACGCCGCTTGAGTATCGGAAGCAGTTCGGTATCTAGCAATTTTTGATATTCCGTAAAGAGTAGAATCGGCGAAGAAATGATAAATGTGTTTCATTACTTTGCAGAGACAGCCGACTATACTAGGTCATGTTATAGAGAGGACAAGGCCTCTCGAACATTTCAATGGTAGGGGGAACGCATTTCAGATGAAACAAATTCGACGACGGTTGGCGGTTGTTCTATCACTGTGTATGATCTGGTCCACGATTGCATCGACAGGGACTAGTATGGCGATAGCGTCAAGTACTGCTCCAGGAAGCTTCGCCAAAGTTACGGATGAGCGCAAGATGGAACTTGCGCCAGGGGCGAACTACACGTGGAACAATATGGAGCTTCCACAAGGGCAAGAGAAGGTTCATTACGTGGAATTCGATCCGAAGAATCCCTCCTTGGATTTGCAGCCTGGAATGACGGACGGAAAAGTGTACGGTATGACGGGTGTTACGAAGATGGCTGATAATGCCGACAAGGCAGGTAATCGGGTCATCGCAGCCATTAACGGCGACTTCTATGAAATGACGACAGGCGTGCCTCTTGGATTATTCATGGGAGACGGTGAAATATTGGTGAGCCCACCGCCTAAATGGGATTGGTATGCTTATGGTTTGAAGAAGGATGGAACGTCCATATATGGACTGAGTCCTGAGTTGAAGCGTACCCTCCACATTGGCGGCAAAGACTACGAAATATCAGAAATTAATCGGATGAGGGAAAATGCGGACAAGCTGTCCTTATTTACATCTGCATTCCATACTTCGACCAAAACAAATGATATAGGCGACGAAGTTATCCTCGATGTGTTGTCAGGAGAAGTGAAGAGTGGCAGCACTTTAAAACTCAAGGTCGCGGTAATACGCAAAGACAAAGGGGACTCGCCGCTTGCCCCAGGCAAGGTTGTGTTGTCTGCTTCCGGAACAGAGAACCGCAAAATCCTCGGTCAGCTGAAGGTAGGAGATGAAATCTCCGCAAGCTTCGAGCTGGAGGATGAGTGGAAGGACGTTAAGATGGCAGTCGGCGGTGTGTTCATGCTGGTTAAGGATGGCGTGGCGCAAGAGAATCCAGATAAGGCACTCTATCCACGAGTAGCAATCGGAACGAAGGCTGACGGCTCCATTATCATGATGGTGATCGACGGTCGTGCACCGGGATTTAGTGAGGGTGTATCCTATGATGATTTTGGCAAGGTGCTGAAGGACATGGGGGTCGTCAATGCGCTATGCCTTGATGGCGGCGGCTCGTCTACGTTTGTGGCGAAGCTGCCGGGTGAACTGACTCGCAAGGTGCTAAATCGTCCATCTGATGGCAGTGAACGCAAGACGGCAAACGGATTGCTGCTCGTAAATAAGGCGCCAGAGCAAGGTACTGCCTCAAAGCTGGTTGTGCAGCCGAATATGGAGCGAGTACTCGTTGGCTCTACATTCAAATTCGCAGCAGCTGGGGTAGATGCAAATGGACATCCTGCTCCCTATGCAGGTGCATTGCAGTGGACAGTTGATCCTTCGCTTGGAGTGATAGCAGGGGATGGCAAGTTTACGGCTGGATCTACCCCAGGGATCGCAAATATAGAAGTGACTGCAGGTGGTGTAAAGGGGCAAGGTCAAGTCGAGGTTGTGAAGGATTTGACAGACCTCATACTGCCTGACAAGATAAAGGCTTTTTCTTCTGGTGAACAAGTGAACATGCAGGTCACGGCTGTTCGAGATGGGCAAGTCGTTGTCTCTGATAATCGCCAGTTTGAGTGGAAGGTCGAGGGCCCGATAGGTTCTATTGACGCTAACGGTGTATTTACCGCGACGTCGGAAACGGATAAGAACGGTAGGATTATCGTCAAGTACGGTAATGCCGAGGCATCAATGGAAGTAAATATAGGGCTGAAGCCTGTCGTGTTGGAAGATTTCGAGAATGGTCTGGATCGTTACTTTGTAGAAAGTGGTGCAAGATACAAGTTCGTGGAGCTCAGCGAGACGACGGATGAGGAATATGTTCGATTCGGCAGCAAAGCAGCAAAGCTGAAGTATGACTTCACGGATACAGTGGGGATATCAGGCGCATACATCAATACGAAGGGCAAGGATCAATATATTGATATTCCTGGCTATCCGGAAAAAATCAGCGTATGGGTGTATGGTGACGGCCAGAAGCACTGGCTGCGCGGTCAGCTGCGAGACGGTAATGGGGCTGCAGTAGATATTGATTATACGGATGAGAAGACGGGTCTTGATTTCAAAGGATGGAAGTATATCGAGGCAGCGGTTCCAAAGGGAAGACCTCTTCCGCTTCAAATTTCCATGCCGATTCGATATATGGAGACGAAAAATACAAACAAGAACGATGGGACTCTCTATATCGATCAAATCCGAGCGCTGTATGGCCCGAACACGGATGACATGGATCCTCCAGTGCTAAAGGACTTCTCTCCAGTTGACGGCAGCACGATTCATACCTCGACTCCAAGAATTCATGTGTACGGGGAAGATTTCGGATATGATCCGATTAAGCATCCGGGAACAACATTAATTGATCCTGATAAGGTACGCATGTATGTGGACGGACAGCTGGTGCAGCATGGATTTTATCCACCTAAGGGCGAAATTCACTACACACCAAGTGTACCTTTGGCAGACGGGGTTCATGTCGTGATGGTCAAAATTCGTGACCTAAACGGGAATCGAGCAGAGAAAGAATGGATGTTCACAGTCGATACTGGGGCATCGAGGCTGGTATATACGGGAGCAGACAATGCATATGCAGGCAATGATTATAAGGTGGAGGTCAAAGGATATAAGCCTTCCAATATTAAACGTGCTGAAATCGGATTTAAGGTTGACCCGAATTTGATAGAAAAGATAGAAGTAGTTGCAGGCGATAAACTTACTCCCGCTAATATCGAGCATCATATTGCCCCGGATGGGAAAGTGAACCTGAAGCTGTCTGATGTGAATCAGTTGAACTTGAAGGATGACGAAGCGCTTGCGCGGATTGAATATCACCTGAAATCGGATGTGTCGGGCACATTTAAGGTTGAATTTAAATCCGGAAGCATTGCATTGGCAGATAAGGGAAATACCGATTTTAGCTTCTTCGGCCTGCCTATGCACGCAGCTATTCAGTATCATTTACGCTTGAATTGGAATGCAGACGGTGTAGCTGAGGGGCAAGACACTGTGCTTGGGGTTGTAGATGAGGCTGGTGCTCCAGTGCAGGGAGCGCGTATCGTGACACGTGATGGAATAGAGTTAGGTGTAACGGGCGCTGACGGCAAGCTTACCACGAATAAACTGACGGGGACGGTACGCGAATACGAGCTGCAAGCGAACGAGGGAGTACGCTTCAGTCCGGTTGTGAAGTTCAAGGTATCCCCGCTAGCGGGCAGCGAATTGCCTTACAACATCAGTGTGTCGATGGGAGAAGATCCTGCAACTTCTCGCGGCTTTACATGGCATTCGAAGATTAACGTGGATGCTTCAGTAGTAGAGATCGTGAAGAAGAAGGACTTTGTCGATTTTAACAATGCGAATGTTACTCGGGTAAATGGCACGAGCACTATGCTCCATACATGGGATATCGGTACCGTTCGTGTGCATAAGGCGGTTGTTCAAGGGCTTGAGCCGGGAACGGAATATGTATACCGTGTTGGCAACGGCAGCGATAAGGTGAGTGAGCAGGGCGCATTCAAGACGGCTGAGCTGGACGGTACACGTACAAAATTCCTCTTCTTCGGCGATTCCCAATCCGAAGATGAGGCAGGATTCAAACTATGGAGTAATATTGTACGAAAAGCAGTAACTGATCAACCTGATTATGACTTTATCCTTCAGGCTGGGGATATGGTAGAGAATGGATTCAAAGAGGCAGAGTGGAATATGTGGTTCAAGGCCGTACAGGATACGTTCTTGAAGACGACAGTCGTATCGGTGGTCGGCAACCACGAGGTAACGGGTACTCGGAAAAATGATGATTTCCTTGCCCATTTCAATAATCCTCAGAACGGGATAGACAGCTTGAAGGGCAGCAATTATTCGTTTGATTATCATAACGCTCATATCGCAGTGCTGAATAGTGAGTATGACTTTGAGGAGCAAAAGGAATGGCTTCGCCGTGACTTGGCTGCTACAAATAAGACGTGGAAGATCGTCACGTTCCATCGTGGTCCATATGGCAGCAAGAATAATGAGAAGCGTATTCGCGAAGCTTGGACATCCGCATTTGATGAACTTAATGTGGACGTAGCCTTGAATGGCCATGATCATGTTTACCTGCGTACGTATCCACTCCGCGGTGGCAAGCCCGTCGGGGAGGGAGAGGGCACCACTTACATCATTGCAGGCTCCTCTGGGCCGAAGTTCTATGAGGTTGTTGCACAAGACTGGCAGTACAAAATAGACGGAACGAAGGCGCAAATCTATGTAGTCGTTGAGGTTGTTGGCAACGAGATGAAGTTCCTCGTGAAGAATATTAATGATGTAGTCATTGATGAGTTCTCGATTCGGAAGCCGGAGCGTAATCCTCCTACTTCGGTAGTGCTTGATCAGCCGAGTGTAAACTTGGCTGTGAACGAAAGCGTTAAGCTGAATGCAAAGGTTCTGCCAGACCAAGCGTATGATCGTTCTGTTACGTGGTCGGTCTATGGATCGTCAGCGGATGGCGTTGCGGCGGTAAGCGCAGATGGAGTGGTAACCGGACTTAAGCTGGGGACTGCAATCGTACGGGCGACGAGCGTCGTAGAATCGGTGTATGCAGATAGTCTTATTACGGTCGATCGTTTGCCAGAGGTTCGTATTGAGGAAGTTCGAATTGACCGTAACGAGGGAACGCTGAAAATCGGAGACACCTTGCAATTGAATGCAACGGTATTGCCGGACAACGCAAGCAATAAATCTGTTGTATGGTCTGTGTATGGTTCTTCTTCAGAAGGAGTCGCAAATGTATCGCTGAATGGACTTGTGAAGGCATTGAAACCGGGCACAGCCGTCATTCGGGCGATGAGTGCGGTAGATGCAACGAAGTATGCAGACTTTCAACTGAAGGTAGAACTAGAAGATAAGCCAAATATTCCGGATCCGTCAACGGACAATTCGAGTTCGAACAGTTCTAAGGAAGAGAACAAGCGTCCAGAGCCGCCGAAGCCAGATCCAGGAGCAGCGAAGCTGGAGAATGGCAAGATTGTGGTACAAGCGAAGCGGGATGCAGGCAGTACAACAGCGAAAGCAATCATTCCTGCTGATGTGCTTAAGAAGGCCGAAGATAGCTTGAAGTCAGATTCGAATGGTGTGAAGAAGGTTCGGATTGAAGTATCGGCAGACAAAGAGGTACGGGATATTCTCGTATCCATGCCATCTTCGGCACTGACAGATGCTTCTCTGAAGCAGCAATATGAGGTTGTTACACCTCATGCGAGTGTGATGCTTCCTTCGAATGTGGCGAATGGCAAAACTCCTCAAGGAGCTAAGACGATTGATCTCGCCATCGTTCAACCAGATCGCAGTGCATGGGGAACAGAGTTGCTTGAACGTACTGCAAATCGTCCGGCCGTTCAGTTGGAACTGCGCGTAGATGGAAAAGCACTGAAGGACATCGCAGTAGGAACAGCTATGCAGGTAAAGATTTCGTATCAGCCAAGCACAGACGAGTTGACTCGTCCACATGCAATCGTTGTATGGGGTGTAGATGAGCAAGGACGCCCTGCTATCATTCCAAATGCAAAGTACGATGCAAAGACAGGAACGGTGAAATTTGCGGTGAAGCAGCTCGGTACGTATGCGGTTGGCTTCTCTACGGTGACGTTCCAGGACATCGCTAGGCTGGAATGGGCGAGAACAGCTATTGAGTCGTTAGCTGCCAGAGGTATCATTCAGGGTCTCGGAGCGGATCAGTTTGCTCCACATACGCAAGTCACACGTGCAGATTTCATTGTCCTGCTGACACGTATGCTGAATCTGCAATCTACACAGGCGAAGAGCGGATTCGAAGATGTTCCTGCGAATGGCTATTATGCAGATGCCGTAGCTGCTGCGAAGGAGCATGGGATTGTACAAGGTAGGGACGCACAGACATTTGGCCCGAACGAAAAGATTTCGCGGCAGGAAATGTTCACGATTACGGCGCGTGCACTTGTGCAAATCAGCAAGTTGAGCTCGACAGGGGATGCAGATGCGCTTCAGGCGTTTACAGATTACCGTGAAATTCAGGATTATGCGAAGGAAAGCTTGGCAAGTCTGCTTCGTGATGGATTGATCCAAGGCAACGGACAGAAGCTTGTTCCGCAGGGACATGCTACGAGAGCAGAGGCTGCTGTCTTCTTGGAGCGAATCATGAACCGTGTATCAGAATAAGACATAACCTAACACGGTAGCACAAATAAAGGGGCTGGATATCCAGCCCCTTTTGCATGTCAATTTAATGATTGTTAGGTTACAGTTGGCCCGACAAGAACACGATAAAGCAGAATGCCGACATCACGGATGCATAGGTGACGGAGTATTGTGTTCTCTTCTTATTGTTGTCGAGCAGGTTGAACAGAAACAGAAAGCTGAGTACGGGAATAAGCAGGTAAGCCATGTACAGAATGATCGTCGCCATTCTTAACACCTCCAAGTAGTAGTTGTTGATAAATACCATGTAAATATTTGCATAGACGTATTCTATCATGCTTTTACGCGTTTGGGTACAAAAGTTTTTATTTTTTGTGAATGAAGTGCAAAGCTTTTCAATTTGCATATTGACCAAAGTGGTCAACACTATTATGATAATAATTACCAAATATTCGAAGTAAACAACTAAAGGGTGACAGTCGCGATGAATTCGAAGTTTATGACCCTATCTACAGAAAAGCAGAATCGAATCATAAACGCAGCCATGAAGGAATTTGTACGAAAAGGATATGAGCATGCATCCACCAATGAGATGGTGAAAGGGGCTGGGATATCGAAAGGCTTATTGTTCCATTATTTCAATAACAAGCAGGAGCTGTTTCTCTCTTTGTATGATTATGGTGTAGAGACGGTTATGGGCCTTTTTTACGGTAGAATCGATCTAGAGGAGAAGGATTTCTTTATTCGATTTAGGCAGATTCAACAGGTGAGATGGGAGCTGCTTATGCAGTATCCGGAGCTGTTTGAATTTCTAAACGCCGCATATATCGAGACGGCAAGCGACATTAGGCCGCACATCGAGCAGCGAAATAAGGGACTGACGCAGGAAGCGTTCGGCAAAGTGCTTGCAGGGTTCGATCGTTCTAAGTTCAAGGAGGGCTTGGATATCGACAAAGCAATTAATATCATCGTCTGGACGTTCCACGGATTCGTGAAGGATAAAATGAAGCTTACAAGTGCAATACAGATGAATTCTGATGATTATGTGCATATGGTGAAGGAAGCGGACGAATATATCGACATGTTTAGACAGAGCTTTTACAAATAAGGGAGAAAGCGATATTTCTCGAATAACGATTATCAATCAATCGCCATCATGAGGTTCAATCAGCATCCGTATGTATTCGGGGATAGCATATGGGAGGAGCAGCTGCTCATGGGAAAAATGGTTGTGCATTTCGAGGAGTTAACGCCAGCGCTGCAAGCAAATGCCGGAGGCAAAGGAAGTATGCTGGCTAGGATGTATCAACATAAATATCCTGTGCCGGAGGGTATCGTCGTACTGACATCGGCTTTTCAGGACGGGAAACTGAATGCACAGGCTTGGTCAGCCGTGCAAGGATATGCGCAGCGTTTTCGCAGCCACTATGGGGAGGTGGCGTTCGCGGTAAGATCTTCGGCGCTCAGCGAAGATTCTGCGCAAGCTTCTTACGCAGGGGAATTTGAGACGGTATTGAACGTAACGACGGATGAGCAAATCCATGAAGCAATTATGAGGGTATATGATTCAAAAAGCTCAGAACGGGTGGAGGCTTATAGTGCCGTAAAAGGAATGGAGCAGGCGTATGAAATCGCGGTCGTCATTCAAATCATGGTTCGTTCCGAGCTATCGGGTGTCCTTTTCACCGCTGATCCGATTACAGGCAGTCATGCAGCTATGGTGGGCAATTATGTGCATGGATTGGGGGAACAGCTCGTATCGGGTGAGGCAAATGCTTTTTCATTTGCACTCCGAAGACCAAAAGGGAGGTACGAAGGGCCTGAAGAGTTTAAGCGGTATGCACCTAAACTCTATCGACTTGCGTCTAAGCTGGAAGAGGAAATGGGAAGTCCACAGGATATCGAGTGGGCTGTAGCGGAAGGTAAACTATATATTCTCCAGACGAGACCGATCACTACGCTAGTGCTGGGGAATCTGGATACGTATGAATGGAATGAAACGAACTCCGGCGATTTTCTATGGACGAATACGAATATCGGTGAAGCCACTCCAGACGTCATGACGCCGCTGACATGGTCCGTATTAAGGGCGCTTGATGAGGAATCGAATATGATATCAGGCTTCCGCATTATGTCGGGCAATATATGTGGGAGAGCATATACAAATATAAGTTTGCCGGTGTCTATATTTCCGGCATTGGGAATACCGCTAGCCATCAGTCTGGATAAATTGTCCCAAACACTTGGCAAGATTCCAGAGGGAATGGAATTTCCCGTATATCCTTATTCTCGTTGGCATGTGTTTACAAAAATAACTCCGTCTATTTTTCGTTTTGCGAAGAAGGTCAAGACTACGCTTGAGGCTATCGAGCGGTACCTTGCTGGCAATCCCGATTGGTGTGTGAGGATGACAAATCGTATTCAGGCAACAAGCTCGCGTGAGGAACTGTGTAACATATGGCGTGACGAGCTATGGCCTTATGCATGCAAGTCATGGTGGGGCTTAATAGCAGGTGGACGGAAATTCGGGGATGCGAGTTATAAGCTGAATAAGGAGCTCACTAAACTCTCCGGTACGGAGACTGCGAATGCATTAATGTCAAATTTGCGAGGAAAGTCCGGATTGGCCAGCCTTGGGCCGGTTATTGGCATATCACAGGTACTTCAGGGGACGATGAGTCGCGAAGAATACCTGAAGCAATACGGCCATCGCGGCCCGCATGAATTTGAACTATCTCTGCCTCACCCGGGAGAGGATCCGAAGTGGCTAGAGACTCAAATCGAGGAATATGAGAGATCGGACACGAATGTGGAGCAGCTTCTGAACCGTCAGCAGTCGCAATATGAAGCTGCTTGGGAACGGTTTGAGCAGAAATATCCGCAAAAGGCGAAGCACATAAAGAAGCAGATTGCCAAGGCTTCGGAGTATGCTCATCTAAGAGAGGAGACGCGATCCGAATTTGTGCGGGTGTACCGTGTTATTCGTGCATTCGCGTTGCGGGCAGGAGAGATCAGCGGGGCGAGGAACGATGTGTTCTTTCTGTATATGGAAGAAGTGCAGAGGCTACTTGCGGGAGATGGCACAGGTATGAAGCATGTTGCTGCCCGTAAGGAGACATACGAGAAATATTTGGCGCTGCCGCCGCTGCCTACGTTGATTCGTGGACGATTCGATCCTTTTCAGTGGGCGAACAATCCAGAGCGAAGAGTCGATGTCTTCGATGCATCCATGCCACCAGTTGTGGAAGATGGGAATGGGCTCACTGGATTTGCGGGCGCTTCCGGCAGAGTAGAGGGAACTGTTCGTGTTCTGAACCGACCTGAGGAAGGCAACCAACTGCAATCGGGCGAGATTCTAGTGGCATCTACGACAAATGTTGGCTGGACGCCATTGTTCCCAAGAGCAGCTGCCATTATTACGGATGTTGGGGCACCTCTCTCTCACGCGGCTATCGTGGCACGGGAATTGGGCATTCCCGCTGTCGTAGGCTGCGGCAATGCAACAACGAGATTGCGGACAGGGGATCGGGTCATTGTGGATGGGGGCCATGGCGTGGTGCAAATATTGAAGGGGTAGTGTACATTGCTATCAAGCTGCGAGAGCACCAACGTGGACGAAGAAAGCAGATGTCGGGTACACTAGAAGCATAATGGCTGTATCAAGGGAGAGCGTGCGCTGCTCTCCTTTTCTATATTACGATCAAGATCAGGAAACGGGGTAAACGACACAATGAACATTCAATTGATTTGCGTAGGGAAGCTGAAGGAGAAATACTTGGTGCAGGGCATTGCGGAGTACAGCAAGCGGCTCGCACCGTACGTGAAATTCCAAGTGTCCGAGGTACCGGATGAGCAGGCACCCGAGAAAATGAGCGATGCCGAGCTGGAGCAGGTCAAGGATCGTGAGGGCGAGCGCATTCTTGGTCACATTAAGCAGGATGCCCATATCGTGGCGCTGGCGATTGACGGTCAGCTCTGGTCGAGCGAGGACTTGGCCTCGCAGCTCGATCGATTGGCGACATACGGGACAAGCAATATAGCCTTTGTGATCGGCGGTTCCAACGGGCTATCCGATGCTGTTCTCCGCCGTGCCAATTCGAAGCTGTCCTTCGGCCGTATGACGCTGCCGCACCAGTTGATGCGCTTGGTACTCGTGGAGCAGATTTACCGTGCAGTGAAGATTAATCGAGGTGAACCGTACCATAAGTGACGGCGAAAAATTTTCGCCGGAGATGGAACAATTGGACGCAGCCGAAACCTTTGCTGCTCCCCCGTTCCGATAAAATTCATCCTTGCTTCAAACAATCCCTCTACTATTTCATCCAGATGGGCCAATAGAACGTGCTTTCCCTTATGAAGAGCGTATGGGAACATGGAGTGCATTGGAGTTCAATACAATCTTGCTTATCCTCCGTTCGCCATCTCTATGAAAAAGGCATTGCTACACTGGAAGCAAAATGAAGGCCTATACAGTGAAAAAGTTTCTAAGGAAACGATTACTAGATTAAATAGCTTATTAGTCCTCAACAAGTAGCTTTATATATTAGTAACTTAAGATATAAAGGGGGATTTATTATGAATATTGTTGTTGCGGAACATTGGAATCTTGAAAAGCATGAACTGCCTGGCGTTAATAGCATCATCTTTCCAAATGGCACTGTAACAATCTTAAGTTGTTACAGCGCATATAACCCCAACACAAATGAAAGTAAATTTTATTGCTCTCCCTTGTGTGACACAACCATTGAAAGCATATCAAAGTATAATGTTGAATGTTGGACGATCGTTGATGAATGGGTCAGTATTGATTATCAAGACGGGAAAATCTGTGGCGGTGATGGTCAAATGGGAAATGAAGGATTTATTGCTTGTACGGATGCTGAAGACCGTTTGGTATGGGGAATATTTTTTGAAAATTCAAACCCTATAAAAAGCTTAGAAATTAAAGATAAAATCCTAATCGCTATTAATGAGCATACCGAATTACAAATTGAAATCAACTTAGAAAACCTCACCCAAATTAAAATGTCTTCCATAAAACCCAAAAACGAGCCAACTAATTGATGAAACAAATACCAAGCACGAAATTTCCTAATATAGAGTACTATGGTCAACAATTGAAGAGTAGAAATGATTCGGATTTGATAGGGCAACATGTTAATCGGCTACACTCCATTTACTGAAGGCAAAAATCATGAGGGAAGTATTGGAAGCTCAGAGGTGAACGGATCGGAGCGTGCAGCAGCACGAAAGGCACCCAACTCGGGTGCCTTTCGATTTCGCCTTATAGATGATATGGTGAGCCTTATCATAAATAGGGCGAATTAATTGGCCTAATCCCCCAAGGTGTGTGGTTATTCTTATCAGAACAGCAGTAGTGAGTGATGCAGGAGAGATTGCAAGGCTGTCGCTCTTCATGTCTATGCTCGGAGGGGTTTTGTACCAAGGAAGTCACAACATATACTCGATAAGAAACTTCACTAGTAGTAAAAGGGAGTGTGCAGTACGGTTTTCGGGAGGCTCGCTTGCGTGCTCGAGGGCCTCGGCTTGACGGCACCTTGAAATTACCTTTGAACAACAAACTCGCGAAATTCCAAGTAGGTATTTCTATATAATAGGCATAAAGATGTCTCTATCGTCCGTTTCTCTGCTATATTAACTGTGGTAAATTATGGTGAGTACTTATTTAAATGTCTTAGAAGAAAATGACTAGGGGAGAAATACTTCTTGGAAACTCACTCATCCAAATATCAAATGAAAAAGAGCTATATTATATTATTGCTAGTGTTCATATTAGTTGTTTTAACCGGTTTGCGCATTTTATGGATGGAAACGTTTCATGTTCCCAAACAGGCGTCAATTCATAATGGGCAACTCGATTTGCGCACTTGGAATGCAGAAGATGGCAGCATTCTCTTACTTGATGGGGAATGGGAGTTTTATCCCTCGCAATGGTTGATAGATGGTAGTCGGCAACAATTGTTAGGCGATAATGCGCCAATGCATATTCAGGTACCGGGAGGATGGAATGAAGCTTTGCATGCTGACAAGCCATCTCCATACGGGTATGGCTCTTATCGTTTGCGTCTTTATGTAGACCCTGCAAAGCATCCTAATTATAGTATTCGTGTACCCAGCGTACGCACTGCATCAGAATTATATGTAAACGGTCGCTTGCTTATTAAATCTGGACAGGTGGCGACAACAAAGGATGAATATATTTCGGAGGATCTACCATATTCTACAACCTTTACAGCAGACGAAAACGGTGTAATCGAAATCGTCATTCAGGTGGCAAATTATGTGGATAGTCGAAGCGGGGGCATTGTCCGATCCATTAAATTTGGTTCAGAAGAAGCTATAGCCAAAGAGACGAATGCTTCCGTTTTTATGCAGTTTTTGGCAGCGATAATATTTATTATGCATGCTGTCTATGCACTTATTTTGTATGTACTAGGAAATAAGGAAAAGAAGCTGCTTTATTTCAGTTTGCTTGCATTATGTGTAACGATCACGAGTGTCTTTAGTACGGATGAGAAGTTGTTCCATCAATTATTTTACATTGGAAGTAATTGGGATTTTAGGCTGGCTAATATTGCTTTCGTTATTGCAGCCTATGCTTTGCTCCAGTGTATGAATCATCGCGAGCTTCCATATTGGCGTAGGATGTACCCTGTCTATAAAGTAATGAATCTAGGGACTGCCGGCATCACGTTGTTTTTAGATCCACCTCAAGTGATTATGCTCTTTCCGGTTTATTATCTATTAGTTGTTGTTGCTGGAGTTATCACGTTAATTACAATGTTTAAAAAAGTAATCAAAGATTTAAAGAGCAATCTTTTACTGCTTTTCTCTTTTCTAGCGTTGGCGAACTATTCTCTTTGGTCGTTAATCTTGCTGAATAGCGGTTTGAGTCTTGTCTACTATCCGTTCGATATGATTATTGCGATGGGTTGTTTAGCCTCTGAATGGTTTAAGGGTTACTTTATCATGCATGCGAACACCAAAGAGCTTGCTGCAACCTTGCAAAGAATGAATGACCATAAGGATCAATTTCTGGCAAACACTTCACATGAATTTAAAAATCCGCTGCATAGCATGCTTAACATGTCACAATCCGTTTTAAAAAGGGAACAGCATTTATTGCAGGAACGGAGTATCAAGGAGCTTGAAACGGTTTTATCTGTAGGACGTCGGTTGTCATGGATATTAAACGACTTGATTGACGTGATGAGTTTACGGGAAGGCAATCCACGTTTACAAAAGGAAGTAATATTTATCCAGCCAATTGTGACTGGAGTAATGGATATGCTGCAATTTAACGCAGAAGTAAAGTCTATCACAATTGCAAATCAGATTTCGGAAGATTTCCCCCCAGTAATTGCGGATGAGAATCGAGTGATCCAAATCGTATTCAATTTACTTCATAATGCTGTGAAATATACGAATGAAGGGACAATCTCGATTCAAGCTTTTGCCAAGGACGGAAGAGCGTATATTGTGATTACGGATACGGGGATCGGAATGGATGAGCACCTGCTTAAGCGCTTATTCCGTCCGTATGAGCAAGGTAGTACGAGTGTGACGATGATAGAAGGCGGCTTTGGGTTAGGTTTAAGCATAAGCAAGCAGCTTGTTGAGCTGCATGAAGGTACATTAGATGTATCCTCTGTTATAGGCGAAGGCTCGAAATTCACATTTTCGTTGAAGCTGGCGGATGAGGAAGCGAAAGCGTTGGAAGGAAGGGAAGGTTCGAACCGATTGGAACCGTTCGAGTCACAAACTATGGCGATCCAAAAAATAGCCTCCACAGTCAATTTGGACCAAGTGGAACTTCCACTAGCTGCGAAAGGGGCAACACCAACAACTCCATTCCAAATAAATCGTAATCGTCCGCTCGTATTAATCGTCGATGATGATCCTGTCAATCTTCAAGTGCTTGAAGCCATACTGCCACCTGACGAATACGAAGTAACGATGGCAACGAGCGGTAAAGAAGCGTTGGCTTTGCTGGATACCAAGGACTGGGATCTGGTCATCTCCGACGTTATGATGCCGCAGATGTCCGGTTATGAGCTGACGCGCATGATCCGCGAGCGATTTACACTCACAGAGCTTCCCATTCTGCTCCTTACCGCAAGAAGCCAACCGAAAGATATTCAGAGCGGTTTTATAGCGGGGGCAAACGATTATGTGACGAAGCCAGTGGAAGCAATAGAAATAAAATCACGGATCGAGGCGTTAATTACGATAAAACAATCCGTTCGGGAACAACTGCGATTAGAAGCCGCATGGCTGCAAGCGCAAATCCAGCCTCATTTTATATTTAATGCGTTGAATGCTGTAGCAGCTTTAAGCGATATTGATTTGGATAAAATGCGTAATTTGCTCGATGAATTCAGCAATTTTTTGAGGAATAAATTTAAATTTCAAAATATGGATAGGCTTGTTCCGATCGAAGAGGAGTTAAGTCTAGTGCGTTCTTATCTATATATTGAAAAGGCTCGGTTTGAAGAAAGGTTACAGGTTATTTGGGAGATAGATGGCTACGGGGACATAAAAGTCCCATTTCTTACGATCCAGCCTCTCGTTGAAAATGCGATAAGACATGGCATAATGAAGCGCAATCGTGGAGGAACGATTCTTATTCGGATTTTTGTCTATGAGACGCATGCAGAGATAACCGTTGAAGACGATGGGGATGGAATAGACGAGGTTCAATTGCAACGAATATTAGAAAGAAAAGTGGATAGTCGTTCAGGCGTCGGATTGATTAATACGGATCAGCGATTAAAACGGCACTTCGGAACAGGACTTCATATCACAAGTACGTTAGGTACAGGGACAAAGGTAACTTTTCATGTACATAACAGGTTGAATAGCGGGGATAAAGCTAGGTGATAAATAAGTGATTGAATGAGGAGCATCCTTGGCTGCTCCTTTCTTAATTTTCGCTGATAGCCCCGTTAAGCTGAACCGTATCACAAGTAACGGCAAGTTTTTATTGTACAACTCGAAAGAAATGGAACAGCTAGGCTATTCGCCAGGAGGCAGTATGGAACTTTTTACCGATACTCCTAGCGGTGGGATTCAAATGGTTTGAAGTTGGTTGTAAACAGTGTTACACTCAAAATCTATATTTTGTAATACACCTAAGAATAGTCACTATTTTAGTTATAAAGGAAGGTAATACTGTGATAAAGGTTGATAACTTATCTTTCTCATTCCCGCAAAAAGAACTATATAAAAACATTTCATTTACGCTTGAAGAGGCACAACATTGCGCTTTTATAGGAACGAGCGGCAATGGGAAAAGTACATTAATAGATATACTGATGGATCCAGAAAGATATTTGTTCGAGGGCAAATTAGAAGTTGACCCGACTTGCAAAATTGGGTATGTAAGTCAATTCCCTCAACAAGACAAAACGAAAGAAACAACAGTTTTTGAATATATAGCGGAAGAATTTATTAAGATACAAAATGAAATAACATCTATTTGTACAGAGATGGAAACATCATCGGATATTGATTCATTATTAGAAAAGTATCAATTAGCTTTAGACGCATTTGATTCAATCGGTGGGGATGATTTTGAAAGCAAAATTAATAAGAAACTAAATCTAGCGAACCTCATGAAGCTAAAAGATGTTAGGGTATCCGATCTGAGTGGTGGGGAATTCAAACTTATTCAAGTGATGAAGGAAATGCTTAGTAGTCCAGACTTAATGATTATGGACGAACCCGATGTATTTTTAGATTTTGAAAACCTAAATGCGCTCAGAAATCTTATTAATTCTCACAAAGGAATGCTGCTAGTTGTTACGCACAACCGATATCTATTGAATCATTGTTTCAACAAAATTATACACCTTGAAAATAAAGAGATCCAAGAGTTTGATGGGCGTTATATTGATTATAACTTCTCATTACTTCAGACTAAAATTGAGTTACAAGAACTCACAATCGCTGAAGATGAAGAAATCGAGAGAAATGATAATATCATCAATAATCTTAGAGCTATCGCTACTGTTAATGCAGATGCATCTAGAGGGAGAGCACTAAAAGCCAGAGTTAAGTTTCAAGAAAGATTGGAAGCACGTAGAATTAAAGCGCCATTTGTTGATATGAAGCAACCGAATATTCGTTTTGATATGGATCATGAAATGGAAGATACCGTTGTTGTAAATGTTAATAATTATCGTGTTGCCTTTGATGAGCTGCTGCTAGACCATGTTAACTTTGAGATAAAATCTACGGATAAAGTAGCCATTATTGGTTCAAATGGTACCGGGAAAACGACTTTACTCCGAGATATCTTTAACAATAATCATGATTCCATTGAAATAAATGCGGATGCTAAAGTGGCTTATCTATCTCAGATTCAAGGCGAAATGCTAAAGGATTCTAATACAATACTCGAAGAATTCATCGATGCTGGGTTTAACACGTATGATGAGATTAGATCGTATATTTCTGGCTATGGGTTTGAAGGAGAAATCGTTAATCAGAAGATAGAATATCTATCTGGTGGAGAAAAAAATACGCTTCAATTGGCCAAAGTTGCTGCCAGTAAAGCAAACGTATTGCTTCTAGATGAACCGACAAGCCATTTAGACACCTATTCACAAATCGCATTGGAGAAAGCCATTGAAGACTATAAAGGTGCGATTCTCATGATTTCTCATGATTTCTATTCTGTTGTAAATGGTATGGATTATGTTTTAATCATTGACGATAAGACGATAAGAAAAATGAGTATGCGTAAATTTAGACAGATGATTTATGCTAGTCATTTTAATAAAGACTATTTAGAAGCTGAACAAAATAAAAAAGCAGTTGAAATGAAAATAGAATTGGCTTTAAAAAATGCTGATTTTGAATCTGCAAAAGTATTGGTTGATGAGCTGGAAGAGCTGATTAAGTTGCTTTAAAATACACCCCTCTTATTGAAAAGGAGACCCTCGAAAAAGGGGTCTTTGTACTAGGTCAAGAATATGATATATGCAAGATTCTGGATTTGATTCATGGAAGGGGCGTCAATAATCATAGAACTGTCGGTTGGATAGTCTTTACTTCAGCTTCCATAGGGCAGGGACGGAAGAAGGATCCCAGCCTTGCAAATTCCGGTGTGATATTTGGAGGTAACTGCTCACATAGCGCGATAAGCCCATTGCCTTTTCTTCCTTGAAACTATGTATCTTACCATCGAACTTCCTGCATGGAATAGACAGGTATGTCCATAATAGATAGAATATAACCTAGACTCGAGAATATAAGCCGAACCGGAAATAACAATGACGCAGAAGAGAGTGAATGTCCATGATACAAATAACGATTCCGACACCGGATGTCACGATTTACAAACAGATTGCTCCTAAATTAAGCCATATATACGGGTTTACGGATTTCATTCTGATTCCTAGAGATAAAGCAGGGATCTTTATGTTCTACAATGATAAGGACGAACTCCTATTCGTCGGCAAGGCGCGGAAGCTAAGACCTCGGATCAAGAAGCATTTCGAGGATACTGTGTCGGTCATTAAAGAGAATCGGGAGGAAGTGACCAAGATCGAGGTTTGTTTGGTCGAGGATCCCGTCCATAGAGAAATATACGAGACGTACATTATTAACGAATATAAGGCTAAGTACAATGTAGATAAGGTGTTATACAAATAATAGATAGAGCTCCTATCGCCCAAGGAGCCATAAAATGATAAGATAGCGCAAAAATGCCTTTAATCCGCTGAATGTGGATTAAAGGCATTTTGATATATGTGCCGAGCTACATGTGTAAGTTGGTTAACCCTCATAAAAATTGATTAGTTGTTCACCTTGAAATTCACTTCGGGGTACTTGGCGGCCAGATCTTGCAGTGCAGAATCGTCTTTCCCTTTTAAATACCGATCGAAGAAGGCAACACTGAATTCGTTCACGATGCGGTGATCCCGCCGTGGGTTTTCGTCGCTGAGGCCAAGCAGGGGAGAGAATAACGCAAGATCGGTGTAGCTTGCATGCTTTGAACCTGGAATAAGGATCGATATCCCTCCGCCTGCCAGAGCATAGCCCGATTTTTGGATATATTCTTTCCTCGGTGCTTCGAACGCTTCACGGCTTACCCCACCTAACTGTTTGGCGACATCATCGTAAGAAATCATTACATTGCTGTACGTCTCGTCTGAATACATCATGAAGAAAGGCTTTCCGAATCCTTTGTCCGAAACTGGCGGACCATAAAACCCTCCATCCATACTAAGGGCAGCCTTCACACGCGAATCATTCTTTAACATTTGCACCGTAACGGCTCCACCGAATGAATGTCCAAGCATGCCGATTCGTTCAAGATCGATTCTGCCTGTAAATCGACCTGCAGTATCCTTCTGATTGAGCTTCTCCACTTGATTGAGCACAAACGCAGCGTCGCTGGTCCAAAGCGGGATATGCCCCTCATACTGAGCAATCGAAGTCAAGTTGGGGTCGGTTCTACTCACGGCGACTCTTCCGTCAGGGTAAACGGAGGCGGCAGCTTCGTAGGCATAATCGATAGCTATTACGATATAGCCGTGGCTGGCCAGCTCCTCTAGCTGGTACATATTCTGATTGCGATACCCGTTCATCCCATGGGAGAAAATCAGAACCGGATACCGACTCTCGGAGTCCGAGAGCCTCGCCTCCACCAAAGCATGCGTTTTGATCAACCCTAGATGGCTTAGCACAAAAGCCGGAAGATCCATCATTTTGCTTGAAATGGCATTCGTCATCTTAGACGCGTTCCATAGATAAGGGCTCCTCTCTTCCCCGCTACCTTTGGCGGCCGGATACCAAATTTGCGCCATCAGCTCGCGCCTATCAGCAGTGTTATCCGAATATGTTTCTCGCCGCTCATCGTCAACCCAATGATAAACCGTCGTTCCGACCGCATAGGGTCCTGTTGGTTCTTCAAACGAGAATACCGGCAGCACCGCTGGTGGCGTAACCGAGACCAACAAATATACGGTCAATAGCATCGCTTGAACGGTAACAGCAATCCGGCTTCTGCCGGCTTCCTTCCGCTTGATAATGAAGAAATAAGCCATCAATAAGAGTGGCGTCAAGTAGGCCGGAACCATCTCCCACCGTCCACCTTCCACGACAATCTGCACAATTACCAAAGCGAAGGCGATCCCTAAAGGGATGAACAATCCCCGTCCCCCTTTCTTGTTCGCGATTACCACCCAGTACAACAGGCCAAAATTAACCACGATCAAGCCTATTTCCCAAAACCTCATGTCAATCTCCCTCCCTTTACCACAACTACAAACTTGTTCCAGCTTACAAAAAAATTATAAAGATGAAAGGGGGAATATTATAAATTTTTTATGAATTTCGTGGGCAGACATTGCAAACGCACCGAAATTAAGAGGAATGGAACGTAGGTTTTTGGGCGGAGGATCTCACAAACGGATAATTTGCAGTTTAATGATCAGAACTATGCATGGAATTTATCCATTTCTATGTAAATTTCCTTAACAACATTTCAATCCTCCCAGCAACTAACTGGAATCTCAGATCAATCTATACAGGCTATGAAGAAAGTTGCCGATTCTGTGCAGAAAGTATCGGATGGGACAGCTTCACAAAAGAGAACGACAGTGGAAGCGGCAACTGCAATGAATGAGATGGCGATTGGGATTACACGAGTTGCGGAAGCGGCATCTGAGGTTGCTTCGGTTGCCATTCGTGCAAGTGAAAATGCAGTAATTGGGAATCAGCAACTGATAGAAACCATGGATCAAATGGAGAGTATTAAGAAGACTCAGGCTGACTCTCTGCCCAGATTGTAGCTAAGCTTGATGAGCATTCAGTACGTATAAGTCAAATTATAAAGTCAATTATGGAGATTGCAAAGCAAACAAAGCTGCTTGCCTTAAATGCAAATATTGAAGCAGCACGTGCGGGAGAGCATGGTCGTGGGTTTAGCGTAGTTGCACAAGAGATAAGGGGAGCTTGCTGAAGAAACATCAAGCTCTGGGAAATCCATTTCTGACCTATTGATTGATATTCGATCTCTTGTTGGAGCAACGGTATCTGCTATGGATTCGATACAAATCGAGACGAATATAGGTATGGAATCTAATGAACGAACTAAGGAGACCATTGATTGCATTCTTAGTGAGGTTAAGCTTGTAAGCGAACAAATTCAGGAAGTATCCGCCACCACGGAGGAAATGTCAGCTGGAATGGAGGAAGTAGCGGCTTCTATTGCAGATGTATCCGATATTTCTCAACGTACCTCGAATGAAGCTGAGATAATGGCTGCGGGTACAGCAGAACAACTAGTTTCCGCGGAGAAAATCCAAATTTCTGCTAAAGAATTAAGGGATATGTCACAGCAATTGCAAAATGACTTAAGCAAATTTGTATTGTGCAATGATGTTATAAGACCTGACTTTAGGTGATGAGTATTTCTACATTTGTCGTATCATTTCAAAGCTCCATGCATGGCGGTCGAAAAGTGGCGGGGTCGTTGATATTATCGCTCTTTATTTTTGCCAGAGTAACACTTCCGCTTCGCCTACAATATGATGAGTCTAGAGAAATCTAAAGAGGTGAGCAAATGGCAGTCGTAAAAGCCAGGCAACAGGATATTGATATGTTGGCAAGGTTGCTTCGAGCTGAAGCTGAGACCGAAGGCGAGCAGGGCATGCTCCTTGTTGGAAATGTTGGCATTAACCGAGTAAGAGCGAACTGCTCTGATTTTAAAGGCATCCGGACAATTCCCCAAATGATCAACCAGCCGCATGCGTTCGAAGCGTTGCAACATGGTTTGTACTATCAAAACGCAAGAGATAGGGAACGCCGTCTGGCGCGACGGGCTGTGAATGGGGAACGGAGTTGGCCAGCTAAATTCTCCCTATGGTATTTCCGTCCAGGAACGTTCGAAAATCCCGGGCCATGTCCGGACACTTGGTATAATCAGCCGCTCGCAGGACGATGGAAGAAGCACTGTTTCTATGAACCGACTGCGGAAGAATGTGAAGAAGTATATAACACGTTTTAGTTCACAAGAGGGTGTCCTGAAGTCCTAAAATGACGGAGAGACATCCTCTTTTTTCATAAGGGAATGAATCGTGCGCATTTCCAGAATCCAGGTAAAAAGTAGGTGGATTCAGGACAAGCGATCATTATAATGAAATTAAGATACAAGGTAAAAATGAACTCAAGAGACCAAAGTTGTCATGTAATCAAGGGTAGAAGAAAGGATGACGGAAGTGCCAATTCATAATCAAGCTCGCCTTTCTGCTTCTGTTAGAGAAGACGGTCGTTATCCCATTGACCTGACGGGCCCTCGCAGTCACACGCTTGTCATTCGGCCCGGTGTAGGGAGCCTATCTATCGGATCGCCGGAATTGGGGAAAAGGGTAGACCTTCACGTCGCGTCAGATGCGAGAATCGATTGGACCGTATTCGATGCCTTCTCCACGCCAGCAGGCTCGCCTTGGCCGCGATTTTTGTACTATTCAGGCAGTGACGCGGGCTTCTTGGACTGGGCGCAGACACGTCCTATTGAAGAGATGACGTGGGCTCCGATCCTGTCTGCGGATACGGTGGTGGACGCCAGCCAGTCCGTTATGCATAGCTTACATATCGAGCTGAGCCAGTCCGGAGGACGTCTGAGCTTGAAGCTTCCGAAGGAACCTTTCCGCCTGAACGTGTCCGGCGATCTATTACGTTTATCGGCCACTGGAAATATGCCGTATTCTCTGACACTAGCGCCGCGCACCGGTCGACGCAGGAATGATCCTCCTTTCACCCTGCCCGACATCGGTGAATTGCACCAGGTGACGAGCCTAACGCTGCAAAACAAGCCGCTGGGACAGCCCATCTCGCTGGACTGTTTAGACAAGTTCCCCAACCTTGACTCACTGAGTTTGTGGGGGAACTTTTGCGACATGGACTTGTTAGCTCGTCATGCTCAGTTAACGAATCTGGAGCTGCGCTTCATGCCTGATTTGGAGGACTTGCCCTCCTTGGACATGTGGCCGTTGCTTGACAGTTTTATCGCCTACAATGTGGAGGAGGCCGCGGGCAAGCGCCTAAGGCAGCAAATGAAAACACGCGCCAAAACACGCCCATGGGCTGGCTATGCTTCAGTGAGCCAATTGCGAAAGCCTGAGTGGTGGGCGAGCGAATATGGCCGACCATTCTCGTCTTGGCCTAAACGTCTGGCCAAACTGGCTAACGAAGCTTACAACGCTGCACAGGCATCCTTGGCGAAGGCTCGCAGCCTTGCCGATGCCGAGGCAGCCATTACTGCTTTCACCGTGCGCTTCAATACCCTCAAAGGCATCGAAACAACCGAAAGGGAAGACCTTGGCGAAGCAGTATGGCAACTCAGCCAGTCCGACCACCAGATTGGCCAGCCTATAACGGAGGAGATGGCCGGGCGCTGGTTCGATGCAGCTCGCGATTACTGATTAAAAGATCAAGTTATTAGCCGATTCATTCGAGTAAATGATTGAGGAAAAATTCGATGAATGGCAATAAGTCCAATTCGGTAGATGATCGAATCAAAAAATGAGGCCATCCCTCAAGTAGATTGATCTACTTTTGGGACAGCCTCCTTTTATCCGTTCAAGTCAGACCGCTAATTAAGCATTCTGCTCTTGTTACAACTTAAACTGCCTTATTTTCTCTTGGAGTTCTTCTGCCATGCTAGAGAGTACATTTGCAGAAGATGTAACCTCCTGCATAGAAGCTAACTGCTGCTCCGTCGCGGCAGCAATATTTTGTGTTCCGCCTACTGCCTCATTGGTGACGGCCAAAATTTGATTCATCGATGATAGAACCTCGGAAATACGAGATGTCATTTGTTCTAGAGCAGTAGGCACAACTTGGATATTCAGCGACACTTCATCAACCGCATCGCGAATTTCAT
>Ga0209566_100324_pt1 | contig 43123 bp, 43 predicted proteins | sample Araplavi_mTSA_r2_2_FD_184287 | JGI IMG/M metagenome (GOLD analysis project Ga0209566, IMG submission 184287) | Arabidopsis root microbial communities from North Carolina, USA - plate scrape CL_Cvi_mTSA_r2 (SPAdes) (version 2) | ecosystem: Host-associated > Plants > Roots > Endosphere | place...
CCGACAAAGGGAGCCAAATCGATCTTGTTGATGATCAGCATATCGGACCGCATGATGCCAGGGCCGCCTTTGCGCGGGATTTTCTCACCTTGGGCCACATCAATAATATAGATGAAACGATCGACCAACTCCGGGCTGAACGCCGCAGCCAGATTGTCGCCTCCGCTTTCAATAAAAATGATATCGAGATGCTCGAAGCGTTTCTCCAGCTCCTCGATCGCCTCAAAATTCATCGACGCATCCTCACGGATGGCCGTATGCGGGCACCCGCCCGTCTCTACGCCAATGATCCGCTCTTCCGGCAGCGCTTCGGAGCGAATCAGAATCCGCGCATCTTCCTTCGTATAAATATCGTTCGTAATGACCGCGATACTGTACCGCTGATTGAGCTTGCGCGCGAGACGCTCGACCAGGGCCGTTTTCCCCGAGCCGACTGGCCCCCCGATTCCGATGCGCATCGGACGGCTGCGATCGACAGTCGGTTGTTCCCATCCTGCGTGATGATAATGCCCAGGACCTTTACCTTGACACATAGTGGTTCCTCCTCCAAGTTAATCATGCAAATTCAAACAGGAATACTAAGACATGAACATTCGGGAATACAAAGTTTCATGCTGCATCATCGCGAGGTCCGCAGCCGGTGTGTTCGTATACGCATCCAGCGGATCCAGGTGCCTGACCCGCTGCCACTCGCTGCCCGTCAAGGGCACCAGCTTCGCGAGGAGCATCTGTCCCTGGGTCTGACCCATGGACATCAACCGCAGCGCGCTGTTCACGCAGGTGACGATACAGCCGTACAAATAACCTTCGACCGCTTGATCGAGCGGTACGCCAAGATGATAGCTCACCCAGCCGTGCACAAGCGCATGGGTGCAGCCGCACCGCTCGGCAGCAGCTGCCTCATCGAGCGGTACCCAATCCAGCTCGGGATACATCGAGCGGGTGAGCGTCAGCAGCCGGCGGCCCATCTTCTGGACGCCGCTTCTGGCTTCGCTGGATGCCCGCTGCACGTGCAGCATCCGGTCGATCCGCCACAGTTGCGGCAGGCTGTTCGCCGGGATGCACGCGTAAGCCGCCTTGATCACCATGGCGTCCGATGTCGCCCAGCTGCCCGCCAGCATCGAGCGGATGTAATCTTCCAGCTCGTCGACCGTCCGCAGCCGCTCCTGCTGCACAAGCGTCTCCAGTCCGAAGGAGTGGGAGAAGCCGCCGATCGGCAGCGCTGAATCGAGCAGCTGTTGATAAGCCAGCCAATGAAACCCGGTCGATGCCGTCATCGCCGTCACCTCCGCTTGCTAGAATAAAAAGTAGCGCTGCGCCATCGGCAGCTCCTTCGCCGGCTCGCAAGTGATCGCTTCGCCGTTCACCTTGACCTCATATGTCTCCGGATTCACTTCAATCGCAGGTGTCTCGCCATTATGAATCATGTCCTTCTTCGACACGTGGCGGCAGCCTGCCACCGGCTCGACCCGCTTCTGCAGACCGAGGGTCTGGGCGATGCCACGGTCATAGGCCGCCTGCGAGACGAAGGTGATGGAACTTTGCGTCAGCGACTTGCCGAACGCGGCGAACATCGGCCGCCCGAAGACAGGCTGCGGTGTCGGGATTGAGGCGTTCGGATCGCCCATTTGCGCATAGGCGATACTGCCGCCCTTGAGCACGAGATCCGGCTTGACGCCGAAGAACATCGGGCTCCAGATGACCAAATCGGCGAATTTCCCCGCTTCGACCGAGCCCACTATATGAGAAACTCCGTGCGTGATCGCCGGATTGATCGTATATTTGGCAATATACCGCTTGATGCGGAAGTTATCTCCATCTTCCGTATCCGGCGCGAGGGAGCCGCGTTGTTTTTTCATTTTATCGGCGGTTTGCCAGGTGCGGATAATCACTTCACCTACACGGCCCATCGCCTGTGAGTCCGAGCTCAACATGCTGAACACACCCAGATCGTGCAGAATATCTTCTGCCGCAATCGTCTCCGGGCGGATCCGCGAATCTGCGAAAGCCACATCTTCAGGAATGCGGCTATCCAGATGGTGACACACCATCAACATATCCAGGTGCTCTTCGATCGTATTGATCGTATAAGGCCGCGTCGGATTCGTTGAGGAGGGCAGCACATTCAGCTCGGCAGCAGCTCGAATGATATCCGGGGCATGACCGCCGCCTGCGCCTTCCGTATGATACGTATGGATCGTCCGGCCTTTGATCGCCGCCAGCGTATCCTCCAAAAATCCCGCTTCATTTAATGTATCCGTATGAATCGCCACCTGGACGTCATACTGGTCGGCGGCTTCAAGGCACGCATCGATCGCAGCGGGCGTCGTCCCCCAGTCTTCATGGAGCTTCAGCCCGATCGCTCCCGCTTCAATCTGCTCCGTCAGCGGTGCCAGAAAAGCCGAGTTGCCCTTGCCCGTAAAGCCCATATTCATCGGGAACGCTTCGGCGGCTTCCAGCATCCGGCGCATATGCCACGCCCCCGGGGTGCATGTCGTCGCATTCGTGCCCGTCGCCGGTCCTGTCCCGCCGCCAATCATCGTCGTCACGCCCGAAGAAAGCGCAGTTTCAATCTGCTGCGGACATATATAATGAATGTGCGCATCGATGCCCCCGGCCGTTACGATTTTGCCTTCCCCGGCAATGACCTCGGTACTTGCCCCGACAATCAGATGCGGGTCTACCCCGTCCATAATGTCAGGGTTGCCCGCTTTGCCGATGCCGACGATATGGCCGTCCTTCAGTCCGATATCCGCCTTGACAATACCCCAATGATCAATAATGACAGCGTTGGTGATGAGCGTATCCAGCACGCCCTCATCACGGGTCGCTCCACTGGATTGGCCCATCCCGTCACGGATGACTTTGCCGCCGCCGAATTTGCACTCGTCCCCGTAGACCGTATAATCGTGCTCAATGACAGCCCAAAGGTCTGTATCCGCCAGCCGCACAGCATCCCCCTTCGTAGGTCCGAACATCAATGCATAGCTCTTACGATCGATCTGCTTCATCCGCATGCTCCTTCCACGCCTGCCATCGCTCGCAGACCTTTGCAGGCATGGGCCCCGGCTTCGCCAAGCCCTGACTGAGGCCATTCAGGCCAAAGGACTTTTGCGCGCCTCCCAGCGCCACGAGCTGCACCGGCTTGTGCTCGCCGGGCTCGAAACGCACAGCCGTTCCGGCCGGAATATCCAGACGCATGCCGAAGGCTTGCTCCCGCTGGAAGACCAGCGCCCGATTCACTTCAAAGAAGTGATAATGCGACCCCACTTGCACAGGACGATCGCCCGTATTCGTAACCACAATCTCCGCTGTGGACCTGCCTTCATTGATGACAATGCTGCCTCTGCCCGTTCGGAATTCTCCTGGAATCATGACGCCCGCCCTCCCTTATTCGTGAATAGGTTGGTGAATCGTGACCAGCTTTGTACCATCCGGAAAGGTCGCTTCCACTTGTACCTCATGGATCATCTGCGGAATTCCCTCCATCACTTGCTCCGCTTTCAGAATCGTCGTACCGAATTCCATCAACTGAGCCACTGTCAAACCGTCTCTTGCTCCTTCCATAATTTCCGATGTTAGTAAAGCGATACTTTCCGGATAGTTCAGCTTGACGCCTCGAGCCAACCTGCGCTTGGCCAAGTCCGCAGCCACTGTGATGAGCAGCTTCTCCTTCTCTCTCTCCGTCAAATACATCACTTCACCTCAACAATATCCGAATATTGGAAAAGCTTTACCCTCATTATATTTCGCCTCTGTGCAAGATGTAAATTATTATATGTTAGAATATATAACATTAAAGTCCGAAAAATTCTTCTTTTTCCCTGTATTCTTATAAAAATGACTTAAATATCACTATTGGATTGTGCATCATGCAAAATTCGTTCATCAATATGTTAATTTTATTGACATACAATTCCCTCACACTTTATCATAAGGTATAAAACGTACCATTAAACCTTAGGAGGAAGATCCCCATGCTAGGACAATTTGCCATGCACAGCCCTGCACCCGGCAGGGACATTCTTCATTTGGAAGGGTTGGAAGTCCGTTTTGGCGATATCCAGGTATTGCACAATGTGAGCTTGACTTTGCAGTACGGTGAGCTGCGCTTCCTCGTTGGTCCCCCTGGTGCAGGCAAATCAACACTGCTCCATGTCATCAGCGGAAAAGTGAAGCCTTCGCAGGGCCGCGCGCTGTTCAAAGATGCCATCGACTTGACGAAACAGCAGGAGGCGCAAATCGTCCAATTGGGCATTGGCCGCAAATCGCAGACGCCATCGGCTTTCTCCACACTGACGGTCTTCGAGAACCTGGCGCTGTCCCTCAAGCAGCAGCGCGGCCTGCTCAGCGCCCTCTGGACGAAGATGACCAGTGAGCAGCGCGACCGCCTGCATCGTATGCTTGCCTTGATCGGCCTGCAGAGCAAGGCCAAAGAACGAGCCGGCTCGCTGTCCCATGCCGAAATGCAATGGCTCGAAATCGGCATGCTGCTTATGCAGGAACCCGAGCTGCTTCTGCTTGACGAGCCCACGGCCGGCATGACCGAAAGCGAGGCGGATCGCACCGGCGAACTGCTGCATGCGATCAACGCGGAGCAGACGATCCTTGTCGCCGAGCGCGATATCGCCTTCGTTCGGCGATTCGCCGGAACGGTCACTGTGCTCCGCGAGGGAAAGCTGCTCCGGGAAGGCGCCGTTCACGAGCTGCTGAACGATGACAAAGCCGCGGAGATGTTCCTCGGAAGGAAAGCAGAGCGGGGCGCGTAATTGTGCTTCAACTTCTCTGACATAGATGACATCGTGCAAGCTCCCTGTGGAGCTTTTTTTATTGCGTAAATGCCGCAGATTTTTAGTCACCAAATGGGCGCATGCTCATATGATGATTAGGGAAATGGCCCAGTGCCTAAACGCAAAATGAAGAAAGCTTTCGATCGGCAAGCGATCGGAAAGCTCAAGGAGGATTTGCAAATTATGATGAACAACCCTTACAAGACAGGGATGCAAGTACCGTACGGCTATCCTTATCCTTTAAACCCTGCACATCCGACAGCAACACCGCCAGCCGTAACACCTACGGGTCCAGCTACTTACACAGGCGTTCCAGGCGCCCCAGGCCAAATTGGAACGCCAGGCCAACTGCCTATGGAGCAATCGTTTATCGAGAACATTCTCCGTTTGAACCTCGGCAAAATGGCTACTTTGTATATGACATATGAAAACAACTCGGAATGGAACGCCAAAATTTTCAAAGGCAGATTGGAAGCAGCCGGCCGCGACCACATCATCATCAGCGATCCATCGACGGGCATGCGCTACTTACTGCTCATGGTGAACCTGGACTACATCACATTTGATGAAGAACTAAACTATTACTATCCGTATGGCGGTGGGCAAGGAACTCAAGTCCGCTAAGCATTCAAAAAAAGCCGCAGTGCTCTATCGCATAGAGCCGCGGCTTCTTTTATTTGGGTACGGCGGTGAAATGCCACATATGCAGCTTCCGCAGACCGCCTTCGATCCATTGTTCCCACGAGGCGCTTCGCTCTTCAGGAGCCGCGGGCGTCAGCCGCTCTTTTTTCAGCGCTTCATATTCTTCGAACGTCAGCCCCTCCCAAATCTCTACAAACAGCCCCGGCTGGTCCGTCCCCTCCAGCAGCTCCAACCGCCCTTCCCGCTTACAAAGCTCCTGCATATAGATGAGATAGGATGTACGCCCTTCCGCTTTAATCGCATATTCCACAAAAACTTTAAACATTTTTGACACTCCTTCTGATTTATTTTTTGCTCCAAAATGGTAAACTAGACTTATGCTTACCAATCAGCCAAGAGTAAACAACCTTGTCATCCACGTACATGGTCGTTATCTCTGATTGACTGAATAAACCTCTACCGAGGCCTTAGGAGGAACTTCATTGGATACTGGCACACATCTCGTTATCGGTTTAGGGTTAGCGGGTTTATCGCAAATTGACCCGGTCGTTGCAGCTAGTCCGGCTGTCACTACAGCCGTATTCATCGGGACCGTCATCGGCTCGCAAATTCCTGACGTGGACGGTTTGCTCCGTTTCAAAGGAAACGCAACGTACATCCGCAATCATCGCGGCCGCTCCCACTCCTTACCCGCTTTATTGATCTGGACACTGCTCATCACCGGAGCGCTTGCACTATTCTTCCATAGTCTCCCTCTACTTCATGTAGGGATGTGGGTCGCCATCGCCGTCTGCTTTCATGTCTTCACTGACTTATTCAATACGTACGGAACCCAAGCGTTACGCCCTTTTTCAGAAAAGTGGGTGTCATGGAACATTATACACATTTTTGATCCTTTCATCTTTTTAAGTCATCTGGTTGCGATCTTCATGTGGTCGTTTCATGTAGCCAAACCGCAATTGATCTTTCCGTTCCTTTACGCTTTAATCGCGCTTTACTACATGTGGCGGTCTTTGGATCATTATATATTGGAAAAGGGGCTTTACCGCAAAGATCCTACGTATCAGCCAGGTGATAAGTATACGCTGATCGTCACTATTCACTTCTATGCATGGAACGTCGTGAAACGGAGAACCGACGGCACCTTCCAGCTCGGTGAGCTCCGCAACTTGAAGCTGAAATGGATCGACACGATCAAGTGCGAAGAACATCCCGCTATTGAAGCTTCCAAAAAGCATGAGAATATCCAAGCGCTGCTCTACTTCTCTTCCTTTACGTGTGCAGAGGTTAGCGAGCATCACTGGGGTTATGAGGTTCGCTGGGCGGACGTGAGATACCGTCATCGCAAGCAGTATCCGTTCGTCGCCGTTCTCCGTATGGATCACAACTTCCTGACGCTGGATTCTTACGTGGGCTGGGTGAGTGAATCCAGGCTGGAGAAGAAACTGAAAGTCGATCTTTTATAATCTGCTGGTAAGGCGCGTTGGCTAACGCGTCTTTTTATATGAACATAACAAAAGCCCAGAGGAATGATCCTCCGGGCTTGCTATTCCACTTCCTGAGATTAACGGTAGTTGCCTTGACCCGCCAATGTTTGCTCAGCGATTTGCACCAAGCGGCGAGTGATGTTACCACCGATCGCGCCAGTGTCACGGGTAGCCATATGGCCCCAGTAACCATCTTGAGGAGCCTGGATGCCCAGCTCTTGAGCTACCTCATATTTCATTTGGTCTAATGCTGCATTAGCTTGGGGAACGATCAATGTGTTACTGCTGCGATTTTGTGCCATAAGGATGTTGCTCCTTTCAGTCAGCTATGATCTTTGATGTATTTGCAAGCTTGCAAAGATAGTATGTGAAGGAAATGAAATTATATGCACAGCGATGAAAAAAGTTTAAAATGGGAAGATAAGCTTATTAGAAAGAAAGCAGGTGACATTCATGAGCAAACCGCTCGCACTTCTATTCGCTGTTATCGGCACCTTACTGCTGGCCGGCATCAGCTTATTCATCGCTCTCAGACAGCCTTGGATGGTACTGCTTTGCGCAGTTATCGCCATCGGTTTTATCGGTTATGGTTTCGCTGTCAAAGCCAAGCTGCGTAAAAGGGACAATCAGAACCGTTGACACCAGCTTGACTAGAAAGCTATACTTTTCTCACGACCAAGTAAAAAACTAGCCTAAAAGAAGTAGTTGTCCAGTACCACTACTTTTTTTCATCAGGATTATTACCAAAATGAAAATATTTTATTATTGAAATAATGTGTATAATTTGTAAAGCGTGAGGTGAACCCGATGCTGAAAATCGGTATTGCTTGCTACCCGACACTCGGCGGTTCCGGTGTTGTAGCGACAGAGCTGGGCAAGATGCTGGCTGAGAAGGGCCACGAAGTCCATTTTATTACGGATCGGATGCCTTTCCGTCTTGGCCAATTCCATACAAACATTTTTTACCATGAAGTAGAAGTCAGCGATTATTATGTGTTCCGCTATCCGCCCTATGATTTGGCGCTGGCCAATAAGCTTGCGCAGGTCGCCAAGCAGGAGAAGCTGGACTTGCTGCATGTCCATTACGCAGTGCCGCACGCGATTTGCGCGTATTTGGCGAAGCAGATGGTCGGGGAGCATTTGAAAGTGGTCACCACCTTGCACGGAACCGACATCACGATTCTTGGACATGATCCATCGCTGCGCGATCTGATCCGCATGGCAATCCATGAAAGCGATGCTGTCACCGCGGTTTCGCAGGATCTAATTATGGAAACATACGATGTATTGGCGGTTGACAAGGAGATCGACCTCGTCTACAACTTCGTCGACCCCCGGGATTACATGACGCCTGCCAATCCGCAGCTTCGCGCCGGTTTCGCCCAGCCGCATGAGAAAATTTTGCTGCACATGTCTAACTTCCGGCCGGTGAAACGGATTACCGATGTCATCGATATCTTCGCGGCCGTACATAAACAGGTGCCTTCCCATCTTATTTTTGTCGGCGAAGGTCCAGACCTCGCCAAGGCTGTGAATCAAGTGAAGGAGCTGGGGCTCACGAACCGGGTGCACTTCCTCGGCAAGCAAAACAACGTCGCCGAGGTGATCGGCCTCGCCGACCTGCTCCTGCTTCCTTCGGAGAAGGAGAGCTTTGGGCTCGTAGCCCTGGAAGCCATGGCTGCAGGTGTGCCGACGATCGGCTCTGAAGCCGGAGGCATCCCCGAGGTCGTGCGCCACGGCATCGACGGCTTCCTCGCCACTGTCGGCGATACGCAGCAGATGGCTGCGCATGCTGTGCAGCTGCTCCGCGACCCGCAGCTGTGGAACGAATTCTCGCGCGCGGGCATGCAGCAGGCGCGCACGAAGTTTTCCGCGGCCTCCGTCGTGGAACAGTACGAGGAGATCTACTACCGCGTCGTGCGAAACTCACAGCGGTTGAAGCCCTCTGTGAACATGTAACGCAGGCGGCATGAAAAAAGTGGTTAAGCCAGAGCGCATTGCTTCTGACTTAACCACTTTTGTTTTATAGTACAAACCCCATCCGCTTCTTCACTTCAAGCAGCGTTTGATTAGCCACTTCGGCCGCTTCCTGCGCGCCTTTTTTCAGCACGTCGTGAATTTCGCCGGAACGGCGGATTTCATGGTAGCGCTGTTGGATCGGCTCCAGCACGGCGACGACATGCTCGGCCAAATCCTTTTTGAACGGCCCGTAACCTTGTCCCTCGTACTTCGCTTCAATCTCGACAAGACTCATATCCGCGAAATGGGAATAGATGCTCATCAGGTTGCTCACTTCGCGCTTGTTCTGCGGATCGAACTTCACTTCGCGGCCGGAATCGGTCACCGCGCGGCTCAGCTTCTTGCGAATGACGCTCGGCTCGTCGAGCATGCCGATGAAGCTGCCCGGATTCGGAGAGCTTTTGCTCATCTTTTTCGAAGCATCGTCCAGTGACATAATTCTCGCGCCCACTTCAGGCATGTACGCCTCAGGCATTGTGAAGTAGTCGCCGAAACGGTTATTGAACCTATTTGCCAGGTCGCGCGTCAGCTCCAGGTGCTGCTTCTGGTCGTCTCCGACTGGAATAATGTCAGCGTTATAGAGGAGAATGTCCGCAGCCATCAGCGATGGATACGTAAACAAGCCTGCACCGACGGAATCCTTGCCTTCAGACTTGTCCTTGAACTGCGTCATACGCTCTAGCTCACCCATATGAGTCAGCGTCGTCATAATCCATCCCAGCTCCGCGTGGGCGCTCACATGCGACTGCAGGAAGATGGACGCTTTGTTCGGATCCAGACCTGCCGCAACGTACAGGGACGCAGCCATTTCCGTCTGTTCGCGGAGTGCTGCCGGATCTTGCGGTACCGTGATCGCGTGCATATCCACGACCATGAAGAAACATTGGTGCAGATGCTGCAATTTGACATAGTTGCGCAGTGCGCCGATATAGTTACCAATTGTCAGTTGTCCGCTGGACTGCATGCCGGATAATACTCTTTTCATACAATTCCCTCCCGAAATCGCTAGATATAATTTCCATATACTGTAAAACATTCGTTAAATAGACGTCAAAAAGGCCTCTCGCCGCAAGGGACGAGAGACCGTGGTACCACCCTAATTTGTCTATGATCACAGCCAAACATATCCGCTAAGTTCATTAGACCTTCAGACTCCGATAACGGGGAGCGGCCGTTCAGCATACTGACAGTAACGTTCCAATAGCCAGCCTAGGTTCTGGTTATCCGTCTCTGCGTTCAACCTCAAGCTCAAGGATCCATTCGACTTGCGCGTTCCACCGGTTCGCACCAACCACCGGCTCTCTGGGAAACAGCCATTCAAGCTTACTTGTTCCTGTCTTCGCTTACTGATTTTATATTATTATACACCCTCATGCCACAATGTCAATCAAGCCAGCTGTCCTATCCATCGCGTCTTGTACATAGGATAGGGATGTATGACATTATTAGGACAAAGGGGTAATGTAACTTGGCTTCCGCTCTGTACCGATGGAGTCTTCCTGCGACTACTGCCATTTGCATGGGTTTGATCATTCTGATCCTGAACACCAGACCGCTTCCGGACGTCACACTGGTGACGCATGAAGTCAGGCTTGTGTTCACTCAGTTTATGGATATTTTCCTCGATGCGCTGCCTTTCATGCTGCTCGGTATCCTGCTGTCGACAATTGTGGAAGGCTTCATCCCGGAGACGTTCATCCGCCGCATGACACCGCGCCATCCGCTCGTCGGCATTTTGTTCGGCTGCGTGCTCGGCATCATGTTCCCGCTTTGCGAGTGCGGGATGATCCCTTTTGTGCGCCGGCTCATGCGCAAGGGCATGCCGGTCTATATCGCTGTCATCTTCATCCTCGTCGGACCGATCCTCAATCCGATCGTGTTTGCCTCCACGTATATGGCTTTTCGCAGCGAGCCGGCGATGGCCTATTCGCGAATGGGCCTCGCGTTCCTTGTCGCGCTTGTCGTCGGCTTCGTGCTGACGCAATTCCTCAAAAGCAGCCCGCTGCGGCAGCCTATTGCGCCGGACAGCGGCAGCGCGCCTTGGCATGCACATGCGCACACGAATACTGACATGCATGGTGGTCATGAGCATGGCGGCATGCATCATCATCATCATCATCAGCATAATCATGATCACCATGATCATGGTCACCAACACGACCATCATCACGGACATAGTCATTCACACGATCACAGTCACGCGCACGGCGGTCGGTTGGGGATGATGCTGAGCCACGGCACGTCTGAATTGTACGAAATGGGCAAATACCTTATGATCGGCGCGATGCTCACGGCGCTCGTCCAAACTTTTATCACCAAAGACAGCCTAAGCGCCATCGGTCATGGAGCGATTCTTTCACATTTGTTCATGATGGGCTTTGCTTATCTGCTTTCACTATGCTCTACAACGGACGCCTTCGTCGTCACTTCCTTTTCCAACACCTTTTCCTCCGGCTCCATTCTGGCTTTTCTCGTGTTCGGACCGATGATTGATGTGAAAAGCACATTCATGCTGCTGACCGTCTTCAAAGCGCGCTTCGTACTGACACTGTCTATACTGGTAGGCGGTACTGTCTTCGCAGGCTCGCTCCTGTTTATGAAGCTTTTTCATCTTTGACGTGCCTAAGGCGGAATAGTCGCTCTGCAGCGGCCTCGCTGGCTCCCGCGACCCGCCTAAGACGGAATAGCCGCCTTGCAGCTACCGCGCTGGCCCGCTCGACCCGCCTAAGGCGGAATAGTCGCTCTGCAGCGGCCTCGCTGGCTCCCGCGCCCCGCCTAAGGCGGTTAGCGTCCACGTCCCCCCACGCAGTCCGATTTTGCCTAATTACTCACCATACTCTATGCTCAATCGCTGCTCCAATCCGATTTCACCTAACTGCAGTCACCCAAAACCAGCCAAACGTATAAATTAGCCTCTGCAAGCAGGTAAAATCGGATTAGAGACACTTCTTCCAATCACCTGCGCTCTCCAGTTGGGCATTTCCGGACTACAGCCTCTCCCGCACCCTTCACATTTTTCACAAAAAAAAGCTCTGCTCAAAAGCAGCACGCATGCCGCTTTAAGCAAAGCTTTTTTATTTGCAGTTTAGATTTTCAAAATACCGCCCGCGCTAGCATTCGTAACCAGCTTGGAGTAACGCGCCAAGTAGCCGGATTGGATCTTCGGCTCGAAGCCTTTCCAATTCTCGCGGCGCTTCGCCATCTCTTCATCGCTGATCTGCAGTTCAATCTTGCGATTGTTCATGTCCAGATCGATGATGTCGCCATCTTGTACAAAGGCGAGCGGTCCACCTTCAGCCGCTTCAGGAGAGATGTGGCCGATGGAAATACCACGGGATGCACCGGAGAAGCGTCCATCTGTGATCAGTCCGACTTTGGCTCCCAGACCCATGCCCACGATTTGCGAAGTTGGCGCCAACATTTCCGGCATACCTGGCCCGCCTTTCGGTCCTTCGTAACGGATAACAACGACGTGGCCTTCCTTCACTTTGCCGTTCGCGATACCGTACAGCGCATCCTCTTGCGAGTCGAAGCAAATCGCTGGGCCCACATGGCGTCCGCCTACGGATTTGTCCACCGCACCAACCTTGACAATACTGCCTTCCGGCGCAAGGTTACCGAATAGAACAGCGAGGCCGCCTTTTTCACTGTGCGGGTTGTCCAGCGGATGGATAACGTCCTTATTCAAAATCTCGCAGCCGGCAACGTTCTCACGCAGCGTCTTGCCTGTTACCGTGATCCGGTCTCCGTCCAATGCGCCCGGCTTCTTCAGAAGCTCGTTAATGATCGCGCTCACGCCGCCAGCCAAATGCACATCCTCGATGTGGTAATCGGAGGCAGGAGCAATTTTGGCCAAGTGAGGCACGCGCTCAGCAACTTCATTGATGCGGGCAATCGGATACTCTACCCCTGCTTCAGCTGCGATAGCCAGCGTATGCAGAACCGTATTAGTGGAACCACCCATCGCCATATCCAGCGCAAATGCGTTGTCAATCGCTTCGATCGTCACGATGTCACGTGGTTTAATGTCAAGTTTGATCAGCTCCATCAACTGCTTCGCGCAATCTTTGACGAACTGTTTGCGCTCTTCGGCAACCGCCAGAATCGTACCGTTGCCCGGCATAGCAAGACCCAAGCCCTCAGCCAGACAGTTCATGGAGTTCGCCGTGAACATACCGGAGCAGGAACCGCAAGTCGGACAGCCGTATTGCTCAAGCTCTTCCAGACCTTTCTCATCCAGCGTTCCCGCCTGGAAAGCGCCAACGCCTTCAAATACGGAAGACAAGGAGATCGATCTGCCGTTCTTATCTTTACCGGCTTTCATCGGGCCGCCGCTGACGAGCATCGTAGGGATGTTCACACGAAGTGCGCCCATGATCATGCCTGGTGTAATTTTGTCACAGTTCGGAATACAGATGAGACCGTCGAACCAGTGTGCGTTCACGACGGTTTCCAGGGAATCGGCGATAATTTCCCGGCTTGGCAGGGAATAACGCATGCCGATGTGGCCCATTGCGATCCCGTCGTCAACACCGATGGTGTTGAATTCAAAAGGAACGCCGCCCGCTTCACGAATGGCTTCCTTCACCAGCTTGCCAAATTCTTGCAGGTGCACGTGACCAGGAATGATGTCAATATAAGAATTGCAGACTGCAATGAATGGTTTGCCAAAATCTTCCTCTTTCACACCGGCAGCACGCAGCAAGCTGCGATGAGGAGCGCGGTCGAAACCTTTTTTGATCATGTCGCTTCGCATTTTCGGATTAGCCATTAGTTGTTCTCTCCTCTTCCTTCTCAATTCAGAAAATATTAAAAACTATCATATCACACTTTTCAGAATTTTTCTCGCTTTAGTCTGTCGACGCGTCAAAGTACTGGCCGGACTCTTACTTCCGCCCGAAATCCGCCTTGATCTCGCCCCATTTTTTCGTATCCCATTTGACAATTTTATTCGGATACGTATTGGTTTTGAGCCACTTGAGCGCTCGGTCGACGAGTGTCCAAATCTCCTCGGTTGAAGCGTCCCGGACGAGATTGCTCGCTACCTCTTTTTTGCGGATCCAGCTCAGCGCCGTCACCGAATCGGTGTAGATCGTTTTATTGCTGCCTTGCTTTTGCAAATAAGCGAGTCCGTGAACGATCGCCAAGAATTCACCCATATTATTCGTGCCTTTGGAAATAGGACCTTGATAAAAAATAATTTCGCCGCTTCGCGTATCCACGCCTTTGTACTCTACAATGCCCGGATTGCCTGAACAGCCGACATCGACCGAGATGCTGTTATAGTCGACTTCCGGCGGGGCCTCGCTGCTGGCCGCTTTGCCTGAAGCTCCTGCCGAGCCTGCACCTGAGAAGTTCAGCGACTTTTGCCAGCCGCGCTCGAACGCTTTTTGCGCCTCAGCCTCCGACTCATAAGACTTGAAGCGTGCCTGCGGGTAGCCTTTGGTCTGGGCCTGACAATCCGCCCACGAGCGGTAAATCCCAGGTTGATGACCTACCCAAACGACATAAAATTTTGCTTGCGCCATGATCCACTCTCCGTCAATGTTGTTGTAATTGTTCCACCAGCTCTGTTACGACCTTCACGGTATCGGAATAATAAGGCCTGTAATCCAATCCTTCTATAAATAGAAGAAACGATTGACCCAGCTGCAGCGCCTGCCTGCTGTACTCCGCCTTGGGCAGGATATAGCTGTCCAGCACGCGGTACGTACCGTCCCCACGCTCTTCCACATGACGCAGTTCGACCAGCTCTCCATCCAGATGGCGCACAGCAAACGAAAAGCCCCTGCACTCCGGATCCCCGCATCCGCACACGAAAAACGGCATCCGCTCCCACTGGTCGGCAGGCGCAAAACGGTTAGGCTCCGTATCCTTGAGCACACTGCCCAGAAAAGCAGGAAGGCCGACATCCACGCATAGCGGCTCTTCAATAATGATATCCTCATCTACGGCCATTCGCACATCGGCTTGAATGATTTGCAGATCACGTTCATGCGACCATCCTGTAACTTTGACCTCGAACATCATGCCACCCCCGCTCCCATAGATTCGATTTCTTCATTATAACAAAGACCGAATTTCTGTGCTTAACTTACCTTCCTGAAATGAAAAAATTCCCAATTTGATGATGAGTATAATTTGAAAATTCGTTTATACTACCTATTACTGGAGGTGATAACAGATGGCTGGACAATCTCGCAGCAGTAACCAGTTAGTTGTTCCACAAGCTATGGCCGCTCTGGACCAATTGAAGTATGAAGTTGCTCAAGAATTGGGCATCCAAATTCCTCAAGACGGCTACATGGGCTACATGGCTACCCGCGATGCAGGTGCAATCGGGGGCAACATCACTCGTCGTCTCGTCCAAATTGCCGAGCAGCAGCTTGCTGGCAAATTCGCAAGATAACAGAATTCCCTATACTTAACGAACAAGGGCTTTCTCTTAAGGGCAATTTCCTTAGGGGGAGGCTCTTCTTGCTTTTCGGCTGAATAAAAAAGCCCCCCGTTCTTTCGAACGGAAGGCTATGCCGCACATTATGATTTGATGTCGTAGATTTTGTAAAGGTCATCCAGCATCAGGTTTGCTGCTTTCACACCGCCGGATGTATTCCAAGTAGCGTCATTTACTTTCACCAGCTTGTTGTCTTTAACAACTTTCAAGTTTTTCCAGAGCGGATCGTTCATCCACTCTTGCTCTTGTTTGTTGCCTTTGCCATCGCCAGTCTCATAAGTGAAGTAGAACACGCGATCCGCATTATCCAGTTCTGTCAGACGCTCTTTCGTAATGTCTTCGAACGCTTTCTCGTCGCTCTTCGCATCCGAACGGGCAAAACCGATTTGTTTAAAGATGACGCCAGAGAACATATCGCCGAAATAGAATCTTGTTTTACCGCCCATGAAACGAACGACAGCTACCTTCTCTTTCAGCTTATCGCCAGCTTTGCTTTTGAAATCTTCAACACGCTTATCAAATGCAGCGACAATTTTATCGCCTTCGTCTTTTTTGTTCAAAGCATTCGCGTAGAACAGGAAGTTCGTTTTCCACTCGCCGCGCAAAGTTTCGGAGTATACCGTCGGTGCGATAGCTTTCAATTGGTCATAAATTTTCTCATGACGCATTTTGTTCCCGATGATCAGATCCGGTTTCAACGCCGCGATTTGCTCCAGGTTCGGCTGGGACTCGCCGCCAACGACGGTCACGCCTTGCATGTCATTTTTGATATGGTCGTACCAGGGACTGCCTGTATAGGATTGCACAGCGCCTACCGGCTTAACGCCTAACGCCAGCAAAGCTTCTGTTCCTTCATTAGTTAAAATCACAACGCGCTGCGGGTTCGCAGGCACTTGCGTTTCGCCCATCACGTGCTTGATCGTGCGCGGTCCGGATGCTTGTGCGCTTTCCTTCGGCGCTGCAGAAGCTGTAGATGCTGCTGTTTGAGCAGCAGGCTTCTCCCCACACGCTGCAAGTACAACGGATAATACGAACATGACAGCAAGCAGGGCCCACCCTCTTGCGAATTTCTTACGGTTGACTGACATTACGGTTCCCCCCATGAATCTCTTACTATTTATAAATAATGTTTCGTACATACTTATGTACTCGTCTTGATAACGATTATCATTATCCATCATACCTTGTCACTTGTCAATCATTTTTGTGATAATGATTCTCATATTCATTGACATATAGGGACACTCCTTATTAAAATGAAAAAGCAACTAATAGGGAAGCAGGCGCACGCAAATGAATACATATTCTACTCATCGTTATGCAAACTTTTATAGAACACTCGGCCTGATCGCCGCCTGTTGTGTCTTGGCGCTGCTCATGGTCGGCAGCTTGAAATTCGGCTTACATACGTATTCATGGAATCAAATCACGGACTCCTTCTCCAATATGCAATCCAATGACGCGATCATTATTCAAAGCGTCCGAATCCCAAGAGCGCTCATCGCTGCCTTGGTTGGAGGCAGCCTAGCTGTAGCCGGCGCTCTCATGCAGGCTATCACCCGCAATCCGCTCGCCTCGCCGAGCATCTTCGGCATCAACGCCGGAGCGGCATTCGCGATCGTCCTCTCCGTCGGCTTTTTTCAAGTCAGCAGCCTTACGCAGTTCACATGGATCGCCTTTCTCGGTGCTGCCGTAAGCTCGACCCTCGTCTATGGCTTAGGCTCGCTGGGTCGCGACGGACTGACGCCGATGAAAATCACGCTCGCCGGTGCAGCGATCACCGCTTTTTTTGGCGCGCTGACGCAGGGCATTCTGCTTGGCAACAACAAGGCATTCGACCAAGTGCTGTACTGGCTCGTCGGCTCTGTGGAAGGACGCACGATGGCGATGCTGCAATCGGTGTATCCCTACATTTTGATCGCATGGGTAGCGGCTCTGATCCTCTCTCCTCATATTAACGTGTTGGCGATGGGGGATGATGTTGCCAAAGGCTTAGGCCAAAAAACCGTGCTCATCAAATTTATTACAGCCGTGATCATCGTCATTCTTGCCGGCGGTTCCGTCGCTGTGGCTGGCCCGATCGTTTTTGTCGGCATTATCGTGCCACATATCGTGCGGTTCTTTGTCGGTATCGATCACCGCTGGGTCATCCCGTATTGCGCGATTCTGGGCGGCATTTTGTTGGTCGGAGCGGACATTGCGGCCAGATTCATCATTATGCCTAAGGAAGTCCATGTCGGTGTGACGACAGCTATCCTGGGAGTTCCCTTCTTCATCTATATCGCACGCCAAGGGAGACTTCTGAAATGAGACCATCCGACCGTTATTTCTCGATTCGAACGAAAAGCTTTTCCTTCTTAATCGCAAAAAGAGCCATACTCATCTCCACCATCCTGCTGCTCGCGGTGCTCGTTACGATGGTTTTAAGCACAGGCATCGGCAGCATTTATATTAAACCGGCGGAAGTGGTACGCGCCGTATTCGGCTACGGAGCCGACTCCAGCACGATGATTGTGCGCTCTCTGCGCCTGCCACGGGTTATCGTCGCCGTCTTGATCGGCGCTTCGTTGGGCGTATCCGGTTCCATCCTGCAGGGCATCGTGCGCAACTCGCTCACATCGCCGGACACGATCGGCACAACCGGCGGCGCGACCCTTGGCGCGGTTTCGTTCTTCTTCTTTTTCTCCGATAAAGTCAGCATTCATCTGCTGCCCGTCGCCGCCATTATCGGAGCGTTCACCTCCACTTTGTTGGTTTATATGTTTTCATGGAAGAACGGAATCACACCGCTGCGGCTCGTCTTGATCGGCACCGGCTTCTCTGCGGCTATGAGCTCGATCTCCTACCTCATGATGCTGTCAGGACCGATTATTCTTGCCAATCAGTCTTTAACGTTCATGACAGGCAGTATTTATGGCGTCTCTTGGCAAAAAGCCGTCTATCCGCTGCTCCCATGGGTCGCTATCCTGATTCCCGTGATCTTCCTCTTATCGCGCCATGTGACGATTCAATCGCTTGGAGAAGAGGTGGCCCGCGGGGTCGGCAGCAGGGTACAGCGCCAACGCTTTCTGTTGATTATGCTCAGCGTCGCACTCTCTGGAGCCGCTGTCGCCTTTGGCGGCGCGATTAACTTTATCGGCTTAATGGCTCCGCATATTGCCCGCAAGCTCGTCGGGCCCAGCTTCGGCGCCCTTGTTCCGGTATCAGCGCTGACAGGATCGCTGCTCCTGCTGCTGGCCGATCTGGCTGGCCGGTTCCTGTTCCAGCCACTAGACATTCCTGCCGGGGTATTCACAGCGTCCATCGGCGCACCTATCTTCATCTATCTGCTCTATCGCAGCAGAAACCGCAGTTAAACTATGCTTAGTCCAAAGGAGAACACAATCATGACAAGCGGAACGGCTCTGGAAGCACAGTCCCTTCAGTTGACATATGGCGAGAGCACCATCTTCGAAAGCTTGAACCTGCGAATTCCCAAAGGCAAAATCACCGTGTTCATCGGCAGCAACGGCTGCGGCAAATCAACGCTGCTGCGCTCGCTCGCACGTCTGATGAAGCCCAAATCAGGCAGCATTCTGCTCGATAACGAAGAAATCGCCAAGCTGCCGACCAAAGAGGTCGCCAGACGGATGGCGATTCTGCCGCAAGGCCCGTCTGCGCCTGAAGGATTGACCGTCCTGCAGCTTGTAAAGCAAGGCCGCTATCCATACCAAAGCTGGCTGCAGCAGTGGTCCGCCGAGGACGAGGACAAAGTGCAGAATGCACTGCGTCTGACGAACATGCAGTCTTATGCCGACCGCAGCGTCGATTCGCTGTCAGGCGGCCAACGGCAGCGTGCATGGATTGCCATGACGCTGGCTCAGGATACGCCGACCATCCTGCTTGACGAGCCGACGACATATCTCGATTTAACTCACCAAATCGAAGTGCTGGACCTGCTCTTCGAGCTCAACGAGCATGAACAGCGCACAATCGTGATGGTGCTTCATGATATCAACCTGGCGTGCCGGTACGCGCACCACATCGCCGCAATTAAGAACGGCTCTGTATATGCGGAAGGAACGCCGGAGGACATTGTCAATGAGAAGCTGCTCCAGGACGTTTTCGATATGAAATGCCGTGTCTCTACGGACCCGATCTTCGGGACACCGATGTGCATTCCTTACGGCAAGGGACGCATGCTAAGCTTCGCCTAATAGAAAGAGGCATTCCCTGTTTTTTGTAAACGAGGGGAATGCCTCTTTTTAATGCTCACATGTCAAATGAAAGAAGCCAGCCTCTCCGTATTGGCTGCGATGCGATCATAGGCTTGTTTCAATTCACCAATTGAATTTGAGTTACTTGAAATTTGACCCGTTATGTCCTCAATTTGCTGCATCATGAATGACACCGCTCTAGATATATTCATTAGCTGGGACGAGATCCTTTCCGCAGATTGTTTGCTGGAGCTAGCCATATGTCTGACTTCATTCGCAACCACCTCAAAGCCGCGCCCATGCACACCGGTCCGGGCAGCTTCAATCGCTGCATTCAGACCCAACATGTGGGATTGAGAAGCAATGCTTTTGACTATGGTGATGACCGACTGGATACTTTGCACCTTATCCTTAACGTCCTCGGATTCCATATTTAACTTTGCCATATGGTTTACGATCAGCTTTGAGGCTTCTAATACCTCGTCCGTACTTGCTGTCATTTTCTCCACCATTGCCTTCAACTCCGCCGTACTTTGTTGAATCACGGATTCGCGCTCTGTAATATCCGTTGCGATCTTAACGATGGAATCCACACGATCACCCTTAAAAACAGGCATATACGTAGCTTCCAGTATTAACTTACGCCCATCCTTGGAAACCCTCACAATCTTATCTTGAGAAGCCTTCCCTTGACGCAAACGATCCCATAAATGAACATACGCTTGACTAGAGGCAAATTCGGGTAAGCAAAAAATCCGATGATGAAGATCAATCATTTCATCTTCCTTGTATCCCATAGTAGAAGCGAACAGCGCATTCGCCCATAGGACGTTTCCTTGTGTGTCAAACAATATCATGGCTAAATGGCTTTGAATCGATGATAAAACAGGCAGTTGTTTCATCTCATCTTGCAAGTGACTCCCTCCCCACAGGTACAAAATATACAAAAGATACACTTAACTTTTGCATATTCTACAAGCAGGTTCTTAAATAAGATTAAGCTTACTGTTATTTTTCTATTTTTTTCGAAAAAATTAATTAACATTTTTATGATTAGAACGTTACTACTGAATGAAAACGTTAAAGGCGATTCGTAGGTTTGCTCATAAAGCGCTCGTCGAACAATCTGTCGAAATTTGAACTATTTTGTCATATTTAGATCGGAAATAAAAGGAATCGCGAAAACCTGTTAAGAATCTTTATTTTAAAAGGGCATTTACCAACAATTGCGTTCAGAATAGGAGAGAATTTACATGCAGAGTTTCAGGTTTCAAAAGCTGTTCCGGATTCGCAAACTGGCTACTCGCTTTTTGCTCACAACGCTGGCCATTGCCATCGTGATCGTCACTGCGATGTCGCTTGCCTTGTTTAAGCAGAATTCACCGCTGTTCCAAGAACAAATCAACAAGGGGATCGCGCTGCAAGCTGATGTGATCACGGCGAAAATGGATGAAGAGCTGCAACAGAAATTTACAGAGATCGAATCCCTTGCAATGGCAGGCCAGCAGCTCGGATTGGATGTACAGAAACATACGGATCTAATGAACAACTTCTTCAAGGACAAATCGTACTATATCACTCCTGTATTTTCACTCGATATGACCGGTAAGAACGTCATTTCGCCCAGTACGGGCCAAAAGATTGACGTAACGGACCGTGAATATTTCAAATCCCTTGTGCAAGGCAAGGCTGTCATCAGCGATCCGGTGCAAAATAAAACCGATCCAACCAAATTGACCATTGTATATGCGGTTCCGCTTATGAAAGACGGCAAACCGTTCGGCTTTTACTTAGCGGCTTCTGATATCAACACGGCAACCGCACTCGTCCAGCAAACGAAAATCGGCCAAACCGGCTATGCTACCTTAGTGGATAGCAAGGGCACCATTATCAGCCATCCCGACGTATCACTCATTATGAAAAAGACGGTCTACGATCTTAACATACCTGAAGTCATAAGCGGATTTGAAGCTGCCAAAAAAGGAAGCAATACCAGTTATACATACACCTATGGCGGCATCCAAAAAGCAGGCTATTCCGAAATGACGAAAAACGGTTTTGTCGTCCAGATGTCGGTCCCTCTGAATGAAGCGATGGCACCTGTTACCAAAATGATGAAAACAACGATTGAGATTGCCTTGATTGTGACAGCAGCTGCGCTCGCGATCACCTATGTTTTTGCAACAAGAATGGCGAAGCCGATTGTTTATATCACGGGCGTTGTCCAAACCTTGTCGCAAGGCGATCTTAGACCTCGCTTGCAAGTAAAAACTAACGATGAGCTGGGCCAGCTCGCTGCGAACATGAATCTCATGCTGGATTCTTTTTCCCGAACGATTGGCCAAGCAAGCCAGGCGGCGGAACAAGTCGCCGCATCCTCGGAGGAGCTCACAGCCGTTTCAGCGGAATCCGTGAGTGTATCCACGCGCATCGTCGAAGCGATTCAGCATGTCGTACAGGCTGGTGAGAATCAGATGCAGGGTGTGAATCAGACGTCCACGGCGATGGAAGAAATGTCGGTCGGGGTCCAACGGATTGCCGAATCATCGTCTGTCGTGGCAGAGGCATCGGATATTTCGATGCAAGAGATACAACATGGACAATCGTCGATCCAGCAAGCGATCGGACAGATGAGATCGATCAAGGAATCGGTTAGCAATTCGGCAGAAGATATGCGCTCGCTCGAAGCGTACTCGTTAAAAATCGGCGAAATTGTCTCGCTCATTTCCAGTATCACGAAGCAGACGCAGCTCCTTTCGCTGAATGCATCGATTGAAGCGGCGCGGGCCGGCGAACAGGGACGCGGATTCGCGGTCGTAGCCAATGAAGTGAAGAATTTGGCCGAACAGTCCGCTACCTCCGCCGCTACGATTACGCAATTGATTGAAGAGGTCCAAGCATCTACCTCAAGAGCCGCCCTGGCTATGAACAAAGGCGTGCAGGATGTGGAAAAAGGCTTCGAGCTCATCGACAACGCAGGTGAAGTATTCGAGCGCATTACAACAGGATTCCGCGAGATTACGGACCAAATCAGGGAAGTATCTGCTGCTGCACAGGAAATGTCCAGCGGAACCGAGGAAGTAACGGCTTCTATGAATGAAATTACGAACATGACACAACAGACCTACACGCATTCCCAGCATATCTCCGAAGGGTCGCAAAAGCAGTTCGCCTCCATGGAAGACATCTCTTCTTCCGCTGAAGATTTAAGCCAAATGGCGCTGCAACTCCAAGAAGCGCTGGCGAAATTTAGAACGAGCTAGATCATCAGACAAGCCACTAGCCCTCGCTAGTGGCTTGTCCATGCGTTCTAATGCAAAAAGGCAGCTTCCAAAAGAGAAGCAGCCTGCAAGCTTGCTACGTACAATAAACGTCAATACAACGAAACGTTCATTGCGTAATATCCGATGATTATAATGAGAAAGTCAGCCACAACTGAAACATAGAACATGGAGCAATGAGTGCTCTCGAATCGTTTATGGCCTGTCCTCACAAGGCCTTCCCATTATTATAACTTGCCATATTATAATTGCTCTCGAACTGGACGCTCGCCACCAGCACGTCCAGCCTGATCGTAAAATCAAGCATAATCTCACCATGCGTCCAATGCTGCTTGTACTTCAATGAGTCGATCGCCATCTGACGGAATGACTCGTACTGCTGGGCGGTCAGCCCTTGCTTAGGTGATGCGGCCAGTACGCCACCCTTGCTTTCAATTGGCAGATGCTTGATACCGAATTTGCCGACCACGTTGTTCCGTATGTGAATAAACACAGTGCCGGAACTCACATGACACAATTCTCCCTTCATCTTGGCAAATACAAAATCGATTTGTCTGGATAACGGCAATTGCTCCAAATTCATTATCATCCTCCTCAAATTAATTCATGGATAGAATGTGAAATTACGGGACATATAACCATTATATGGTATGTTTCACTATCATTCAATATCTATTTCTATTTTTTAGCAAATCATCCAACAGGCTGAACGAATTTTATTTAAGGTTGTATAAAGTTGACGAAAATGAATAGATTGTTTCCTCGTTCGATGATATAATTTCAAACAACACCTATGTTTCTGCATAATTTTACAATCTTCGCAGAGGAGCGGTAAGAATGGAGCGCATGTCTTTTAGCAAGAAGCTGCAGTTAGGATGTTACTCTCTCATAGGTTTGAATGCGATTTTTTTATTAATCGTGACGTTTGCCTCGGAATGGAACCGCTTACTGGGAATTATTTTCCTCGTACTTATGGTTGCTGGCGGGTATCCGTTCATTAAGTGGTTCGAAAAACAGCTCACAGAGCCTGTTACCGAACTGTCCCGAATTGCCCTGAATATTTCCAAAGGCGATTTCTCGCAAAAAGTTACCGTGACTTCCGATGACACACTGGGTCAGTTGGGACAATCTTTTAACAAAATGATTGATAAGCTCCGGGACATCCTGAAAGATACAGGATCGATTTCGAAGCAGGTTTTTGAGACAAGCCGGGAGATTTATACGAAAAACGAAAACTTCCGCTCGGTGCTTGAACAAGTGAGCATTTCCGCTCATGAACTGGCATCCGGTGCCGGACAAATTTCCGAAGAAGTGTCGGGTGTATCGGTCACTTCCAAAGATATCGAAACCAAAGTCGCCGAGTATGCGGAATCTGCGCAACAAATGAAAACCCAGTCCGATCAAATGATGGCGCTCGTCGACAAAGGCCGCGCTTCTGTTGAAAGTCAAGGCACCGGAATGAAGCGCAACGTCGAAGTCACCAAGCAAGTATCGGAGACGATTGATCATCTGGCTCGCCAAGCAGCCGGAATCAGCAGCGTGACCCGCTCCATCTCCGAGATCGCTGAGCAAACGAACCTGCTGTCCCTTAACGCTTCGATCGAAGCGGCACGTGCGGGTGAGCACGGCAAAGGCTTTGCGGTCGTCGCGCAAGAGGTGCGGAAGCTGGCTGAGGAATCGACATCGTTGACACGCGAAGTATTCGGCTTCGTGAAGAGCATCGAACAAGGAATCCAGGACGCGATCAACAGCATCCAAATCAATGAGGATGTCGTGAAGAAACAAACCGTTCTGATCGATCAGACCGAAGTCGTGTTTGCCGAAATCGTCGGCAGCGTCAGCTTTATTTCCGAGGAAATTACCCGTTTTGCCGAAGCGACCGGGCAAATGATTCAGAGCTCTGAGCAGATCGCAGCAGCTATGGAGAATATTTCTGCGATTACCGAGGAGTCGGCTGCCGGGACGCAGGAAGTATCGGCATCGATGAACGAGCAAATCTCCACCGTGCAAGCGATCGTCAGCCAAGCTGAAGAGATGACACGCGTCGTCACGCAGCTGCATCAGACGATTCAGATCTATAAGCTGTAACTCAAAAAAGGCGCTCCAAGGTCTTAACATACCGTTGGAGCGCCTTTTCCATATCTCAGCCGCGATTATGCGTTAACTTTTGCTTCCGTCAAAACCATGAACTGCTTGACATCCTCAATCGCCATGTCAACCGCACTTTGCCAGAAGTCCGGCTGTGTCAGGTCGACGCCCAGATGCTTCGTCGCGAGGTCCTCAACCATCATACTGCCTGTATCGCGGAGCAGTGCGATATATTTGTCCTCGAAGCCCGCACCTTCCTGCATCGCTCTGGCATAAATGCCTGCGCTGAACAGGTAGCCGAACGTATACGGGAAGTTATAGAAAGGGACATCCGTTGCGTAGAAGTGGAGTTTTGCCGCCCAGAAATGCGGGTGATAGCTGCTCAGCGCATCTTTGTATGCCGCTTTTTGCGCTTCAACCATCAGCTCGCTCAACCGCTCGGCACTGACCAGTCCTTGACGACGCTCCTCGTAGAAGTTCGTCTCAAAGATGAAGCGCGCATGAATGTTCATGAAGAAGGCAATCGCACGTTGAATTTTGTCCTCTAGCAGCACGATGCGCTCCTCGTCCGAAGCCGCGTTCTTCACCACGGCATCCGCCACGATCATTTCCGCGAAGGTAGAGGCCGTCTCCGCTACGTTCATCGCATACTCTTGCGCCAAGGCCGGCATGTCATTCATCACATGCTGATGGTAGCCATGACCAAGCTCATGAGCCAGCGTAGATACGTTGTTCAACGTGCCGCCGTAGGTCATGAAAATCCGCGTCTCCCCTTTGACCGGGAAAGACGTGCAGAACCCGCCGGGACGCTTGCCAGCGCGATCTTCCGCTTCAATCCAGCGGTTCTCAAAAGCAAGCTCGGAGAATTGTGCCATTTGGGGACTGAATGGCGCAAACTGGTCCACGATCAGCTTCGCGCCGTCATCGTAGGAGATCTTCTTGGAAGCATCGCCAAGCGGCGCATCCACGTCGACCCAAGCGAGCTTCTCGACGCCGAGCAGCTGCGCTTTGCGGTGCAGATAATCGACGAAAATCGCTTTATTGCGGTCGATCACGTCCCACATGACCTTAAGCGTCTGCTCCTGCATCCGATTGATGCTTAGCGGTTCTTTATGTACGGAGTCCCAGCCGCGGTATTTGTATACTTGCAGACGGAATCCAGCCAAGTGGTTCAGAGCTTCCGCGCAATACTCCGCTTTGTCAGCCCAAGTCTGTTCCCACTTGTCAAACAGCGCCAACCGCTCCTCACGGTTCTCTGTGTGCAGCTTGTTGAAGGCTTGACCCGCCGACAGTTCAACCGTCTGTCCGTCAACGTTCACAGGCATACGGAATTGACCAACGGTCGTATTGTATAAATCGCCCCACCCGTGATAACCGTCCACGGCCAAATCATTGATCAAAGCTTCCATTTCCGGGGAAAGCTTCTCCTTGGCCAGCGCCCGGCGCTCATCGAGCGGATATTCGATTCCTTGGAAAGGCGCTTTCTGCAGCAGTGCCGTCCATACGTCGTCGGAAACACCGGCCAGCAGTTGGTCAAAGTGTGTGCGCGAGGACAGGAATTCAGCGAATAGGCTTTTCACTTGTCCGCTAAGCATAACAGCCTTCTTATCTTTTTGATTATCGGCCAGCAGACAACCTACGAACGAATCCGCTTCATTAATATTTTTCAGAATTTGCTGCAACGTGGCAACAAGCGTCTCCAAGTTTGCCGTGTCTTCTGCAGCTGCAGGTGCTGCCGCCACCCGCAGCTGCTCTTGAAATGATGCGATAGATGATTGCAGCTCTTTCAGAAATGCCGCGAATGACGGAGACTCACTGCCTCCAGGAAAAAAGGAATCCAAATCCCAAGTTTGATTAAGTGGTAATTGTAGCAAATTCATCACCTTTCCCTTTCTACTCTTCATTAAATCATAATTAATCTGTAATCGCCAATTACTCCCAATCCTGCATTGCGTCCACGCCCAATATGTGCTATCAATGAATTAGAGTTCCACAAGACAGGAGTGATAGACGATGAGACCTTTGCAAATTTCACCCGAAACCGCCCAGAAGCTGGCCGAACAGCTCAAGGTGCCGCTCGAACATCTCATGCATATGCCGCAGCATATTTTATTGCAGAAGCTGGCCGAGCTGGCTAAAGCTGCGCCGGATACGAACCGTGATCCGGAGAAGGGCTGACCTTTGATTCCTTTTGCTAACACTTTACCCTATGAAATTATTATGAAGGACGTTTATGTGGCAGAATGTCCGTTTTGTCATAGTTCAAGTGTACTACTGCCGCTGCGAATTTCCGAGCTGCAAACCATTCACGAAGGCAAGAAGAAGCTGCTGGTGTTTCCATGCTGCTACAACAAGCTGACGATCATCGATGCAGACCGGGATTACTTATTGGCGGACAGCCCCGTGCGCCCAAGATAAAGCTAAGATCTAAGCAAAAATGAACGCTTATTCCTTCGAAGGCTGCTGCACATACAGCATCCGATGGAATAAGCGTTCATTCGTTTTATTTCGCTTGCTTCATCTCTTCCGGGAGTTCCATTCGCGCTGCGATCATATCTTCCCGCGTGACGATCCATTGCTCGCGACAAGCTTTAATCATACCGGCCTCCATAATTTTCTTATCGTTAATGACTCGCGAGAACCACTTCACCGCGTCCTGATAATTGCCGAGCCTGCGGTTCAGCTCGCCCATTAAATACATGAGCCGCGCCTGATTCAAATCCATGCCCTCGGACTCAAATACCGAGGTGTACGCTTCAAGCGCGAAGCCCAAGAAGCGCTTCTCCTGCTCCCACTGCTCCCGCTCGCGGTATAGCCAAGCGATGTGGTGCAACAGCCCCGCGACAACCCGGGACTTCTCCTCTCTAATTTGAGCGCTAAGCAAAGCCAGTTTGTAGGCGTACAAGGCGTCTTCCCAGGTCCGTTCGCCGCCATAATCGCGCCTCACCCAATTCTGGGCGACTTTCATTTGGAACTGCTCGCGCTGAACGGGCTTCCATTGATCCGAGAAGTTCTCGGAATGGGCAAAGCCGCACATAGGACAGATGCGAACGACGTAATACTCGGGATTCAATTCTCTATAATGATGGCAAAAATCCGTATCCGTCTTCGTCGCTTTCTTGAAACTGGGACGAACTTTCTTGGTTTGGAACGTAAGTGTGCAGAACGAGCATCTTACTGTAATGTCATATAAAGGTTCAAGCATGGACGGACCCCGCCTTTGTCAACATAAAATGGAGAAGCGGCACGCTATTCTTCATCCGGCGTATTCACGAAATGATAGGCCGAGCCTTTTAAGCGTTCGAGTAAAAATTCCCGAAGATCGTCCGGCATGCCGATCTCTTCCATAGCCGCTTTCATACAGCTCAGCCAAGCGTCCGCACGCTCGTATGTAATAGGAAAAGCCATATGTCTCCCCCGCATCATCGGGTGTCCATACTGTTCGGAATATAGAGGAGGGCCTCCGAAAAACTGCGTTAAAAATAAATATTGTCTCTCCATCACAGGGATCAGATCTTCGGGGAACAAAGGCGCAAGCAGCGGGTGCTTCTGGACTTTCGGATAAAAGGCTTCCACCAGCCTGCGGATGGTCTCTGCTCCCCCCATGATCTCATATAACGTATTGCGTTCACTGTCTGTCATGCTGTCAAACCTCGTTTCGTTCATCTAACCAGCTGCAATTCCATCTGTGACTAAAGATGCAATTGTCAACCTAGTAGTTCTCATAATCCTCATCAGCCGTATTCATCAGCGTCTCCCGGATGACATACACAAAGGCACATACGACAATCCCAATAATGACACCTGTCATATGACTCACTCCCATGGCTAAGGATATAAGACTTTGTAGTTCCATTTTACCATAAAACATCATAGTTAACAGTACCAAAGTCCAAGTAATTTGGGACGGCATGTATGTCCACTCCCGCTCATATAGTGAAAAGTAGGGGGTGTACAAGTTGCAAAAAAGGAACTTTACGATAGCTTTACTCACGGTCTTCCTCGTAGCAGCCATTATCCTGTGCCTGCTTCTGTTCCCGCATGAAGGCATGAAAGCCGCACTGCGCGGTGTCTCCATTTGGTGGGACGTGCTCTTCCCTGCGTTATTTCCCTTTTTTGTAATATCCGAAATTATGCTCGGCTTCGGCATCGTGCATTTCTTCGGGACGCTGCTGGATCCGATGATGCGCCCTGTGTTCCGAATCCCTGGCATCGGCGGATTCGTCATGACGATGGGCTTCGCCTCCGGTTACCCGGTCGGCGCCAAATTAACGTCCCAGCTCTGGGAACAGAAGCTGGTCAACCGCGAGGAAGGCGAGCGTCTCGTCGCCTTCGTCACGAGCTCGGACCCGATCTTCCTCATCGGGGCCGTGTCCGTCGGCTTTTTCCATGACGCCTCGCTCGCGCCCATCCTCGCTGTCGCCCATTACGGCGGCTCCTTGCTGATCGGCCTGCTCATGCGCTTTCACGGCCGCAAGAGCGAACCTACGCCGCAGCTGGACGCCGCAGGCAAGGGCTGGATCTGGAAGCGTGCGTTTGACGCCATGCACAATGCCCGTATGCAGGATGGCAGGTCGGTCGGCACGCTGCTGAGCCAATCCATTTTACAATCGCTCAATCTCATCTTTGTGGTCGGGGGTCTTGTCGTCTTTTTCTCCGTCGTACTCGAGGTATTGACAGCAGCCAAGGTTATGAACGCGATGTACTTCCTCATCCAAAGCATGCTGCAATTGACCGGACTTCCGCATGAATTATCGCAGGCTGTCATGAACGGGCTGTTCGAGGTCACGCTCGGCGCCAAAGCAGCCGGCGGCGCTGACGCATCGCTGGCCCTCTCCAGCAAGGTGGCCATCGCCGCCTTCGGCCTCTCATGGGCTGGGCTCTCCGTCCATGCGCAAATTGTCAGCTTGCTCAGCCATACGAATCTGCGTTATCTGCCGTTTGTAACGGCCCGCTTCATCCACGCACTGGCCTCCGCTGCTATTGTGCTCCTTATTTGGGAGCCTATGCAGCAGTTCCGGCGTGATGTCACAGTCTTTTTACCGGGCTACGACGCACAATCCCCCCTTTCCAGTTTCTTCAAGCTGCTGCTGCCTGTGAGTGGAACCATGATTGCCGCCACTTTTTCTGTCATTGTGCTGCTGTTCCTCGCATACTCTCTACTTAAACTGATGTATGAAAAGGTTGGTGGATCAAGATAATATGGGTACTCATGAAAATCCAAACAAAGGAAGAGGACGTCTAGCTATGCATGCTGCCTTTACACACGATGCAAGACCTTTGCCGCAACCCGTTCAGCGACTTACGGAACTGGCTTACAATCTATGGTTCAGCTGGAATGCCGATGCGCTGAAGCTTTTTGCACAGATGGATGCAGCGAAATGGGAGCAATCGGGCCATAATCCTGTGCGCCTGCTTCTCGAGTTGGATGACTCGCAATTGGAAGCTCTAAGCAACGACGGAGCGTTTGTGAGTGCCTACCGCCAAGTGATGGAACAATTCGATGACTACATGAACAGCAACGCCTGGTTTCAAGAAAAACATGCCGATCGCGGGTATGTGAAGGTCGCTTATTTCTCCGCTGAGTTCGGCTTCCATGAATCACTGCCCATCTATTCGGGCGGTCTCGGCATTCTTGCCGGCGACCATTGCAAGTCTGCCAGCGACTTAGGCATTCCTTTGGTAGGTATGGGACTTCTATATAAAAAGGGATATTTCACACAAAAAATCGATATCTCCGGTTCGCAGCAAACGGATCTTCCCCCCTACGATTTCGCCAAGCTGCCGATCAAGCAAGTGTTCAACAACGATCAACCGCTCCTTATCTCCATTGATATGCCGGGACGGTCCATCTCTTTACAAATATGGTGCGCGCAGGTCGGACGCAACGTCATTTATTTACTCGATGCCGATCACGATGCCAATCCGCAGCCGGATCGCGACCTGACCGCTCAACTGTACGGCGGCAATCAAGATACGCGCATTGCGCAGGAGATTATTCTCGGCATCGGCGGCGTCAAAGCGCTGCGTGCCGTTGGCTATTTTCCGAATGTGTATCATATCAACGAAGGGCATGCCGCTTTTCTCGCGCTGGAGCGGCTCAAGGATCTGCTGCATCTGGGGCTGCCGTTTTACGCTGCCGTGGAGACCGTGCGGTCCGCCACCGTTTTCACGACGCATACACCTGTGCCGGCCGGTCATGACACGTTCAACATCGCTATGGTCGAGCATTATCTCGGTCCTTTCTTCCAGCAGCTAAGCCGCCATAAGCAGGATATCCTCTCCCTGGGTCTCGATCATCGCACGGGCCAATTCAATATGACCCATCTGGCGTTGAACACCGCCGGTCTGCGCAATGGCGTCAGCAAGCTGCACGGCCAGGTATCCCGCGAAATGTTCCGCGAGTTCCACGGGAATATCGATGCCGGTGAAGTGCCGATCGATTCCATTACGAACGGCGTGCATCTGCAATCGTGGATGGCCCCGCAGTGGCAGGAACTCCTGGACCGCTTCCTCTCCGGCACGTGGCGGCAGGAGCAGGCGAACCGGCACCAATGGCAGGTGGTTGATGTGATTCCTGACGAATCGATTTGGAAGGTGCATACCGAGCTCAAGGAGAACATGATCCGTTATGTGCGGCGTTCCATCGGCGAGCAAAGGCAGCGCAACAGAGAGTCACAGGAGCGCATCGATGAGGTACAGAGCTATTTGAATCCGAAGGCGCTTACGATCGGCTTTGCGCGCCGATTTGCGACGTATAAGCGGGCTAATTTGATTTTTAACGACTTGTACCGCCTGAGAAAGCTGATTAACGATACCGACCGTCCGGTTCAGTTTATTTTTGCCGGCAAAGCCCATCCTGCGGATTATCCGGGGCAAGATCTGATTCGGGAAATTTATCGGGTCTCGCAGCGAAAAGAGTTTCTCGGCAAAATCGTGATCCTCGAGAACTACGATATCCATATGGCCCGCTATCTGGTCCAGGGCGTAGATATCTGGCTGAACAACCCGCGCAGACCGATGGAAGCCAGCGGAACGAGCGGCCAGAAAGCGGCGATGAACGGTGTTCTGAATTTCAGCGTGCTGGACGGCTGGTGGGAAGAAGGCTATAACGGCACGAACGGCTGGGCGATCGGATCAACAGGCAATGCGGAATGGGCGGCGCAGGAAAAAGAAAATACGGAAGCGATTTACCGAACGCTGGAACAGGAAATCGTTCCGCTCTACTACAATCAAGGCGCGCTCCCGCACCAATGGATCGGCCGGATGAAGCGCTCGATCGAGTCGCTTAGTCCGGCTTACAACACCCACCGCATGGTGCAGGATTACACCGAGCTCACCTATCTGCCCACTGCGCAGCGGGCGCGCCACTTCGTCAGCAACGGCTATGAAATCGCCAAGCAAGTGGCCGATTATAAGCGCTTTATTCGCAGCAACTGGTATCATGTCAAAATCACCTGCATCGATGACCGCTCTGCGAAAATCTCAAGTGCAACGCCGATTGATCTGGAACAGCCGACGATGAAAGACATTACGGCGGACGTCGTGTTCGGCCCGATCTGGTATTTAGACGCCGCAGTGGAGGTCGTCTATTACGAGGAAGTTGGCGGCGCATGGGTGCAGCGGGTCATTCCGATGGAGCCTGTCGGCGAAAGCAGCGGCCAGACGCAGCGGTACCGCGCCTCCATCCCGAGCCATCTCGTGCATGGGCCGCATTTCTCCGTGCGGGTGCGGCCGACGAGCTCGAACTTCGTGCATGCGTTCGAGCTCCCGCTTGTGACCAGCACGCTGAATTGGAAGTAAAGCTTCGGCGGCGCCATCACTCAGTTGATGGCGCCGCTGGAGCTTTTTTTTGCAAGCGAGGCGGGTGAGTCGGTGTGCGGGGGCGGCGAGAACTGCTGAGTTAGACGTGCCGCTGAGCCCAGCTAGAGCCATATAAAGCGATTTTGCCGCTTTAAGCATATGGCCGGGCTCTAGTATGAGCCTTGCAAAGCAGGTTTTCCGCTTTAGACGCAGGGCTGAGCTCCTGTATGCGCCTTGCAAAGCGGTTTTTCCGCTTTAGACACACGGCTGAGCTCCACCCATCATCGCGAAAGCGGTTAGCCTGCGCCGCTCCCCCATGCAGTCCGATTTTGCCTAATTGCAAGACACGCTCCCTACTCAACCACCACTCCAGTCCGATTTCACCCAATTGCAGACGCCAAAAAGTAGCTAAACGAATAATTTAGCCTCTCCAAGTAGGCAAATTCGGACTTCAGCTTCTCCTGCTCCCTCCACACATCAGAAAAAAGCCCTGTCGCGACCCTTTTTGTCGCAACAGGGCTAAATTTGCATCATCGTGCGACTCAGCTCCGGACATCCTCTTTTCTTCTATTCCATTTTTGATTATGATTGATAGGAGCAGTTCAGGCAGACATTTGATTTTGCCCGCCCCGCTCATGCATGCAGTTGTATCCATTTGGTCATGATATGGCACAAAAGAGATTACATAATGAAATCGGCGAGATGAAACCAGCACGATTCATCCCGCTATCAGGAGGACTAGACCATTGAAGTATAACGTGATTGAACGAGGAGATGAATTCTCTAAGCAGTTAACGGAGCGGTTTCATGCGCTCGCAGCGGAGCATGGCGTAGCCAGAGATGAAGAACATCCGGATATCGTACTCTCGATCGGCGGTGACGGTACATTGCTGCAAGCTTTTCACAAATATGTGCAGCAGCTTGACCACATTGCTTTTGTCGGTATTCATACCGGACATCTCGGGTTTTTCGCTGACTGGAAGCCCGCCGAGATGGACGAGCTGGCCTCGCTCATGCTCAGCGCCAAAACGCCTGAGGAACTGCGCGTCGTTCAATATCCGGTGGTCGAGATTGAAATTAGAACCGAAACCGGAGTCGAAACCCACTTGGCTCTGAATGAATTCACGCTGCGCGGCATTGAAGTTTCCCTCGTGGCTCAGCTGGATATTAACGATGAAATGTTCGAAATGTTCCGCGGCGACGGTATCTGCATCTCATCCCCCGCAGGCAGTACAGCTTATAACAAAAGCTTAGGCGGCGCGATGGTGCATCCTTCCTTGGAGGCGATTCAAATCGCCGAAATCGCTTCGATCAACAACCGCGTATACCGGACGCTCGGTTCGCCGATTATTTTACCAAAGCATCATCACTGCGACATTTATCCAAGAGCTCATCAGAACATGCTGCTCTCTCTGGATCACTTGTACATGCAGCGCAATGATGTGGTCTCGATCCGCTGCCGCGTTGCAGCCCATGTAAAGGTCAAATTCGCCCGCTTCCGCCCGTTCACCTTCTGGAATCGCGTCCGCGAAGCGTTCGTAGGTTACGCAGAAAACAATGATACCCGCAAATAACGAACACACGTTCACCACTCAACGCAAAAAAAGACGCCCCAGCTCCGGATGATTCGAGCTTAAGGGCGTTTTTTTATGTAACCGGTACGTTGTTTTCCGCATTGGCATGCTGCTTCACGTTCACTTTTTCAATAATGAAATAGGCGCAGCCGAAGTTGCAGTACTCATTCAAATAGTCCTGCAGCGACGCGATGGAGCTCTCTTTCGTCGCCTTCGGATGGTTCTCCTTGAAAAATCCGCGCAGCCTAAGCTGACTATACCCCCAGTCGCCTACGATATAATCGTAGCGCTCCAACACTTCGCTGAAGCGGTCCCGGAACACTTCATAGTTCCAGCCGTTTTTGTGATCGGTTACCAGTTCATATGTTTTATTCGCGATGTGGATCGTCATTAACGAAAGCTCTCCTTTCCAAGATCCGTCTGAGGGTTATACTTAAGGGAAATTGCTTACGCTTGCGTCGCAGCGGCAGACTGGACCTGCTCATGCGCATGATAGGAGCTTCGGACCATCGGTCCCGACTCCACATGCTTGAAGCCCCGCTTCATGCCTTCTTCCTTCAGCTCGGCAAATTGCTCCGGCGGGTAGTACTTCTTCACGGCCAAGTGTGTCGGCGACGGTTGCAAATACTGCCCGATGGTCATAATATCGCAGTCAACGGCGCGCAGATCGTCCATCGTTGCAAGTACTTCTTCCCACTCCTCGCCTACACCGATCATGATGCTGGACTTCGTCGGAATGTTAGGCGCGATGCGCTTGGAGCGCTGCAGCAGTTCCAGGGAACGGCTGTATTTCGCTTTGGAGCGCACGCGGTCGGACATCCGCTCGACAGTCTCGATGTTATGGTTCAGAATGTCAGGCTTGGCTTCCAGCACGGTCACGAGCGACGCTTCACGTCCCAGGAAGTCCGGGATGAGCACCTCCACGGTGCAAAGCGGCAGCTTGCGGCGAATCGCACGAATGGTCTCGGCGAAAATCATCGCGCCGCCATCCTCCAAATCATCGCGGGCGACCGAAGTCACGACGCAGTGGCGCAGACCCATCTGTACGGCCGCATCGGCAACACGCTCCGGCTCCTGGAGATCGAGCTCGGTTGGCAGACCTGTTTTTACCGCACAAAAACGGCACGCTCTCGTACAAATATCGCCTAATATCATAAACGTCGCGGTGCGGTTAGCCCAGCACTCGTGAATGTTCGGACATTTCGCTTCTTCACAAACGGTATGCAGCGTCTTGGAACGCATCATCGATTTAATTTCTTTGAAATTCTCACCGGTGGTAAGCTTAATTTTGAGCCATTCCGGCTTTCTCTCTAGTGGTTTCGTAGGCATTCGCATTACCCGCCTTTTGCTTGGTTTCTCATCAGTTGTTATTATAACATGAATGGTTGACAAAACAATCCACTTTGCCCTCCAGTTGTGATACACTAGTCTGGATAACCAAAATCAACAACAAACCAAAGCCAAAGCAGCTAACATACATAAAGGCTGTATGGGAGGGAAGAATCATGAGCATTTCAGAGCTTACACGTGAGAAAGACCGGCGATTAGGCGAAATCCTGCGTGGCATGGGTCGTGTGCTGGTTGCGTTTTCCGGTGGCGTTGATAGTACGTTCGTCCTCAAACGCGCACAGCAGGAGCTTGGCGATCAGGTATTAGCCGTGACCGCTGCTTCGGAAACGTTTCCATCACGCGAATTTGACGCCGCTGTAGAGCTGGCGCAGCAGTTTGGTGTGGCCATGCACAACACTGAGGTTAAAGAGCTGGAAAATGCAAATTTCGTAGCCAACAATCCGGACCGCTGCTATCACTGCAAAACGGGACTTTACTCCCATCTGCAGCAGCTCGCCAAGGACCTTGGCTACCCTTATATTTTGGATGGCTCCAACGTTGACGACCTCGGCGATTACCGCCCGGGCCTGCAAGCGAAGAATGAGCAAGGCGTTCGCAGCACCCTGCAGGAAGCAGGACTGACCAAAGCGGAGATACGAGAGCTCTCCAAGGAACTCGGTCTCCAAACTTGGGATAAGCCGTCCTTCGCCTGCTTGTCCTCGCGGATTCCTTATGGAACGAAGATTGAAAAGTGGAAAATCGATCAGCTGGACGAGGGCGAATTTTTCCTTTCGCAGCTTGGTCTTTATCAAGTACGCGTAAGGCACCATGACAAAATCGCGCGCATCGAAGTGATGCCCGACGAGATTCACAAGGTCATCGAGCACCGCGAAGCGATCTATGACAAATTCAGCAAGCTCGGCTTTAACTATGTGACGCTCGATTTGCAAGGATACCGGACGGGCAGCATGAATGAGGTTCTGTCCAAGGAAACCAAAGAAAAGGTGAAAGAAGCTTCCCTATGATGGATTTGGAAAAAATATTAAAGCTCGTCCAGGCCGGGGATCTGGACGTCGAAGAAGCCAAGCGGCAAATCATCAAGGAGGGCAGCGCCGGTGGCAATGCCACCCTTGACCTCGGATTTGCCCAGCTCGACGTCGAGCGCGAGAAGCGCACCGGCTTCCCCGAAGTCATCTTCGGGGAAGGCAAGACCGCTGAGCAGCTCGTCGCGATTTTCCGGCGGCTCATGGAGCATACCGACCGCGTGCTGGCCACGCGCGTCGATGCGGCTAAAGCCGCCCATGTGGTAGGTGCCATCGAGGGCGTCACCTACCACGAAACGGCACGGTCGCTCACATGGTTCAAGCGACCGATGCTCAAAGTCCACGAGGGCTATATCGCCGTCGTGGCTGCTGGCACCTCCGACCTCCCCGTGGCGGAGGAGGCCGCACTTACCGCAGAATGCCTGGGCAGCCATGTCGAACGCGTGTTCGACGTAGGCGTAGCGGGCATTCACCGGCTGTTCCGCCGGCTGGAGCTCATTCGCGGTGCTAACGCGATTGTCGTTGTCGCCGGCATGGAAGGCGCGCTCGCCAGCGTCGTCGGCGGGCTGGTGTCCAAGCCCATCGTCGCAGTGCCGACGAGCATCGGCTATGGCGCGAATCTTGCAGGGATCGCGGCGCTCTTGTCGATGCTCAATGCGTGCTCGCCGGGCATCTCCGTTGTCAACATTGACAATGGCTTCGGAGCCGGCTACTACGCCGGACTCATCAACAAAAATATGTCTAAACGAACGTGAGGTCACAACGTTATGCGCATCTTATATTTTGACTGCTTCTCCGGAATTAGCGGCGATATGACGTTAGGCGCACTCGTCGATGCCGGAGCAGACCGGGCCTATATTGAGGAAGAGCTGGCCAAAATCCAACTCGAACCTTATACGCTGGAATGGAAACGCGTCGTCAAGAAAGGGATCTCCTCCTTAAAGCTAGACGTGCTGCTCGACCCGAACCACCCGCCTAAGCGCCACCGCCACTATTCGGAGATCGTGCGGGTCATTCAGTCCGCCGGCTTCAATGAACGCGTTACGGCGATGAGTTTGGCCATCTTCGAAAAGATCGCGATCGCGGAAGCCAAAATCCACGGCATGTCGGTGGATAAAGTGCATTTCCATGAAGTCGGCGCGATCGATTCTATCGTGGACATTGTTGGCGTAGCGCTCGCGATCGATTCCTTGCAGATTGAGCGGATCTACGCTTCACCGGTACCGCTCGGCTCCGGAACGATCCACATTGATCATGGCATCTATCCGGTGCCGGCGCCAGCTACGCTGGAGATGATGAAAGGCGTGCCGATCGCATCGACCACCTACAGCTTGGAGCTGACGACGCCGACGGGAGCCGGTATTATTTCCGGACTCGTGGACGAGTTCTCCAAGAGCTTTCCGCCGATGATCGTCGACGCGATCGGATACGGTGCCGGTACGCGCGAGCTGCCGAACCAGCCGAATGTACTGCGCGTCGTTGTCGGCAACGTGGATCCGCTCATCGGCAAATGGCAGATCTCCCATGAGCATCTGGCTCATGAACACGGTCATGCGCACCCGCATACCCACGATGATCATCACCACCATCATCACCATGGCCACGACCATCATGACCATGATCACGATCATGACCATGATGATCACCACCATGATCACAGCCATAGTCATGCACATACGCATAATCACCACCATGATCACGATCATCATCATACGCACCACGATGGCTCGAATCGGGTTCCACAATAAAAAAACGCTTCTTCCTGCCGATCAGGAAGAGGCGTTTTTTTGCATTTCCATAAACTTCCTTCTCACTTCATCATAAACAACCTTCAGCGGCACCTGATGCTGCTTGGCGATCTGCTCGCACTCTTTGAACTCGGGAGCGAACTGCACTAGCTTGCCTTGGTGGTAGCCCGCTTTTACAGTCATGGGTCCCCACGGCGTGTCCACGCGCTCAAAGTCTCTTGCCAACCGATGGCAGGAGGCATGAATATAGCGGATGCCCAGCGTGGTCGTCTCGCTAAAAATAACGTCCTCCATCTCGGCCAGCCGCCCGGCGTCGACCAGAACGTTCAGCATCATACCGGGTCTTCCCTTCTTCATAATAATCGGCACGACATAGACATCGTTAGCTCCCCGGTCGAACAGCCTGTCCATAATATATGAAACCCACTCGGGATTCATGTCGTCCAGGTTAGCCTGCATGATCAGCATCTGATCATCTACATGCTCTTCTCTATGATTAAAGCTCACCTTCGCCCACCTCTTACAGGCATCATAGCAAATATAGCGAAGCTGGAAAAGAGACGGGATAATATTCCGTGATCGGCGCATCCTAAGAACTAGCATTTCAGGAAGGATGATCGAGATGAAAAGCAGACCCATTTGGCCTCGGGCTCTCGTGCTTAGCCTTCTCCTTGCGGCATCCGAATCAGAGATCCAGACTGTGAGCGCTGCCTCTCTGACGAAACCAGCTGCTGCTGTTCCAAAGGTTCAAGAGGCGAAGCGAGCACCTGCACTCACCACAAAGCAAAAAAACGCGGAACGGCTGGATCTTTTTGAAAAAATAGGCACACTTTCCGGAATTCCTTGGACGTACCTGGCCGCTGTGGACCAATACGAAAAAACGATGAATATCGCCCGTAAACGGCCGATTCACGAAGGCTCGATCAGCATTTACTTCCCTCCGGCAGAATGGGTGGGACTCATGAATCCGGATCAGCAGGATACGAATCCGCAGACCATCGCGCTGTTTAGCGGCTATGGCAGGGACGGCTCCGGCGACGGGATCGCCGATCGGACGAACGATCTGGACTTGCTGGCTTCGATGACCGCGCTCATGACCAAGCTGGGCCACAAAGAAGAACAAATGCAGATCAGTTTATGGAATTATTATCAAAATTCGCGCAGCATTGAACGCATAAAAGAATTTGCCGCCATTTACTCGGCTTTCGGCACGCTGGATTTGGAAGAGCACGCTTTCCCTCTGCCCGTGACGGCAGACTACTCCTATCACAGCACATGGGGTGCCGGACGCGGATGGGGCGGACACCGCATCCATGAAGGCACTGATCTGTTTGCACGTAACGGCGTTCCTGTGCGCGCAACTTGCTATGGCATTGTCGAGATCAAAGGCTGGAACCCCTACGGAGGTTGGCGGATCGGAATCCGCGATGTAAGCAACCTTTATCACTATTACGCCCACCTGTCCGGCTATCAGAAGGGGATTAAAGAAGGCGATATCGTGAAGCCCGGACAAGTCATCGGCTGGGTTGGCAGCTCCGGTTACGGCAAAAAAGGAACCTCAGGCAAATTTCCGCCTCACTTGCATTTTGGTCTGTACCGCGACAACGGACTCGCGGAGTGGAGCTTTGATCCTTACCCCTCCCTGCGCAAGTGGGAGCGCGAGGATTGGGCGAGGCGGAAATAACAGCGATAACTTTAAACAAGATAAGGCAGCTTCCCTGTCAACGGCTAATGACGGGAAGGCTGCCTTTGGTTTATTCCTTGCCGGCTCCTGCCGGGGCGGTGTTCTCCTCTTTGCTTTCCCCAGCTGCTGCCGGAGCAGTAGTGCTGACTCCCGGCATGCTGGGAATCGACAGATTGGGCGGCACCGCATCTTTATTGCTGCCCACAGGGTTGCCTTTATTGTCAAAATAATACGTCGGGACGTCACCGACAACGAGCGAGTACGAAATCGGGATCTCCGTTTCGACGATTTCCGTATCCGAGTCGAACGGGATAATGACGGACACTTCGGCAATGATGCGCACATAGACTTCAAAGAGCACCATGTTAATGCCTGCATTTTGCGAGCGCGTGTTGAGGTCCACCTTGACGTTGCCCACCGGCAGCAGCTTGATGGGAATACTCGGCCCGAACGAAGCCAAGATCGTGCTGTTCATCGCCTGCCCCACGGGGACATGCTCATCAATGGCTTGAAGGTTGTTCAGTTCCCCCTGCACCGTGCGGATCGTATCCGATGTAATGCGCATATGCTCCGCATAATTCAGCATAAACCCGGTAATTTTCCCGTTTTTATCGGTTTTCCAATCAATGAGCTGCTCCGCATTCGCGCTGCCTGCCACATGATCGGCAATCGCGCTGTTGATCGATTGCGTAGCGATCTGCTTGATCCGGACTTTGGCCAGATTCATAAGAGGCGGGCGTAAATTGCGCTCAACGAACACGAAGGACTGCATTCCAAATAAGACTATGATGAGAAGCACGATGAGCACAACCCGCTTGCGGCTTGTTTTCCCGGAAGGCCGGCTTCTCCACCCTCGTCTTCGCAGCATTCCATTCCCCCCTCAGCCTGCTTGTCATTAGTAACAACTTATGCGGAGGGGAGGCAAAAAAGAAGGACGACCGGGAAGAAGAACAGCCGCCCTCGGTGTGAAGGCGGCTGTGGACGTGTTATTTTTTTCGCAAATCACTCATAATTTTACGCCCTGTCGGCGTTTGCGCCAAGCCGCCTCCCGCCGTTTCGCGGTGCTTCTCCGGCATCGAAGAGCCGACTTCGAGCATCACCTGAACGACCTCGTCGGAAGGGATGACGCTGCGGACGCCGGCGAGTGCCATATCTGCCGCCGCCAGGGCGGTCACGGCGCCGAAGCCGTTGCGGACGATGCACGGAATCTCCACCAAGCCGCCGACCGGATCGCAGATCAGACCGAGCGAGTTCTTCAGCGCGAGGCCGACGGCATGCACAGCCTGCTCCGGCGTACCGCCGCGCAGCTCGACGAGCGCGCCTGCCGCCATGCCGATGGCTGAGCCGACCTCTGCCTGGCAGCCGCCTTCCGCGCCGGAGATGAATGAATTGTTGGCGATCACGTAACCGATCGCGCCGGCAGCGAATAAGCCGGATACCATATGCTCATCCGTCCAGCCGAAACGCTCCTGGCAGCTGACGAAGACGCCTGGTATGATCCCGCACGAACCGGCAGTCGGCGTCGCGATGATGCGGCCCATGGAGGCGTTCACTTCCGAAACGGCAAGCGCATAAGCCATCGCCTCGCTGGCTGCCCCGCCCAGATTCGGCTCCGACTGCGCCCTGTAAGCCATCACACGCTGTGCGTCCAGGCCGGTTAAGCCGCTGCGGGACGTCGTATTTTCGTGCAACCCGCGATCCACCGCCATTTTCATAATGTTATAGTACTCCGCCATTTGCGCGAATTCCTGATCAGCCGGACGCCCCGACTCTGCACTTTGCTCTTCCAGCATCACCTGTCCGATGCCTTGATTCCGCTGCTCGCATAGAACCTTCAGTTCCTGTAAAGTTGTAAAATTCATCCCTTATCCCTCACTCGTTATTAGCTTTGCTTAAATCAATAATGTTCACCGATTGAATCGCTGGGAAGGATTCCAACTCTGCGACCAGCTCAGAGGCAATCGCGGCATCCAGTTCCATGACGGTCATCGCATCTCCACTGCGGCTCTTGCGGTCAACGGACATGTGCCCGATGTTCGTCTGCTTCTGCTTCAACAGCTGCGCGACATCGGCGACAACACCTGGCAGATCATGATGTCGAAGGACAAGCGTCGGATACACACCCGTCAGCTTGATATGAAATCCGTTAATCTCGATGATTTCTATGTTACCGCCTCCAATCGACGTTCCAACAAGCGAGATTTGCTTGGAAACCGATGGGGAGGACAGTATAATTTTGGCTGTGTTCGGATGTGAGAATAATCCTTTTCCCTGTTCAAAGATGATGTTAACACCGCTTTGCTCGGCGAATTCAATCGAATGAGGAATTCTCGGATCATCCGTAGGCCAATCCATCAGTCCGCCAACGATTGCCAGGTCGGTGCCATGGCCTTTGTAAGTTGCGGCAAATGAGCCGTAAAAGAGGATGTGCGCTTGCTCCGGCTGCTCGCCGAACAGTTGACGCGCCGCTTTTCCGATTCGTACTGCGCCGGCGGTGTGAGAACTCGAAGGTCCTACCATCGATGGACCTATAATGGAAAACACATCTTTAAACCTCATAGAGAAAGCCCCCATAGTTTTGAAAAAATCTTAACCTTTGTATATTCTATGCAGGCAATGACGTCTCCTCCTTGGGAAAATGTGGACTTCGCAGAGAAAAAGGACCTAACCTTTATTCGAGGCTAGATCCTTCCGTTTCCGGCGTTACATATACGGCGATTTGCCGCTCTTCACAAGCTTCCTTGAACCAGTTGTCCGGCTGATCATTCGTAATCACGCCCGTTGCCCCCGCAAGCGGAATGATCGTGAACAGCGCGGTTCGTTCCAGCTTGCTGTGGTCGAACACCGCATACACTTGACTGGAGCGTTCAATCAGCAGCCGCGCGATGCGGGCTTCCAGCTCCGAGTGCATGGTGAAGCCGTGCTCCACTGACACGCCGTCGATACCGAGAAACATCTTGGTGATGTTGATTTTATCGATCACGC
>Ga0209566_100325_pt1 | contig 43093 bp, 39 predicted proteins | sample Araplavi_mTSA_r2_2_FD_184287 | JGI IMG/M metagenome (GOLD analysis project Ga0209566, IMG submission 184287) | Arabidopsis root microbial communities from North Carolina, USA - plate scrape CL_Cvi_mTSA_r2 (SPAdes) (version 2) | ecosystem: Host-associated > Plants > Roots > Endosphere | place...
GAAGGGAAGGGAGAGGAAGACGCTTGGCAACAGAGACGAAAGTGAATTTGCGCCGTTTAACAAAGGAGAAACATTCGTTCATGCCGGTTGGCATGACTTGGGGCATACCATGGAAGGAAGGCGAGCTGCTGCGGGAGGAGTCGCTGCGCTTGACTGGAGCGGGCGGCGTGGGGGACATCCCGCTGCAAAGCTGGGCGACGGCCTACTGGCCGGATGGCAGTGTGAAGTGGTCCGCTCATGCGGCGGCGGTCTCGCCGGATCAGGCGGAGGAATTCACACTGACGAAGGGGGCATCGCCGGCGCCGGAGCAACGCGTTGTCGTCCGTGAAACCGGCGACACGATTACACTGGACACAGGTGTGATGGTCTGCACCGTGGGCAAAGAGGGCGCACAGTGGCTGCGCAGCGTCGTTCGCCAAGGAGCTGAAGTGTGCAGCGGAGCGACACTGATCTGCCTCAAGGAATCGCACACAGAGGTGTCCGGAGCGCGGATCTTGAAGGAAGAGCCGTTCGAGAGCCACATCCACCAGGCTGTGGTGGAGCAGAGCGGGCCTGTCCGTGCGGTGGTGAAGCTCACCGGCAGGCACCGGGCTGTGAACGGCTCGCGAGAATGGCTGCCTTTTTCACTGCGATTGTATGTGTATGCAGGCTTGGAGTCGATTCGACTTGTTCATACGTTTCATTATGACGGCAATCCGAGCGAGGATTATATCAAAGGGCTGGGCCTCCGTTTCGCAGTACCGATGCGGGGGGCTCATTACAACCGGCACGTCCGCTTGGCGGGGGACAGCGGGTATTTCAGCGAATCGCCGAAGACGCTGCACACGCGTCGTACGCACGGGAAATACCGGGAGCTGTTCGAGCAGCAGACTCGGGGGGAGCGTGTTGCTTTTGACTCTCATGAAGACGCGTACTTCCTAAGTTTGCTGGATGATTCGGCAACGTGGGACAGCTTTAAGCTCGTGCAGGATTCGTCAGAGCATTACCGGATTTGGAAGCGGACGAAGGCAGGCTGCAGCTGGGTGAAGGTGACGGACGGCAGCCGTGCCGGCGGGCTTGGTTATGTGGGCGGCGAAGGCGGCGGCCTGGCTGCAGGCTTGCGCCATTTTTGGGAAAAGCATCCATCCGGCTTGGAAGTGCACGGCACAGCGGAAGCGGAGGCGGCTCTGACCGTATGGCTATGGTCGCCGGACGGTGCGCCGATGGACTTGCGCCATTATGATACGGAAACACACGTGGAGTCGTCCTATGAAGGTGCGGAAGAGCTGCGGGCTACGCCGTACGGCATTGCCAACACGAGTGAAATGATGCTCTGGTGCTTGCCGGCAGCGCCGGATAGTAAGCAGCTGGACAGCATGTTGGCGGAGATCCAGGATCCGTCGATGCTCGTCTGCGAGCCGGAGCACTACCATCGTACGCGCGCATTTGGTTACTGGAGCCTGCCTGACCGCAGATCAGCCGCCAAGACAGCGCTGGAGGAGCGCCTAGACGGCATCATCGCCTTTTATCAGAAGGAAGTGGAACAGCGTAAGTGGTACGGCTTCTGGGACTTTGGCGATTATATGCACAGCTATGACCCCGTACGGCACGTCTGGAATTACGACCTCGGCGGCTGTGCTTGGCAGAATACGGAGCTGGCGCCGAATATGTGGCTGTGGATCATGTTTTTGCGCTCAGGGCGGGGAGATATTTTTCGCATGGCTGAGGCGATGACCCGGCATACGAGCGAAGTGGACGTGTACCATTTCGGCGAATACGCCGGACTGGGCTCGCGCCACAATGTGGTGCATTGGGGCTGCGGCTGTAAGGAAGCCCGCATCGCGATGGCAGGGCTGCACCGGTACTTCTATTATTTGACCGCTGACGAACGCATGGGCGATATCATGGATGAAGTGAAGGATTCGGACTTCACGACGGTGAATTTGGATCCGATGCGCGCCTACTTCCCGAAGGATGAGCATCCGACGCACATTCGGGTCGGCCCGGATTGGGCAGCGTTCAGCTCCAACTGGATGACACGCTGGGAGCGCTTCGAAGACACGGCATATCGGGACAAAATCGCTGTCGGCATCGCCTGCATCAAAGGCGCCAACTATGGCCTGATCTCCGGCCCGACGTACGGCTATGATCCGAAAACCGGCGTCCTGACATCGCTTGGCGACGATAACTGGGGACGGCATCTCGCCATTTGCATGGGCGGTCCGCAAATCTGGTTCGAGCTGGCTGACATGCTGAAGGATCCGAAGTGGGAGGAAATGCTGGCTGAATTAGGCGTTTATTATAACAAGTCGCAGGAAGAGAAGGACCTGGTCACGCACGGAAACATCAGCACCAAGCATTTCGAGCATCCTGTGCTGAGCTGCGCGATCGTCGCTTTTGGTGCCTATTACAAGCAGGACGCAGAGACAGCGCACAAGTGCTGGTCGATTCTTCTCGGTAACCGGTTTGCCCAAGTCGATCTGCAAAAGGATGCGGTCAAAGTGGCACATATCGCTGAGCTGGATGAGATCGACTGGATGAATACGAATGAGGCGTCGCAATGGTCGTTGAACACGATTATCGCGTTGGAATTCATTCCTGAAGCACTCCCGGAGGTACAGTGATGGAGGCGATGAACCGATCGCTCATTCCAACCGGGTGGGAAACCATCTACCACAATTCACTGCAATCGCCTGTGGACACGCACGCCTTTCGCATGGAAGGAGACGGTGCCGTCTCCTTTCCACAGGGACGGATGCGGCTGGAGAGCACCCGCGACCCGGTGGAAGGCCAGTCGTCGAACCTCGTCTACTGGTGTCCGGACGATTTCCCCGCCGATCTAGCGATCGCGTGGGATTTCTGGCCGGTGCGGGAGCCGGGGCTGGCCATTCTATTCTTCAGCGCGCAGGGTGCCAGGAGCGAGGATCTGTTCGCTCCGGCGCTGGCGTCGCGCTGCGGCATTTATGATCAATACCATCACGGAGATATTAACGCGTTTCATATCTCGTACTTTCGCCGACGCTACATGGAAGAACGGCAGTTCCACACGTGCAATCTGCGCAAAAGCTACGGGTTCCATCTGGTCGCGCAAGGCGCAGACCCGATTCCCGGTGTGTTAGATGCACAGGGCCCTTACCGGATGCTGCTTGTGAAGCAGGGGCCTTCCGTCATGTTTGCGGTCAATGGCTTGACGTTGTTCCGTTGGGAGGACGACGGTGCTGCGTACGGCCCGCTGCTGAAGGAAGGCAAAATCGGGTTCCGCCAAATGGCGCCACTCATCGCCGAATACGCGAATTTGCACATCTATGCGCCGTAATGTTTTGATACGCAAAGGAGGTAACGTTTATGAAAAGAGTCGTCATGTGCTTTCCCGAAGGGCGTCATAAAGCGCTGACCATGAGCTACGATGACGGCCGGAATGCGGACAAGCGGCTGGTCGATATTTTTAACCGCAATGGCATCAAGGGTACGTTTCATATGAATTCCGGATTGTTCAGTACACCGGATCGGGTGCCGGAGGAAGAAGTGCGTTCGCTTTATGCCGGGCATGAGGTTTCGGCCCATACGCTGACCCATCCGACGATTGCGAGATGTCCACAGGAGCTCCTTGTGCATGAGATCATGGAAGACCGCAAAAATCTGGAACGAACGGTCGGATATACCGTACGGGGGATGTCGTATCCGAACGGCTCCTACAATCGCCGGATTAAAGCGCTGCTTCCCCAGCTTGGCATCGAATATGCGCGCGTGGTTCCCTGTCACGGCCATTTCGGCATGCCTGATGATTGGCACGAATGGGCGGCGACATGCCACCATAATCATGCCTTGATGAACAAAGCGGAGACGTTTATCGGCTTGCATAAAACGCAGTATCTGTACCTGATGTACGTATGGGGGCACAGCTATGAGTTTGACCAGGATAACAACTGGGACGTTATCGAGCAATTTTGCGCTTATGCCGGCGGCAGACCGGACATTTGGTATGCAACGAACATCGAGATCGTTGATTATACGAAAGCATTTGAGCAGCTGAAATTTTCGGCGGCGATGGATTTCGTGTATAACCCGAATGCGCTCAGCGTGTGGTTAGGTGTGGACGGGCAGGCGGTGGAAGTGAAGAGCGGGGAGCAGAGGCCTTTGTAGACTGCGATAAAAGAACGGACCCGAGCCTTGGCTTCGGGTTTTCTTGTGTAGTTGGCGCAAACAGGAGAGCTGCAAGCCGTTAATGACATGCAAAGCCGGATGGAGGGATTGGGAATGCAACAGACGCAAAAAGAGCCTTATTTGATCGGCACCATCGATATTCAAGCTGCGGGTCCCCGCTGCAAAATGCTGCTCGGCGATCTGAACGGCGACGGCCGGATGGAAATGGTCATGGTGCACCCTGACAATCGCCAGGATGTACGATACATTCCTCATCAAGTCCAGTGCCTGACCGCTTTTGATTTGGACGGGAATATGCTTTGGCAGACGGGCAGGCCGGATCCCGGCGCAGGCGGCCAGGGCTCGGATTATCCGGCGCAAATCGCCGATATTGACGGCGACGGCCGTTTGGAAGTGCTGTGCGTGATGGAGGATCGCTTCCTGATTCTGGATGGCCAAACCGGCAAGGTCAAAGCCGCACATGATCTGCCAGGTGAGCAGGCTCATGATTGCATTATTGTCGCTAATCTGACCGGCGGGGCAACGGCTAGGGATATCATTTTGAAGGATCGTTATCATCACATGTGGGCGCTTGATCGTGAATTTAATCTTTTATGGGAGCATGAAGGCAACCTGGGGCATTTTCCGTGGGTGTATGATGTGGACGGCGACGGTCTGGATGAGGTGATGGCCGGTTACGATCTGCTCGACCATGATGGCACTCTGCTGTGGAGCTGCCGGGACTTGGACGATCATGCGGACTGCATCTGGGTCGGCGACGTGAATGGCGACGGCGAGCCGGAGCTGGTGATCGGTGGCAGTGTCACGGTAATGTATGACCGTCATGGCCGGGAGCTCTGGCGTTACGAGGGCTCGATTGAGTCGCAGCATATCGCGCTTGGACGGTTTCGCAGCGATTTGCCAGGGCTGCAGATCGCCGGTTTGGATCGTCTTGTGCGTGAAGATGACGGCAAGGGCTTGAAAGGAAAGGATGCGCTATTTCTATTGGATAGCAAAGGGCGGGAGATTTGGAAAGAAGACCGCCAAACAGCTGGCTGGTTGACGATCATTGAGCCTGTGCACGGTTGGGAACGGGGCGGTGCAGATTATATTTTGGCTTACCGCCGGGGCGGCGGTGTCCTGCCTGCGCTCTACGACGGAGAGATGAATGCGGTCGTTACGTTCCCGCTGGAAGGCTATGCCGTGCATGCGGATTTGTTCGGCAGCGGGAGTGAGCAGGTTATCATCTTTAATCAGGAGCAGGCGGCCATCTACAGCAGTGAGCCGTATGATCTACAGCCTTCCGGCATCCCACTGCCGCAGCCGAAACGGTTATCCAGTTCCACGCTGTACCCTGGCGGCGAGGTGCCGCTTTAGCAGATCCGGCGCCGGCGACAGATCACAACAACAAAAAGAGAGGGATACATCATGCCGCAACAGTTTCGTTTTGATTTTGGCACGGGGACATGCCCGCCTGAGGATGGTTACACCAAAATAACGCCTAACCACGTTTATGACGTGTCGGTCGGCTACGGCTTCACGCGTACGGAACGCGTCAACGCCAAGGATCGGTTGGAACCTGGCGCGCTGCGCCGGGATTTTTGCATCCCGCTGGATACCGTGTTCCAGGTTGATGTGCCCGACGGCACCTACAAGGTGTCCGTGCTGCTCGGCGACGAAATTGCCGACACCGACACGACGATCAAAGCCGGAGAAGGCCGGCTGATGGTGCATAAGCAGCGGACACAGCCGGGGCATTTTGTGCGCGCGAGCTTCTCGGTGTGGGTCACAGACGGCCGTCTGAAGCTGGCGTTCAGCGGGATGGCGCCTCGCATCAATGCGCTGGACATCGATACGGTCCCGCAAGCGTGCACGATTTTCCTCGCCGGCGACTCGACGGTGACAGATCAGCCTGCGGATGGCTATCCGTATGCCGGTTGGGGGCAGATGCTGCCGATGTTCATCAAAGCGGACGCTGCAGTCGCCAACTACGCGCTTTCAGGGCGCAGTTCGCTAAGCTTCATACGCGAAGGCGTGCTTGATACCATTTGGAGCAAAATCAAGCCATACGATTACTTGCTGATCCAATTCGGCCACAATGACCAAAAATATGGCGAGGATCGGTACACGGAGCCTTCCACCACGTATAAAGAAACACTGAAGATTTACATTGACGGGGCTCGGGAGCGGAAAGCAATTCCGATTCTCGTGACGTCAGTGCAGCGACGTTTCTTCGAAGCGGACGGGACGCTGCGCGATACGCATGGCGATTATTTGACCGCTGTGCGAGAGCTGGCGGAAGAGACCGGGGTGCCTCTCATTGATCTGGCAGCGCAGAGCAAAACGCTGTTCGAGCAGTGGGGGCCGGAAGGCACAAAGGCGCTGTTCATGTGGCTGGCGCCTGGTGAGTTTATGAATTTTCCCGATGGCTCGGAGGACAATACGCATTTTCAGCAGCTGGGCGGAATTGAAGTGGCTAGACTCGTTTATGAAGCGCTCCGAGAGCTAAAGCTGCAGCCACTGATGCTATATTTGCGCTAACAAAAAAAGGTTGAGGCCATCGGCCCCAACCTTTTTCCATTTACTGTGTGATGACCACCGTGCTGCTATCTCCGTCCCAGATCACTTTGGCACCGAGCGCTTCGGCGATGAAGCGGGCAGGGACCATGGTGAAGTCTTTCACGCGTTGTGCGGCCTGCTCCAGCGTGACAGATTTCCCGTTCACGGTCGCTTGATCGGAGCCTAACGTGAGGACGATCGTCTTGTCGCCTTTGGTCACGGTGATGGATTGGTCGCTATCGTTCCAAGTAACCTTGGCGCCAAGCGTTTCAAAAATGCTGCGTGCCGGCACCAGCACATTGCCGTCTACATTAACCGGCGGCTGCTCGAAGCTTTGGACCGTGCCGTCAATGGCAACTTTAATAGAGGCTGATGTTTCATCTTGAACTTCAGCTACCAGCTTCTCGAATTCGTTTAATGTATCTTCAAAAACTTTCATCGCTTCTTCAATCGGCCTGGAGGTCGACATGTCCACGCCTGCTGCTTTTAATACATCGATTGGGGCTGCAGAGTTGCCTGCCGCCAGGAAGTTGTCACGGATGCGGTCGACGGCCGGTTGCCCTTCTGTCAGCACTTGATCAGCCAGCGCCGTGGATGCTGCAAAGGAAGTGGCATATTGGTAAACGTAATACCCGTAGTAGAAATGCGGAATGCGCGCCCATTCCATGGCGATTTGATCATCGGATACCATCGTTGGGCCGTAGTATTTTTTATTAATATCCAGGTACAGCTTCTTGAGTGTTTCGGCATTCAGCGATTCGCCCTTCTGCGCTGCTTCATGGATGGCGCGCTCAAACTCGGCAAATTGCGTCTGACGGAACATCGTCGTGCGGAAATTTTCCAGGTACTGGTTCAGCAAGTACAGCTTTTCTTGTTTGGTTTTGGCATTGGCATAAAAAGATTTGAACATCAAAGTCTCATTCATCGTCGATGCGACTTCGGCGGTGAAGATCGGATAATTCGAGTTGAGGTAGTTTTGCTTGTTGTTCGTATAGTAGGATTGCATCGCATGTCCCAACTCATGACCGATCGTGCTCACGGAGTCAAACGTGCCTTCGTAGTTCAGCAGAATGTACGGATGGGTATCGAATGTTCCCCATTGGTAGCCACCCCCCGTTTTGTCATCCGTCGGATAAACATCGATCCATCCCTTGTCGAATGCACCTTTCAGTACGTTGACGTAGGCGTCGCCCATCGGTTTGAGACCGTTTAGCACGAGCTCCTTGCCTTCTTCATAAGGGATGTAGCGCTCCTGGTAATTCACGACAGGCGTATAGATGTCATACATATGCAGTTCGTCCACACCGAGCAGCTTCTTCTTCACATCCATGTAGCGATGCAGAAGCGGGAGGTTTTTATCGACGGTATCAACCAGCTCATCGTAAACTTTGACAGGTACGTTGTTCGGAGTTAAGGCGCCTTCCAAAGCGGAGCTGTATCTATGTAAATCAGCATTGATATTATTGGCTTGTACCTCGCCTCCAAGCGTTTTGGAGAAGGTGTCCTGGAATTTGGCTAACGTGCCGTAATAGGCGTCGAAGGCAGCTTTGCGCACATCGCGATTTTTGCTTTCCATGTAGGTGATGAAGTTCGAGCGGGTCAGTTGGACCTCTTTACCTTGCTCATCCTTGATCATGGGGAATTTAATATCTTTGGTCAGCATATTGAACGTTTCTTCCGGGTTGCTGGACAGAGGCGAAGTTTTGGCAAGCGCTTCCTCCATCTCCTTGGAAAGCGTATGCGTTTTCGTGCGGACTTTATCTTCGACGAAGTTTTTGTAGGGGGCTAAATCCGGCGCGCTGAGCAATGTCTTCAGTTGAGCGTCAGGAATCCCGTTTAATTCGACGACGAACCAGGCCAGCTTGGAGCCGATATCGGCGTTAAGGGCGTCGGCACCGTCGGCGAGCGTCTGCATATCAGGATTGCCATTGTTGGCGTCAAGATTGAGATGAGCGTACACGTACGTTTTATCCAAAGTCCGATTTAACTCGGAAAAATCCTCCAGCGCTGTTTTCAACTCCGCAGCCGATGTGCTCAGCTTGTCTTGATGCTTGGCAGTGAAGGCGGCCGTCAGCTCCCGGACCTTCTTCACATCGGCATCCCAAGCCTCTTTGGTGGCGTAAATGTCTTCGGTTTTCCATTTATACGGGGCAGGGATGTCGGCGCGTGAGGTGTAGTTAGGCTTTGTGGCAGGACCAGTTGCTGCGAGAACAGTTGCCGGGTTAAGAGGAATAAACGGTGTAGATAAGGCGGTTACCGCAATGGTAACGGTCGTGATCGTGTTCAGCCATTTCTTGTTCATGAACGATCTCCTCTCCATCTAACTTGTAAAAGATTTGTAAAAACTTCCAGCCACCAACATCATACAATAGACCAAGCGTCCCGACTAGTAGCAAAAAACAAAAACGCCTAAAAAAACCAGCAAAAAAATTTGCTGGTTTTTGACTAGGAGCTTTAGGTGGATTTGCCCTGTATCTACGGTACTTATTTTGTAAACAGGCAATTTGATTATTGGTTAATTAAGCCTGAATCGCTGGACCCAGTGAGCTTCTCCTCGTCCAGCTCCAGCACAATCGGGCAATGGTCGCTGCCGAGAATGGCAGCATCGATGCGGGCATCTGCAAGAGCTGGGGCGAGCCGGGCCGAAGCAAGGAAGTAGTCGATGCGCCATCCGACGTTCCGCTCCCGCACCTTGGGCATGTTCGACCACCAGGTATACGCATCCGTCTGGTCGGGGTAGAAGTGACGGAACGTGTCCAGGAATCCGGCGCCTAGCAGCTGGGTCATCTTGTCCCGTTCTTCCGGCGTGAAGCCGGAGTTGTTTTTGTTGCCTTTGGCATTCTTGAGATCGATCTCATGGTGGGCCACGTTCAGATCCCCGCAGACGAGGACAGGCTTATGCGCATCCAATTGCTGCAAATAGCTGCGGAAGCGCTCCTCCCACTCCAGTCTGTAATCGAGCCTCGACAGGTCGCGCTTGGCGTTAGGCGTGTAGACTGTAACCAGATAGAACTTGTCAAACTCCAGCGTAATGATCCGGCCTTCAGGCTCGTGGTCTTCCTCCATGCCGTAACGGACAGTCAGCGGTTTTACTTTCGTAAAAACGGCGGTGCCGGAGTACCCTTTTTTCTCGGCATAGTTCCAGTACTGTTCGTAGGCGCTGTCCATCTCCATCGTAATTTGGCCTTCCTGCAGCTTCGTCTCTTGAAGGCAAAACAGATCGGCGTCCATTTGCGCAAAATAGTCGTTGAATCCTTTATTCACACAGGCTCGCAGCCCGTTGACATTCCAGGAAACCAGTTTCAAATCCATCATCTCCTTGCAGCGTTTCTCTTAAACTAGTATAACACACATGTCGCTGGTTAGACGTGCATGTAAAAAGAGCCAGGGATTGTTCCCGGGCTCTCTCGGCGTGTTTTAGGGCATGACAACGACAAGCTTCCCATCTTTTAAGCTGACATCCAGGCAGGCCAGCTTTGCGCTGGGGACGTTATGGCAGCGTCCGGTATGGACTTCGAATGTCCAGCCGTGCATGGGGCACACCAGTTCGCCATCCTCAAGCTCTACCGTGTCTCCAGCGTGCGGACATCTACGCGACATCAGGGTGTAGCCGTTATCCTCTTTCATCAGGAAGTAGGGTCTGTTCGCAACGACGATCTCGGCCGGGAACTGTGCGAATTGGCTCTCAGCGCCGAGTATGATTTCTTTCATAGATGAATCACCTTTCGGGTCGGGTTTTATATAACAACTCCAAGTATACGACAGATCAGCTGCAGACGAAAATGTTCGGAGCGTGGGAGATTGTCCGTTGCCCTGCCGCACCTCGCCGAATACAGTAGCAAGGAGGAAGGCATGTACGGAGGAGGAACTTATGATGCGGAGAATAGCGAATAAATGGACCAAATTTGAAGTCCTATTAAAACATTCCGGCGTCGCGAAGCACATTCCTGCCATGCGCAGGTTCAGTGAGGCCAATCTGCAAGCGATGCTGAACCAGTTTTCTTTTGTCGTTGCCAAACCCCTTGTCGGAACAGGCGGCCATCGTGTAGTCAAAATCCAAAAGCAAAACAGCGGATATTTGCTGCATGAATCCGGAAGCAAGCGCCTGCTTGGCAGTTGGAGTGAGCTGCTTGGCCATATGAAGCGGATCCGCCGGGGGCACCCTTTTATGCTTCAGCAAGGGATTAATCTGACGACCATTAGCGGGAGACCTGTGGACTATCGCGTGAAGTTGGAACGAGTTAGGAAATCCTGGGTTATCCGGGCAGTCGTCGGCCGGCTGGCGCGTCCGGGGCTATTCGTGACCAATCTGCATCAAGGCGGAACGCAGCTGATGGGCAGACAAGCATTGCGGCGGACGTTTCCGGCATCGTTGGTCAAATCCAAAATTGCTACGATGGTGGGTGTTGCGCGTACCTCGACGATGCTGCTTGAAAACCGGTATCCGGGGATCGGGCTGCTCGGGTATGATTTTGGCATTGACCGGCAGGGCAATGTGTGGATTTTTGAGGTAAACACGAATCCGCAGTAGGGGGAGCAAAGTGTGATGTGAAAAGTCCGAGTACGCCTGATAGGGCGGCTTGGGCTTTTTTTGCTGCGACGGGGGATGCGGCGGTGCTGGAGTGAGCAGGGAGGGGGAATAGCGGAAGTTGAGTTCCGCTAAGAGTTAAATTTGGTGCGACTTTGGTGGGATAGCGGAAAGGATTTCCGTTATCGCCGTTCTGGAGGTGCCGGAGTGAGCAGGGAGCGGGAATAGCGGAAGTGAAGTTCCGCTAAGAGGTAAATTTGGTGCAACTTTGGCGGGATAGCGGAAAAGGATTTCCGCTATCGTCGTTCTGGCGGTGCCGGAGTGGGCAGGGAGCGGAAATAGCGGAAGTGTAGTTCCGCTAAGAGTTAAATTTGGTGCTACTTTGGCGGGATAGCGGAAAAGGATTTCCGCTATCGTCGTTCTGGCGGTGCCGGAGTGGGCAGGGAGCGGGAATAGCGGAAGTGAAGTTCCGCTAAGAGGTAAATTTGGTGCGACTTTGGCGGGATAGCGGAAAAGGATTTCCGTTATCGCCGTTCTGGCGGTGCTGGAGTGAGCAGGGAGGGGGAATAGCGGAAGTGTGGTTGCGCTAAATGGAAGATTTGGTGCTGCTTTAGCAGGATAGCGGAAAAAGGATTTCCGCTATCGTCGTTCTGGAGGTGCCGGAGTGGGCTGTGAGGGGGAAAGCGGAAGCGTGGTTCCGCTAAAGGTCAATCTCGGGGCTGCAGCCTATCCGCTGCTGAAGTTACAGGTTTTGTAGGGCAGGCAAGCCGCCTGCATCAGCCGCCCCGCGCCCCCGCACAGTCGCAACATCATTCCGCCGTCCAGTGTGCGGGGCGAGTCAGCGCTTGCGGCAGCTTGGTCTGCGCATCGCCCTTCGCCGCATTCAGCGCGAACGCCTTATCGGCGGCAAAATCGGACGAAGCCGCAAAAGGCGCGCGACGCAGCATAACCCGAAGCAGCTGCTGCAATCCGCTTGCAAATCATTTCTATCCATTGGACGTTTCTCCCATCCTACATGATCATGATTCAACGATAATCAGGCGACGACTCCGGCAGCAAGTTATTTTTTTACTATAGCTGTTCTTTATAAGCGCTTCGTTTTTCACACAATCCTTGAAAAGAACCCGGCTTATATGGGACAATGGTAGAGAAGCACAATTTTCCATAGAGCTGTGGAAGTTGATGAGGGAGGATGGAAACGATAATGAAAACGATTAAACTGGGTACCAGCACATTGGAGGTCCCTGTCGTTGCGGTAGGCTGCATGCGCATCAACTCGCTCGACAGCAAACAGGCGGAGCAATTCGTGCAAACGTCACTGGAGCTGGGAGCTAACTTCTTTGATCATGCGGATATTTACGGCGGGGGAAAATGTGAGGAAATTTTCGCTGAAGCCATCCACATGAACGATGACATTCGCGAGAAAATCATTCTGCAATCCAAATGCGGTATCCGCAAAGGCATGTTTGATTTTTCCAAAGAGCATATTTTACAGTCGGTGGACCATATTTTGAAACGGTTGAAAACCGATTATTTGGACATCCTGCTGCTGCACCGTCCAGATGCGCTGGTCGAGCCTGAAGAGGTAGCTGAGGCGTTCGATCTGCTGGAGAGCACCGGCAAAGTGCGTCATTTCGGCGTTTCTAACCAGAATCCCATGCAGATTCAGCTGTTGAAGAAATACGTGAAGCAGCCGATTGTGGCTAACCAGCTGCAACTTAGCATCACGAATGCGAACATGATTTCCAATGGCATCAACGTCAACATGGCCAATGAGTCTGCTGTTAACCGTGACGGCAGCATTTTGGATTTCTGCAGACTACATGATATCACCGTTCAGCCTTGGTCGCCTTTCCAATACGGCTTCTTTGAAGGCGTTTTCCTGGATAACGACAAGTTCCCGGTATTGAATGAGAAGATCAATGAAATTGCCGCCAAATACGAAGTCAGCAATACGACAATCGCGATTGCCTGGCTGCTCCGTCACCCTGCGTGCATGCAACCGGTAACCGGCACGATGAATATCGAGCGCTTGCAAGATTGCATCAAAGCCGGCGACATCTACTTGACTCGCGAGGAATGGTATGAAATCTACCGAGCTGCGGGCAACATTCTGCCATAATAAATAAGGAATGCGCCACAGCATTCCGCCAAAAATCAGGCTGCCGAACTCATTTCGGCAGCCTTTTTATGATCTTTTACTTGATTGTGAGGGGGAAGCATTGCTATAATCAAGTTTGTAAGTTTAATAAATAAACTAACTAGCTCGATTTAAAGGAGAATATGGATATGGATAAACCGATTCAGCCTAAACAGCCATTAGTCACGCACATCTACACTGCAGACCCGTCCGCACATGTTTTTGAAGGAAAAATCTATATTTATCCGTCGCACGACCTTGATCATGAGGCACCTTCCAACGATAACGGCGACCAATATGCCATGGAAGATTATCGTGTGCTTTCTCTTGATAGTTTTCATTCTCCTTGCGTCGATCACGGCGAAGCGCTGCATTTGCGGGATATCCCTTGGGCGAAGCAGCAATTGTGGGCTCCAGACGCTGCCTATAAAAATAACACCTATTATCTGTTCTTCCCTGCGCGTGACAAAGATCACATTTTTCGCATCGGCGTAGCGACAAGCTCGTCGCCAGCCGGTCCCTTCACACCGGAAGAGAGCTATATTCCCGGCAGTTTCAGCATTGACCCCGCTGTGTTCGTCGATGAGGACGGCAAGTCCTACATGTACTTCGGCGGCCTGTGGGGCGGTCAATTGGAGAAATGGCAGACAGGCACTTTCGTTGCAGAGGCAGAGGGGCCGGCACTTACGGCGCCAGCGCTCGGACCGCGTGTAGCCGAATTGTCGGATGATATGCTAACGTTCCAAGCAGATCCTCAAGAAATTTCGATCATCGATAAAGATGGCAATCCGATTGTGGCCGGCGATGAGGACCGCAGATATTTTGAAGGCCCTTGGGTGCATAAATACAACGGAACTTACTACTTGTCCTACTCCACAGGAACGACACATTGCCTGGTTTACGCCACTAGTGATAATCCGCAAGGCCCGTTTGTCTTCCAAGGAACGATTTTGACGCCGGTGATCGGCTGGACGACGCACCATTCCATCGTTGAATTTGAAAATAAATGGTATTTATTCTACCATGACTGTTCGCTGTCCGATGGCGTGAATCACAAGCGCTCCGTCAAATACGCGGAACTATTCTACAATGAAGACGGCACGATTCAAACGATTGATCCTTATCAAGATTAAGCCTGCATGGGCCAAAAGGCGGCTGCCAGCCATGGACGCAAGAAGTCCGGGCCGGGGCTGTTTTTTTTGTACGAAAATACATGGATTACGCACGAGTATCTATGTTTTCCTGCCCCTATTTACCCTACACTGGACTTATATGCAGCAAGAGTATTCTTAAATGGACAATAGGGACGGGAGCGTGCAGGACATGATGATCAAAGTGGGAAGCCGTGAATTGGAGCTGGACGGGGAGCATCTGACGGAGCTGAGAAGCTCGAACGATATCAGGTATGATGTGCAGGCGCTGCGCGAAAGAATGCAGGAGGACGGGTACCTGCTCATTCGCGGGTTCCATGATCGGGCGAAGGTGCTGGAGGCGCGCAGGAGCATTCTGGAGAAGATGGACCGGATGGGCAAGCTGGACCGGGACACACTGCTGGAGGAAGGCGTCATGGCTGACGGCAGCAAAAGTATTTTTATGGGCGGCACGAATGAGGACCTGCCGGCGCTGCTGGATGTGCTGAACGGGGAGCACATTATGGGCTTCTTCGACGAGCTGCTGGACGATCCGTCGCTGACGTATCATTACAAATGGCTGCGAGCTGTCGGCAAAGGGGATTTTACCGGAGCGCACTATGACATCGTCTATATGGGCAGGGGAACGCAGCATGTGTATACCGTATGGTCACCGCTGGGGGATATTTCGTATGACATGGGCGGGCTGGCGATTTGCCTCGGATCGCACCGGTTTGAAGAGCTGAAGCTCTCCTATGGCGCCAAAGATTCGGATCGTGACGGCATCGGCCACTATACGGACGACCCGCTCGTCATCACCGGGAAGTTTGGCGGGCAGTGGGCGACGACCACGTTTGAAGCCGGGGATGTGCTCATTTTCGGTATGTTCCTAATGCATTGCTCCTTGGAAAATACGACGAATCAGTACCGGCTCAGCGTGGATGCGAGGTACCAATCGGCGAATGAGCGGGTGGACGAGAGATGGAGCGGGAAGAAGCCGCGTGGTCATTTCCAATAGACCGGCTTCGCGTCCCCGTCTTGGCCGTCTTAGCCGTCCTTGTCGGCCCGCGGGGCGCTGCTCTTGGAGCGTCGGTACGCCTTCGGCGATAGGCAGCAATGCTTCTTGAACAATCGGGAGAAATGAAATTCATCATAAAAATGCAGGGCAGCAGCAATTTCCTTCACGGATAAGCGGGTCGTTTCCAGTGACGCTTTGGCCGATTCCAGCTTTAGCCGCAGCATGTAGGCGCTTGGGGAGAGCCCGGTCATGGCGCGAAACCGCGCAAAAAAGGCCGTCCGCGATAAGCCGCAGATTTGCAGCAGGTTATCGACTCTGGCGGGCTTTTCAATGTTCTTGTGCATGTAAAAGAGGACGGCATCGAGCTCCGGATAGCGGGTGAGCGCCGCAGCCGATTGCTCACGGGCGAGGGTAAGCAGCAGCTCCTGCAGCCCCATGTCGGCGGAATAGGCATACCCGGCCGGCTGCACGATCAGGTTGTCGATCAGCCGCTCGCATAGCTGGATCGCTTCCGGCGTTTTACTGGTGGCGGCGACTTTGCTTACAGGCAGCTGCAAGTGCCGGATCATCGCGAGGCTGTTGAAATCGACGAAGTAGAACTTCCAATTATTTTCCAAACAATGATAGGTGCTCGGAACCCCGTCCGGCACGATGACGAATGTGCCCGCAGTCAGCTCGTACCGGCTGCCAGCCAGCGTCAGCGCGCCCTGGCCCTCATAAGTCAGAAACAGGCCCGGCGCATGAAAGCCTCCGGCTTTGTTGACCTGATAAGCGTCGTTGGCCTGCACTTTCCAGATGGACCCGAACCGGCAGGGCTGCACAGCCGGCTGCTCCTTGATTTCGTAGGGAATATTCATGAACGACACGGCGTATCCACTTCCTTCGTGATGCAGTTGGTTCTACTATACCTGATCACGGTTCAAAAGTAATGCAAAAGCTGAGCGCAAGCCCGTCCGTACGGGGGAACGCTCAGCTTTTTTGGCGGAGGCGGAGCAGGGGCGGTGATGATAAGCGGGGCCGTGCCAGCGCCGGTGCCAGCGGGGCTCAGCTCTGCCGGCCCTTACTGGTCACGCAACCTTCGCGTCGGCTCGGCTCTCACTGCCTGCCCGCCTTAGTCTCTGGCGGCTTCGTATATTTTTTGTGCCAGCATGGCCGGATTCGTCTTCGCTGTGGAGAAGTGATCGCCGTGCCCGGTGATGAGGCGGTACGCGCCTAAGCGGCTGGACATATGGGGATGCCAGCCATATCCCTCGGCTTGCGGCACTGCAGTGTCATCCGTGAAGTACACATAGCTTTTGGGCAGGTCCAGACTGTAAAATTGTTTGAGATCGAGCTTCTCGAATAGAGGCTTCGCCGGCTCCGGCGAAATCCGGCTGTACAAGCGCTGCGCCAAGTCCAAAGGGGCCAAATTGACAAAGGTGTCGCGGAACGCCGGGAACGGCAGCATGATCGTATCGTCTTTCGAGGCGGCGCGCAATTGCTCAAATCCTTTGCGCATCGCAGACGGGAACTGATCGGCGAGGCTCTGTCCGTCCGGCAGCACGAAGGCGTCCCAGAAGACGAGCCGCTTGATGCGCGCGGGCACCAGCTCGGCAACCTTCTGTACGACGGTTCCGCCGAAGCTATGGGCGACGAGTATGATATTTTGCAGATTATGTGAAGTGATGAAGTCCGCGACGGACTTGCTAATCATGGCGTGCGTAACGGCCTTGTTCGGATCGGAGCCATGCCCGGGGTACTCGGGGGCGTAGACCAAGTGTCCCATTTTGCGCAATTCGGTTGCCGCGCCATCCCAGAAGGAAGTATCCGCCCAGGCGCCGTGAACGAGCACGAAGGTAAGCGGCGGCTGCTTCGCACGCGGATCGTTGGCGAAAGCAGCCGACCACGGCGCTGCGCCCGGAAAGTAGCCCGCTTGCTGCGCATACGGAGGGTAGCTGTAATCATAGTAGTTCCAGCGCATGCCCATCCCGTCGGGATAGCTGAAGTAAGGCCAGGAGGCAGCTGGCGCAACAACAGGTTTGGTTTCATGCTCATTAGGGTTCATATAACGATTCCTTTCACTAGTTAATTGCATCATCATATGCCTGGTTTGGGCGGAGGGTTAACCGGAGAGATGGAGAATATTCCTGATTATGGTAGAATGAAAATGATAGGATCGCTGCAACGAGAATGAAGATCATTGATGCGAGCCCCTATCGGACAGGAGTTGACTTCATGATTATTATGATTAATGGCGCTTTTGGTGCAGGGAAGACAACGACAGCAGAGCGGCTGCACCGCTCACTGCCTGACAGCATGATCTTCGATCCTGAGGAAGTAGGCTACATGCTGCGAAAGCTTTTCCCTGAGGAGATCAGAAAAGTGGAAGAGCGAACGGATGATTTTCAAGATTTGGCATTATGGCGGGTTGTCACGGTCCAAACTGCGGCTGAACTCAAGCGGCACTATATTAAGCACCTGATCGTTCCGATGACGATCTACAAGCAGCTCAATTTTGACTATATCTATGCTGGTTTTAAATCGATTGATCCTGATTGTTATCATTTTTGTCTATCAGCCTCGGCGGAGACTTTATACCAACGCTTAGCCCAACGCGGCGATCCCATTGGCGGGTGGTCCTTTCAGCGAGTAGAGAAGTGTGTGCAAGCGTTTGAAAGCAGCCGGTTCGATGAGAAAATAGAAACGGATGGCAAGACAACGGATGAAATCATTCATCATATATTGGCCAAAATCTCATTTTCGAACTAGGAGGCTGCGCTCATGAACCCGATTAGGAATCAAATAGGCACCGTGTTTATTCCGGTACGCGATGTGACGAAGGCGAGAGACTGGTATTGCGACCTGCTCGGCGTACCGAACGACGGGGAGATTTTGTTCGGACATCTGTATGTGCTGCCGATGAACGGAACGAGCGTTGTCCTGGACAGCAAAATTTTTACAGAGGATCGCATATTTCAGGCGCCGGCCTTTCATTTTAATACGGGAGATATTGTGGCGGCTTATCAATGGCTGCAGGACAAACAGGTGGAATTGGTGACGGGCATTGAGCACAATCATTGGATCAATTTTAAAGATCCTGACGGGAATGTGTTGATGGTGTGCAAGTGTTAGCCTGGGCTCAGGCAGCATCATCCATTTGGCAAGCGCCTCAAGTATAGTAAAATAGGAATATGACTTGAAATTGACCTTAAGGAGACCCTCGCACATGTGCCGAAATATTAAAACACTCCATAACTTCGAGCCTCCGGCAACGAATGATGAAGTGCAGGCGGCTGCGCTCCAATTCGTGCGGAAGCTCTCCGGCTTCAACGCTCCGTCCAAAGCGAACGAAGCCGCGTTCCACCGCGCCGTCGATGAGGTGGCTGCGACAGCTCGGCAGCTGCTGGACTCGCTGGTCACGAATGCCGAGCCGCGCAACCGCGAAGTCGAGCAGGAACGCGCTCGCCAGCGCAATGCCCAGCGCTTTGGGCCCAGCCGCAACAACGCATAAAACAAGCCGTCCTCCTTTTGGGGGACGGCTTGTTTTATGCGGCGGGTCCACTGTGCAGCCGGATTTTGCCCAGCTGGAGCGATGTTGACGTGCGGAGAGCGGGCTGCAGTCCGATTTTTCCCAACTCGAGCGAGGAAAAAGGCAGTGCTGGGGCGAAAACGTGTCTGTAAGTCGGTAATTTCGGACTAGAGACGCCAAAGCAACCGAGATCACCGCTGCAAGTGGGCAAAATCCAACTAGAGCAATTTGTAGCTCGAATGGAGGCGACCCAAGCCCCCAACCACACAAAAATGCCAGCCTGCAGTTAGCAACTACAGGCTGGCATTTCATTAAAATACTTTCGTCGTCCAGGACTCGCAGTTCCAAGTCTCAGTCACGACGTCGCGGTAAAACTCCGGTTCGTGGGAGATCAGCAGGATGCTGCCTTTGTACGACTTCAGCGCACGCTTCAGCTCGTCCTTCGCATCGACGTCCAAGTGGTTGGTCGGCTCGTCAAAGACGAGCAAGTTCGACTCGCGGTTGATCAGTTTGCACAGGCGAACCTTCGCCTTCTCACCACCGCTGAGCACTTGAATTTTGCTTTCGATGTGCTTCGTCGTCAGACCGCATCTGGCCAGCGCCGCGCGCACTTCGAATTGTGTAAAGGAAGGGAATTCCTTCCAAACCTCTTCGATACATGTGTTGTAGTTCGCATCTTTCGCTTCCTGCTCGAAGTAGCCGATTTGCAGCAAATCGCCTAGCTGAACGGAGCCGGAGAGCGCTTTGATCTCACCCAGGATGCTGCGCAGCAGCGTCGTTTTACCGATCCCGTTGGCGCCGACCAGGGCAATCTTCTGACCGCGCTCCATGCGCAGGCTTAGCGGTCGGGATAACGGCTCATCGTAGCCGATGACCAGATCCTTCGTTTCAAAAATCAGCTTGCCGCTCGTGCGGCCTTCTTTGAAGTTAAACTGCGGCTTCGGCTTCTCTTTGGCCAGCTCAATGACTTCCATCTTGTCCAGCTTCTTCTGTCTGGACATCGCCATATTCCGCGTCGCTACGCTCGCTTTGTTGCGGGCGACAAAATCCTTCAAATCCGCGATTTCCTGCTGCTGGCGCTTATAAGCGGATTCGAGCTGTTGTTTCTTCATTTCATATACTTGCTGGAAATGTTCGTAATCGCCGACATAGCGGTTCAGCTCTTGATTCTCCATGTGGTAGATCAAGTTGATGACGCTGTTCAGGAACGGAATGTCGTGCGAGATCAGAATGAAGGCATTCTCGTACTCTTGCAAGTAACGCTTCAGCCATTCAATGTGCTGTTCATCGAGATAGTTCGTCGGCTCGTCGAGGAGCAGGACGTCCGGTTTCTCGAGCAGCAGCTTGGCCAGCAGCACTTTGGTCCGCTGTCCGCCGCTAAGCTCATTGACATCTTTTTCCAGTCCGATGTCGGTAAGTCCCAGACCGCGGGCGGTCTCTTCGATTTTTGCATCGATCATATAAAAGTCCTGATTCGTCAGCGTATCCTGAATCGTGCCGACATCTTCCAGCAGGCGCTCCAGTTCTTCCGGAGTCACGTCGCCCATCTTGCCGTACATGTCGTTCATCTCTTGTTCCATATCGAACAAGTATTGGAAGGCGCCCTTCAGGACGTCGCGAATCGTCATGCCTTTGGACAGCACAGCGTGCTGATCGAGATATCCGACGCGCATGCGCTTAGACCATTCGACTTTGCCGTCGTCAGGCTGAAGCTTGCCTGTAATAATATTCATGAAAGTGGACTTGCCTTCGCCGTTGGCGCCGATGAGTCCGATGTGCTCGCCCTTAAGCAGGCGGAAAGACACGTCATTGAAAATCGCCCGATCTCCGAAGCCGTGGCTTAATCGTTCTACATTTAATATGCTCATGGAATGACACCTTTTCTTTTTCTTTTATACTTTTTCTCGCTTTATTATAAGCGTTAAGTGATGAAAAACTCAATGGCGAAGAATACCGCTGCGGGCGCCAAGCCTGTTACTGTTTGTAAACGCGTTTATAGCGATCCATAATCAGCTTCTCCACACTTCTATGCAGCTTTGAAATTTCACGTTGAATGCTAGCATAGGTTTCGTCATCCAGCGTGTAACCAGGCGTCGCATCAGCCAATGAATCTATGTAGTTGACCCTAAAGCGGGTAGGCGGATGGGTGGCATCCAGTCGTGCTTGCTCCAAGCGCGCGATTCGTTTGATCCGTTCCAGCTCTTTGGCCGGTATCTCAGCGAACTGCTCCGCCAAGTCCTCGAAGAAATGGCCGTCCCGCTGCGTATTCATCGCCTTGAGGATGGAGAATTCGAACGATTTATCGAGATGCAATTTGTCCAGAAGTGATTGCACGGCATGCTTCCCGGCTGCGGTGGCGGCGAGCTGATCGGCTAAATACTCGGCACGCTGGGACTCGCGCCAATTCAAATGGCCCAGGATGTACAGGAACAAATAAATGATTTTAGATAGGACATATAAAAGAAGATCGACGATAATCGTGAAAATCGAACTTTTGCCCGATCTGTCAGGCTGCGTGATGTCGTACCACCAAGACAGCGTTCTAACGGCGGAACCAAACCAAATGCCTCTAAGCAGATCGCCATTCACGCCATGGGCAATTTCGTGGGAGAAGAGTGCGACCGTCTCATCTCTATTGATAACCGTCAATAAAGGCAGCCCCAAGCGAAGGATTTTGCGCTGTTTCCAGCCCACTTGCGAGAAAGAAGCATTATATTGTTCATCGATAATAATGCCGTGGATCTTCTCGGCGTGAAGGACGTCAGAGAGCTCATCGGCCAGTTTATACAAATGGGGAAAAGATTCCCGCGGAAGCGGCTTTTGGCGCAATCTGCCGGGTTTCGGAAAGGTGAACCAAGCCAGCGCCACAAGTGAAACGCCGAGAACGATAAACAATATGTTCGGAAAGTCACTTTGGATGAAGTAGCAGCCGAAAATAAAAAATCCCAAGCTCGCTATATGAACCAAGGAAGCGGCCAGCAGCGTAATCAGCTTCAAATAAGAAAATTTGTCCGTTCGCAAGTCCTCTTTGTGCAGAAGGGAATCCAAAATCTGCTTGTTGGATGTGTTGCCGGCTTTTAAATAGACTCTCTCGAATATACTTATCGGCCGATAAGGTTCAGGCGCTTGCAGATTCCAATCACAGTTGTCACACCAGGTCACATAGCCCTTGACGACAGCGAGCTCATGGCTGCAGCCAGGGCAGAGGGTGTTCGCTTCAAGTACGGATGCAGTTTTCATGAACGCAGAACTTCCTCCCATTATTTGTCATATGAAAATAGTAACATGAAAGAATTGGCGTGTATGCATATTTGCAACATTTTCTCCACATGCTTTTGCCATAAATTTCAATTCATCTATGCAGGAGATTCCCTGATCCAAGCCGAAAGACTGGGGAAGACATTCATCGATCATGGACGACCGAGAGGAGCTAACACACGTGAGTGAGAACAACCTGCTTTTAGAAGCATTGGGCCAAACCGCCTACCAACTGTCCGGCAACCGCAAAAGGAACCTGCAAGTGCTGAAGGATGCGCTTGACCCGCTGGACGGGAGTCTGGCGAGCGATCAATATGGAACAGGCAAGCTGATTGAGGATTTCCAAAACAAGATGGCGGCGTTTCTGGGGAAAGAAAGCGCTGTGTTTTTTCCGAGCGGCACGATGGCGCAGCAAATTGCCCTGCGGATCTGGTGCGATGAGGCCGGCAACAAGAAAGTCGCCTATCACCCGCTAAGCCACCTTGAGATCCATGAGGAAAACGGCCTGAAAGAGCTGCATCATATCGAAGCTGTGCTGCTGGCCGATACGAGCCGAACGATCGTGCTTGACGATGTGCTCGGCATGAAAGAGGAAGTCGCTTGCCTTCTGCTGGAGCTGCCGCAGCGCGAAATCGGCGGCGTGCTGCCGCCTTATGAGGACTTGGAAGCGATCTCCGCTTATTGCCGCGAGCGAGGGATTAAGCTGCATTTGGATGGCGCCAGACTGCTGGAAGTTTTACCCTATTATCAAAAAACGGCCGCAGAGCTATGCTCTCTTTTTGACAGTGTATATATGTCGTTCTATAAAGGAATCGGCGGCGTCGCAGGCGCTATTCTTGCTGGCAGCGAAGCGTTTACGACAGTTTCGAAAGTTTGGAAAAGACGCCACGGCGGAGACTTGATCAGCTTGTACCCGTACATCGTCAGCGCGGATTACTACTTTGAGCAGCGAGCGCATAAAATGGAGCAGTATTACGCAGGAGCGGTAGAACTAGCGGGCTATTTCAATGGCTGTCACGGGGTGGAAGCAAGGCCGCAGGTGCCTGTCAGCAATATGTTTCATGTGCATTTTGCATGGCCGAAAGAGCAGGTTGAACCTGTGCTCGTCCGGATCGCGCAGCAAACAGGAATCGGATTCACCCATTATTTACGTCCTGCCAGGGAAAATGAATCGAGCTGCTACTATGAAGTCAGCATCGGCGATTTGTACGCGGGTATTCCGCAAGAAAAGCTGCACGAAGCTTTCCAACTGCTGGATGATGCCATGAGAGCAGGTAGCGAAGGGAAGTAGAGCCATGCCGGCGAAACGTTGGCTTCACAAATTAGGCTTGCAGATGAGTCGTGAAACCGAACACAACGTCAATTGCGATTTAGCCGCTTCACTTTTATTCAGTGTATTTAATGTGGTGTTCAATCAGTTTTACGTGGTCCTGGCGATTCAGCAAGGGGCGACGAATTTGGAAGTCGGCCTATTAGCGGCAGCGCCCGCGATAGGGCTGTTGTTTTCGCCGATCTGGGCAGGTTGGATTGAACGATCGCGCTCAGGCCCGAAACCTTTTGTCATTCTGCCCAATCTGATTGGCCGAATATTGCTGCTGTTTCCGGCTTTGTTCGGTACACCCGCTGTTTATGTGGCGACGGCGCTGATCTTTCAATTCCTGATGGGCATTCAGGCGCCGGCCTATGCGGCATTGGTGACCCGGATGTATCAGCCGGAGCTACGTGGCAGGCTCATGGGCTACGTGCGGGTCGCCATGGGCGTGCTCATGATCCCGCTGGCCTATGCCGTCGGACTATGGACGGATTATTCCGGAGCGGCTGGTCCGCTGATCGCAGCTGTCGTGACCGGGGTGTTGTCCATCCTTGCTCTGGCGAGAGTGAAGGAAGTCGCGCCTGCGCGGACGACAGCCTCGCCGAAGTCGTCCTTCAAGGAACAGCTGAGCCTGGTCAGACACCACCGGGAACTGCTCGTCTTTTTTGGGGCGACGACATTGACAGGGTTCGGCAATATTTTGGCCATTCCGTTATATCAGATCATTCAGGTCAAAGAACTGCAATTAAACAATATGGAAATTGGCGTTGCGCGGATTTCTTATTATGTATGTTTATTAACGGCGTATTTCATCGTCGGCTGGGCGATTGACCGGTTCTCGGCGAAGCAGACGCTCATTTACGGCTTAGGCGCGTACTCAGTGGTGCCGCTGCTGTACGGTGTTTTCGGCAATTATCCAGCAGTTCTGATTGGCAGCGGCATTCAAGGGATTGGCGATGCCATCTGGGATATCGGCATTCTGGCTTATGTGTTCAAGGTGGTGCCCGGCCGGGAGGCGGTCGTGTTCGGCTTGCATCTGATGTTGTTCGGCATTCGCGGTTCGTTCGCTCCGCTCATCAGCACAGGCTTAACGAGCTACGTGCCGATTAACATGCTGCTGCTGGCGGCCGCATTGTGCGGTTTTATGGGGATGGCGGCATTTTTGCTGCAAAAACGGGGCCGGGGCGCGGCGCTAACTGAACAAAGACCTGAGGCTGCCATCCTGCAGCTTCAGCGTGACGCCGGCGCTCGTAATCGTCGCCGTCCGTGTGCCCGCATCCCACTGGAAGCCAGCGTTCATTGCAGCAATGAACGGGCGGATGGGGACTACGGTCGTATCTTGGACTATCGTCCCTGTGTAGTCCTTTACATAACTTCCGTTAATCGTCAGCTGCACTTTGGGCTTATCCAGCTTGCGCACGACGAGCGCGTTGCTCAGCTCCCGGCCTGGCACGGTCATCATCGTGCCGTTGGCATACAGTCCTGAGCTAGAGCCGCCGTCCATATTCATCGCTTCTTTCAGCTGCAGCGCAGCGGCGATCGCGGCCAGCTGGGACAGGGTAGCGTTCGGTACGGTGCCCATCACGAGCCGGTCAGCGCTATCGATGCCGATGAAGCTCCGGGCGGCGGACGCTTGCGTTACCTTCGGGTCGGAGAAGCCATCGCGCGCCGTATCGAGGTCGACCGCACCGTTGGTCACCAGCTTCGGCCCGACGCCGATTGCGGCGAGCCAGGCCTGGGCGTCCAGCGGTGTGCCGCCTTCGTCCTGCGCCTGCAGCGCTTTCGTGACGCGATCGCCTACATCGAGATTCGGCAGGATATGCTGCCGGTTGTTGGCGCTATTGCCGACGAACAGCACATAACCGTCCGCAGGCACCTGCACGGAATCTTCCGTGATGCGGGTAATCCGGTCATCTTCGACGACGACTTTCGTCCCGTTCGGGAAGCCGATCCAGCGGCCAAAAGCCGGCGTGTACCAGACGACTTGGTCGGTGCTGCTTTCGCCGTAATATTTATTGATGCCCCACGGCTTGATCGGATACGTGCCGCCGCCTTCACTCACCTGAAGCGCGATGTTGAGCGTCACGGACTGAATGTCCGGAACCTTATCCTTGTCCAGGAAGAAGGTCTGATTTTCCCCCGAATACATCGCTTCCCCTGAGCTTAGCAAAGTACCGTTCGGATAACGGCTGTAGGGATCGGACTCGTATGCATTAAAAAAAGTGCCATTAATTGCCGCAGCCGCATGTTCACGATCGATGATCGACGTGAGCGATGCGTCATGGCCGATGCCGCCGTCGGCCACAGCAGGCGCGAGCTCCAGCGTCGGGTCGGTGAGATCAATCGTGACAACGTTGACATTGAAGTTTTTGCCTTGCGCATAAACCAGCTTGGTTACAGCGCTCACGGATGGGGAATATGCTGCCAAAGCCGGCGTGCCGCCGATCATCATTGAGGTAGTAAGCAGCAGGGCGGCGCTTGACTTGATGAGTTGTCGTGAAAGTGAAATCATGCTAGTGGTCTCCTTCGGTATGCGTGGTCCAGGAATCAATTCCAGTCTACTTATATCTATTCGGAAACGGTTGAGCGATTTTGAAGGGCCGCCTGCTGGCAATAGGCGGCATGGCGTGCTGGCACGGGTGCGCTTGGCCGAGCCGGTGACGCTGGCCGGCCTTGCTCGGCTCGTGCGCGAGCTGGGGCGCTCGGCGCAACTGCCACGGCGGTCGCCTCGCCGGCGCGCCCCGGACCGTGCCCCGCCTCGGGTGCACCCAGCCCCCCCGAGCCCCGGCCTACGCCGAGCCTGTCCCGGCCACGCGCAGGATATTTTGCGCTATTCCGGTTTTGCCGGCTTGCAGCAGCGGATCCAGCGCGGAGGGGCGCTGTAGTCCGAAAAAACCCACTTGCAGCGATGTTTTCGGAGAATTAGCCCCGAATAGCTCGCTGTAAGTGGGTAAAATCGGACTGCAGCGCCCGGCGAGGGGCTGTAGGCTGCTGCAGTTGGGCAAAACTTGACTGCAGCAGCAGTGGTCGCGCGCGAGGGGGACCGACGGGGTATGGCTAGAGCGCTGGGCGCAACTGCCTCGCTGTCCCAGCCGCCAGCGCGCCCCTGCCGGTCACCTCACCTCGGGTGCACCCATCCCCGCCGGTCCCATCCCCGCCAGCGCTTCGCGACTACGCCTCGCTGCCGCCCATCGCAACTTTCAGCTTGCGGTAGTCTTTGGGCGGCAACCCCTTCGTTTCACGGAAAATGTGTGAAAACGTCTTGTAAGATCCATAACCGACTTCGTGCGCAATTTCGATCACACTCATGTCGGTTGACACGAGCAGACTGCAGGCGTGGCGCAGACGCAGGTCGTGCAGGAAGTGGACGAACGTTTGCCCCGTCGTCTGCTTGATCACTTCGCTGATGCGCGACATGCTCATTGAGAACTTGGCGGCCAAATCGCTCAAAGTTAGCTCTTCCTGATAGTTGCGGTGAATGTAGTGGATGATCGGCCATGTCGAAGCGCTGACCTTTGACGGCTGGCGGACATCCCTGACATCGCTGACAGGGGCTGCTTCACTGCTGCGCCGATACCGGTCGAAGCGGATCAGAATCTCTTTGAGCTTGATCTGCAGAAACGTGCGCCGCCAAAGCTCATCGCCATTGTAGGCTTCATGCATATCTTTGATCAGCATCTCCATCCGCGCCATATGGCTTCCTTCGAACTGGGCATACGATTGCAGCGAATGAAAGTCTTGAATCAACGATGACAGATCACCTTGCTGCCCCGGCTCCATGAGCAGATCCATACTGAACTCACAGTTAAACAAGACGAGTGTGCTCCCAGGATCTGTAAAAATCTCGTGAACCTGATACGGCAGCACGAAGGTAAAAGTACCCGGTATCATCGGATGGCGCACATTGTTGATCACTTCCGAACCGCTGCCCTCCAAGACATAAGAAAACTCCAAATAGTCGTGGCGGTGGGCGCGGTAACCGTTATGCAGCCGATTAACTTTGATGTGCAGCGGAGATGAGGTATCCATATTTGGGTATGTTTTCAAATATTCAGGAAAGTGGGTCATCAGCTCAACCTCCGAAAACTTAAGATGTTTTCCGAAGAAAAAGGTGCGTTTTCCTCTTCAATATATTTTAACATACAAGTGAGTAGTTGATAGAAAGAAAATGAGACGCTGGAGGGGCAATACATGAGTGCATCAGAAAAAGTGAAAATCGGAATTATCGGAGCCGGGAATATCGGCGGCGTTCATATGAAGGAGTTCTCCAAGCTGGCGGACTACTGTGAAATTACGACTGTTACGGATGCTTTTTTACCGCTGGCTGAAGCCAGGGCCAAGGAGTTCGGGATCGCCAAAGTAGCGGCATCGCCAGAAGAGCTGATCCAAAGCGCGGATGTCGACGCTGTCATTATCGGTGTACCGAACCAGCATCACGCTCCGCTGGCTATTCAAGCTATCGAAGCGGGCAAGCATGTGCTGTTAGAAAAGCCGATGGGCATCAACTCCGATGCGGCACGGCAAATTTTGAAGGCGAGCAAGGCATCGGATAAAGTGGTTATGGTCGGGCATCAAATGCGCTTCGAAGCGGTTCCGATGCAGATTAAGCAGCAAGTTGAACGAGGCGAGCTCGGCAAGATCTACACAGCCAAAACCGGCTGGTTCCGCCGCAAAGGCATCCCAGGCTGGGGAACCTGGTTCACACGGATGGATCAATCCGGCGGTGGCCCGCTGATCGACATCGGCGTGCATATGCTGGATCTGGCCTTGTATTTGATGGGCAATCCGAAGCCGGTATCGGTTTTTGGTTCCACATATGCAGAATTCGGCCCACGCCGCAAAGGCATCGGCAATTGGGGCAAGCCGGATTGGAACGGCGTCTATGATGTTGAAGATTTGGCGACAGCGCTGATCAAAATGGAAGACGGCAGCACGCTTACGCTTGAAGTTAGCTGGGCTGTTCATATGGATACGGATAACACACCGTTTATCCATCTTATGGGATCTGAGGGCGGAGCTAGCTACAGAGGGCCGAAAGGTAAGCTGCTTACCGAGAAGTTCGATCGTGCGATCGAGACGGAGCTGAGCAAGCCGGAGAATGATGAAGGCGAGCGTCTGCGCTTGAGCCGTCACTTCCTCGAGTGCATCCGTGATGGCAAGCAGCCGATTACTTCGGCATTGAGCGGATTCACAAACAACCTCGTGTTGGATGCGATTTATGAATCCTCCAGAACCGGCCAAGCAGTGAACCTGGATTGGAATTTGGACTAAGTTTATTGTAGGAAAAAGCATACAAAGCATAGTTGAGGCAGGCGCCTTGATTATGCTTTTTTTGTCTTACAGGTCAGCCTCCTCCTGGAGGCTCGCAGCGAGCATAGAGGAAGTCGTCTTCCGCTAATGTGCTCATTTGACGCTGCAGAGGGAGCATAGAGGAACTCCTCTTCCGCTATCACCTTCCTGCGAGGCGCCTAAGCATGCTCGCAGCGAGCATAGAGGAAGTCGCCTTCCGCTAATGTGCTCATTTGGCGCTGCGGAGGGAGCATAGAGGAACTCCTCTTCCGCTATCACCTTCCTGCGAGGCGCCTAAGCATGCTGGCGCGAGCATAGAGGAAGTCGCCTTCCGCTATTACATCCTAGGGAGTGTCAGCTTCCTTTTTGGGCGAATAAAGGATATTTTGCATAGAACAAGAGAATATAGATGGAATGGACACAAGCAAGTCTATGAAAAGCAAGCCTATGAAGGAGCTGACCCGAAGTGTTTTTGGATGCATATAAAAGAAGAATCGCTGTCGCTTCCGGCAAAGAACCGGCGGATACCGTGATCACCAACGGTAAAATCATCGATGTCTTCAACGGAGAAATCATTGAGGGAGATATTGCCATTGCGGATGGGCTCATCGTCGGAATCGGCGCTTACAGCGGCCGTGCTGTGGTGGATGCCGGGGGCAAATATGTCGCGCCGGCCTTCATCGACGGGCATGTGCATATCGAATCTTCGATGCTGACCCCGGCAGAGTTTGCCAAAGTGTTGCTGCCGCACGGCGTTACCTCGATTGTCGCCGACCCGCATGAAGTTGCCAACGCAACGTCATGGGCGCCAAGGGGATACAGTACATGCTGGACGCCTCGGAAGGCGTTCCGTTTGATTTTTACTTTATGCTGCCATCGTGCGTGCCGGCAACGGATTTCGAGCATGCGGGGGCGCGGCTGGAGATCGAGGATTTGGCCCCTTTTTACCGGCATCCGCGAGTGATCGGCCTGGCCGAAGTGATGAACTATCCCGCCGTTCTGAACGCGGAGGAATCGATGGTCAGCAAGCTGGCGGAAACGCTCCGCCAAGGTGCCAAGATCGACGGCCACGCAGCGGGCCTCGCCGCAATGGATCTGAACGCCTATTTAACGGCCGGCATCCGCACCGATCATGAAGCCGTTACTGCTGAAGAGGCCAAGCAGCGCCTGCAGCGAGGTATGTACCTGATGATCCGGGAAGGCACGGTCGCCAAGGATCTGGAGGCTCTGATTCCGGCGGTCACGCCGCATAATGCCCGGAGATGCCTGTTCGTCACGGATGACAAGCTGCTGGACGATCTGCTCCATGAAGGCAATGTGGACCATAACATCCGCCTGGCGATTTCCCGAGGCGTGCCGCCGATTACAGCCATTCAAATGGCGTCATTAAACACAGCGGAATGCTTTGGATTTACGCAAAAAGGGGCGATCGCGCCGGGCTACCAAGCTGATCTGTTGTTCATTGACGAGCTCGAAGCCTTGTCCGTTACTCATGTATTTAAAGATGGGCGCTTAGTGGCCGAGCACGGGGAGCTGGTTGATTTCCCGGTGGCTGCCTCCTTGAACGCGGCGGGCGGCGATGGAGATTTGACCCAAACGGTACGATTCGCGGACATTACCGTCCAAGATTTGCACATGCCTTTGACAAGCAGCAAAGTTCATGTCATCGGGATTAAGCCGAACAGCCTGATCACAGAGCGGCTGGTCGAAGAAGTCGATAGCACCGGCGGGCAGTTCCGGCCGACGGTGGAGCAGGATTTGCTGAAGCTGGCCGTGATCGAGCGCCATCATCATACCGGTCATATCGGCCTGGCAATTGTCCGCGGCTTCGGCCTGAAGCAAGGGGCGATCGCTTCGACGGTCGCCCACGATTCGCACAATGTCATCGTTGCCGGCACGAATGACGAGGACATGGTTGCAGCGGCCTTGAAGCTGAAAGAGATGCAAGGCGGCCTGGTCGTCATCGCTGACGGCCAAGTGCTTGCTGCACTGCCGCTGCCGATTGCCGGCCTGATTGCCAGCAGCCCTTATCAGGACGTCTATGCGGGCCTGAAGCAGCTGGACGCCGCTTTGCAGCAAATCGGAGCGAGAGACGATTTTAACCCGTTCCTGATGCTTTCGTTTTTGGCTTTGCCGGTCATTCCGGCGCTGAAACTGACGGACCTCGGCCTGTTTGATGTGACCCGTTTCCAGCATATTTCACTGGGAGCGGAGTGAGGCAGGCGCCTGCAAGAACCCGTTTGCGGCTCACAACCGCGCGGGTTCTCTTCATTAAGGCAGCTGCCCTTGCAGGCTGCGGAACTTGCCCGGGGGCATCTGCTTGCTTTCTGTGAACACCCGGGAAAAATAGTGCAGAGACGCAAAGCCGGTCAACTCGGCAATTTTTCTTTAATGGACAGTCCGCTGTGCAGCAGCAGGTGCGTCGCTTGGCGGATGCGCTCGCCGCGGATGAAGTCGCTGAAGCTCTCATGAATGCCTGCGGCGAATAACCGCGACAGATGGCGCTCGGAAACGTTCAAATAATGAGCGACATCTTTCAGCCCCAGCGATTGCGACAAGTTATCGCGGATATAGAGCTTGGCCTGCTGGACGAGCAGGTTCGCATGCGCGCGGTCCTGATTCCGCAGATGCATGCTGCCACCGAACAGCGTGAGAAAAGACAACAGCAGCGCCTGCGCCAGCGGCGGAGTTGCGGCGAGCGGGAGGTTGCTGCCCGAGCCGTCCCGCAAGCCGTCCCGCAGCAGCAGCGCTTTCCACAAGTGAGCCGCCGACTGCTGCATCCCACGGGAACAATACCCCAGTAATGCACTTGGAAATAAGCTTCGCTGCCGTCCAGCACAAGGGCGATGTCGTTTAAGAGCAAGCTGGTTTCTTTGCAGAGGTACATGCCCGAACCTCCTTTGCAGATGTCCTGATTTTATAAAAAGATGTCCGATTTCAAAAAAGACAAGTTCAAGTCCAACTCCCTATAATTATAAGTGTGAATAAGGTTTGACACCATCCTAGGAGCGGGAGGAAAAGGCCATGATTCAGGAGAAAGATGCGGATTTTTATAAAGAAAACGGGTATTTGCTGGTGAAAGGTGTGTTTAACGCACAGGAAGTGGCGGAGATGAGGGAAGCGGTGGAACACATCATTGCCCGCGCGGCGCAGTCCAAGGCTGATAGCAATGCGGCGTGGCAAGGGGACTACATGCCTCCGGAGGAATTAAAGAAGCTGGTGCTCAAAGGGTTTCATAACGTGCACTATCACGATGCCGCGTTCACTCGCGCCGTTGTGCACCCGAATATGCGGGCTGTGCTGAACCGGTTGATCGGGCCGAACGTGCAGCTGCATCATTCCAAAATGCTCGTGAAACCGCCGGAAGTCGGAGCGGCTTTTCCGATGCATCAGGATTATCCGTATTTTCCGCATGAGAGGCATACGATGTTGGCGGCCAGCGTGCATCTCGACGATGCCGACGAAGAGAACGGCTGCCTGCGCGTCATTCCCGGATCCCATCGCATCGGCTCTCTGCCGCACGTAGGCGCTTATTACTTGAATCATAAGGAGTACCCGATCCAAGAGGGGCTGTCTTGCCCGGCTCAAGCCGGAGACGTGCTGTTTTTTAATTATTTGACCATTCATGGCTCGGAGTCGAACCGCAGCCAGCGAACGCGGCGCAACGTGTTGTTCCAGTACCGAGATCCCAGCGATTTCCCGACGGAGAATGTACATTTTGATTGGGGAATGGGGCTGATGGTGAGCGGGGAGAACCCCCATTTTACGAAGGTGAAGCCGAATTTTAAAATCGTTTGAGTGATAAATGGAAAAAAGCGGAAGACGATCTTCCGCTTTTTTCTTTTTTATTTAAGAAAGCGTATCTTCGCTTGCGCTGCCGGTTTCACCGAGCCGCGCCTCGGCTAACTGCGCCTGAGCGGCATCCAGCTGCTCATGGGCATCCTGAATCGTATCACGGCGGTGATTGTTAGCCGTTTGCGCCTTGTTCAAGTTGCTGAGCGCATCGGCAACCGCATTGTGGGCCGCTCTTTCGGCTGCTTGCTGCTGTTCGGAACGTTGGTGGGACATCGATCTTCCTCCTATAATCTGGCTTTTCTGACATCGTTAATATGATCAGAAAGTTGCCGGATCATTCGCTGTCCGCATAAAGCCGCATCACTTGCGCGGCATGGCGTCCCATGCGCCTCCCTCGCCAGCCTCACGCCGCTATGGCAGCACGCGCTGCCAGGCGCCGCGCAGTTCCGCCCGCTGTTCGCGCTGGCCGGGCTGCTCTCGCTCGGCTGCCTGCTGCTGATCGCCGGCGTGTCCGGCGGCCGCCGCAAGCAGCCGCAAGCCCCCGCGGCCCCCACGGCCGCCAAAGCAAAATCGGCAGCCAGCCTTGCGCATCTGGTCAACAGCCTCGCCGCCGTGATGGGCACGACGATGACGTCGTACTGGCTGGCCGCCAAATTCGGCGCCTCGTCCGCCAGTATCGGGCTCGTGCTGGCCCTCACGTACGGCTGCACCGCCGCCGTCGCCTTGGCGGGCGTTCGCCTCGCCGAGCGCTTCGGCACGCTCAAAGCCGTCCTCGCGCTGCAGCTTGGCGGCATCGTGTTCGTGCTGCTGCTGCCTGCGGCGCCGTGGTTCTGGCTCGCGGCGCTATTCGTGGCCGGCCAGGCCGCCTGCAGCCTCGGCACGCGCGGCAGCCGCTCGGCGGCCGCGCTGGAGCAGCGCCGCAGCCACTGGCCGCGCAGTGTTCCCCGGCGGGCGTGGCTGCGCCGTCTCAACACCTTGCTGCTGCGCATCGGTGTCGTGCTGTGGCCCGGCGCCTTCGGGCAACTGCTCGATCGCGGCCATGCGGCGCTGCCGTTCTACATCGCCGCTGCGGTGCAGCTGCTGGCCCTGCTGTGGTACCTCAAGGCCGGCAGCGTCCGCACGGAGCAGGCGCCGAGCGAAGCGGCCTTAGAGTAAGCCGGGCACTTCTTCGATGCACGCTGCGGTTTCGTTCTTGACATTGCCGACAAGGCTTGGCACGGCATACGCATGCATGCGATCCGAGGCGTACGGCTGGAGCAGGGAGGTCAGCAGGCCGACGTCCTGATTGCCGCGGTCCAGCCACACCTGCTCGTCCTCCGGCCGCAAGATGACCGGCATCCGGTCGTGAATCGGTGCCATCAGCTCGTTCGGCGTTGTCGTGATGACCGTACAGGTGCTGACCTTGCTGCCATCCGGCCTCACCCACGTATCATAGAGCGCAGCCATGCTAAAAATCTGCCGGTCCTTCATGACAATGCGCATCGGCTGTTTGGCTGCGCCGTTTTTTTTCCATTCATAGAAGCCGTCTGCCGGTACGATGCAGCGCTTGCGCGACACCAGTGTCCTGAAGGCCGGCTTGTGCAGCAGCGTTTCCGAACGCGCATTAATCATGCCGCTCGCCAGCTTCTCATCCTTGGCCCAGTTTGGGACAAGCCCCCAGCGCAGCTCACCCATTTTATTTTTCCGCCCATCATGAATGACGGCATGCACCATCTGCATCGGCGCGATATTGTAGCGCGGCGTGTGAAAGGGATCCATTTGCATCTCCAAATGATAGTACATCATCAATTGCTCTAAACTAATCGTTAATGTGTAACGGCCGCACATCTTCATCACCTCTTTTCCAAGTATAATCGAACTGTACGCCCCAGTAAAACTTACCAATCGCTAACAGATTTTCTATAAAAATAATCTTGAATATAGATCATATGTTCGGTGTATAATAAGTAGTGTGGAAAAACACGAACATACGATCTGTATTTTGGGAGGTGCAGGTGAATGAGGCAGGCTCCTGAACGGACGATTTTTCTGATCGACGGGCAATCATTTTACGCATCCATCGAAAAGGCTGCCCATCCTGAACTAAAAGATAAACCGGTAGCGGTCGGTGACCCCACGCGCCGGTCAGGCATCATTCTCGCCGCATGCCCCGCCGCCAAGGCGCGCGGCGTGACGACAGCGGAAAGGGTGGGAGAGGCGCTCGCGAAATGCCCGGAGCTCAACATCATCCGCCCGCGGATGCAAACTTATATCAGCATTTCATTATTCATTACTGAGATTTTTGAATCGTTTACCGACCAGGTTGAGCCGTACAGCATTGACGAACAGTTTCTCGATGTGACCGGCTCTACGGCATGTTTCGGCCCTCCGGAAGAGATTGCACGGCAAATCCAGGCCCGTGTGCAGTTATCAACCGGCGTCTGGACGCGCTGCGGCATCGGTCCGACGAAGATTTTAGCCAAGATGGCAACAGACAATTTCGCTAAAAAAAGGCCTGAAGGCATATTCAAGCTTGGCTATGACAATATGGAATCTGATTTGTGGCCACTGCCGGTGCACCAAATGTTCATGGTGGCTTCGCGGATGACGCGTCATTTTTTGAGAATGGGATTAAATACGATTGGCGATATCGCCCGTCTGGAATTGGGGGAATTCAAGCGGCGCATGCGCTTTGAGATGGGGAAGCAAAGCGATATTCAAGCCGAGTATTACTGGCAGACGGCACGGGGCATCGATCCGAGTCCGGTCGTACCCGGCATTCGCCATAAATTGAAATCAATCAGCCACGGTAAGGCGCTCCGAAGCAGCCTCTATCGGAAGCTTGAAGATATTGAGGTCGTGCTCTTGGAGTTGGTCGTGGAGGTGTGCCGGCGCAGCAGGAAGCACGGATATATGGGCTATGTGGTGAGCGTTGGTGCCGGGGAGACCGACGGGGTGCGGACTACAGGGTTTCATCGGCAGGTGACGCTGCAGCAGCCTACGTCTTTATCGCATGAAGTCGCGGCGGCAGCGCTCGGGATTTTGCACAAATTTTGGAGCGGCATGCCCGTCAGCCACTTGCATGTTTCGCTCACGCAGCTGGTGGATGACAGTGTCTATCAGCTTACCCTTTTTGAGGACCGGGAGAAAGCCTACGGGTTGGAAAGAGCAACGGACGAAATCAAGAATCGGTTTGGCAGTGTCGCTATTATGCGCGCCTCCTCTCTATTAGCAGCCGGCGTAGCGCGAGAACGCGGGGAACAGATCGGAGGGCATTACAAATGAGCAAGTTAGACGGTAATGAGAGGTGGAAGTCCAAGATGCTGCTCACTGAACATCAAGAGCAATACGACAATCGGCATGAGCTCAAGAAGACGACTCGTGCCACATCAGAGGAGCTTGCTATGATCCGTGATTACATCTTATTGCCGCATATGCTTACGATGGTGCAAAAGAGCGTAGACCATATTGATCACAGCACGAACATTCTCAAACAGTTTTACGTGGCGGCCGGTCAAGTGATCATGAACCAGATCAGCAAAGATATGTACGAGGTGCGGCGTGAGTTGACCAAGCGCAACATTAAGATCATAGGGGACGAACAAGCGGATTTGATCGTGTATCACCGGTTTCTGTGCAGAGGCTTCGAGGACCGGTTCGGCATGACACGTGATGTGATGCGTTCGGAAATTAGTGTCCAATTGAAAAAATATGTCAAAGAAACGATGGGGCGATTTTTGCAGGAGAAATAGCTCATGAAGGAAACTAAAGAACAAAAAAAGTAACTGAACGCGTTCAGTTACTTTTTCTTGCTAGGGGCGCAGGAGCACCTTGCCGGCGGTCATCTGTCGCTGATACTGATCGAGCGCTTCGGCAGCCTGCTGCAAGGGGAACGTTTGGCTGATCTCCGTTTGAATCCGCGAGCCGATCCATTTCTTCATCTCCGCCTGCAGTGAAAGCAGCTCGAAGATGGATTGCGTCTTGACCCAGTCGGACGCCCAGAAACCGACGATCCGCTTGCGGCGGAAGACGAGATCGTCCGCCTGCACGGTCGTCGCGCCGCCGCTTAACAGACCGTACTGGTACAGCGTGGAGCCGTCCGGCATCGCTGACAGGACCGTTCCGGTCAAGGCGCCGCCGACGGCATCGAAGCAGACGGTGGCGCCAAGCTGGCTGCAGAGCCGCGCGAGCGCTTCAGCGAAGCCGTCCGACTGGCTGTTCACGATGTGCACGCCGCCGAGGCTGCGCAGCAGCTCCACGTGCTCATCCTTGCGCACGATGCTGATAATCGGGATGTCATGCGCTTCACCAAGCTTGACCAGCACTTTGCCGAGCGCGCTGGCCCCGGCTGTCTGTACGATCGCTCTGGACTTCAGCTTCTTCGCTATGCGGATCATGGCTAAGGCACTCGCCGGGTTGACGAAGAAGACGGCGCCCTGCTCGTCCGAAACGTGGTCCGGCAGCACCATGCACGTCATTGCGCTGGCCTTGGTATACTCGGCCCAGGAGCCATAGCTTTCGGAGACGAAGGCCACGCGCTTGCCCTTGAGCATCCGCGCGACGACGCTGCTTCCGGTGGCCACCACGGTCCCGCATCCTTCCATGCCGGCAACGCAGGGCAGCTCTCTTTTGATACCGTAAGTGCCGTTCATGAACAGCAGATCCGCTGGATTAATCGAGGCGGTATGTACTTTAATGAGCACTTCGTCCTTTTGAATGGCCGGAATGGCAACCTTGCCATAACGAATGCCTGCGCCTCCGTTATAATCGTTTAACATGACAGCCTGCATAGTGTTAGACATCCCCATTACACCTTTCTCTCTATCGAATTAGTTTGAGCCGGCCGCATCCCGAATGGTTTTCCATTCCGCCAAATGCTTTTCCAAATTCTCGATGAGGCTGTTCATGCTGTCCAGGAAAGCTTCTTTCTCATTCGTATCCATCGCCGTCAGATCTGGCTGCGGGAGCGCTTCATGGGCGGGCAGCGCGTCGATGAGCGTCTGCAGCTTTCGCGCAATCGGCGGCACAGCCGGCTTGGCATCCGCTTTGCCGGTCTTCTCCTTTTTAGCTGCCGGCTTCGGTTCAATCGCTTTGGCCCGTTCTTTGCGGTTCTGCTCCATAATGGACCAGGTCTCGATCAGATCAGGCCCGGACTTATACAGCAGCTTGTCCTTCGTGCCGGATGAAATATCCTTATCCTTGAACAAGCGGGCGATTTTCTTGACATCGCTGACCGGCAGCTCGTCTCTGGCGATAATCAAGGCGAGCGAATCGCGATGCTCCATCGGCAGGTCTTTGATCGGCGCCAGTTGATCTTCCGTCAGTTTGTCTTTGCGGATTTCCGTTCCGCTGACGATCAGCTTTTTAACCGGATGGCTGAATTTGAGCAAATCGCATTTGTTTTTAATGTAAGCCTCAGGCTTGCCGAGTTTGCTGGATAAGTATTTGACCGAGCTGCTGAATTTCGGATTGTTGAGCAGCTTGTCGAACGCCTCCGCTTCTTCAATCGGCGAGAAGCCTTCGCGCGTTAAATTTTCGGCGACCTGCTCCAAATAAATTTCCATTTCATCGGTCACATTGGAGACAATGCAAGGGATCGTCGGCTTGCCCAGCGTCATGCAGGCTTTGTACCGTCTGTTTCCATAAATAATTTTATAGCGCCCGTTGCCCGTAGTTCTTACCTTAATTGGGGAGAGCAAGCCCAACTCTTCGATGCTCTTCATTAATTCTTGCAGGGCCTCTTCATCAAATTGGTAGCGGGGCTGATCGAGATCCTCGTCGATGAGTTCCGCCCTGATTTCAACGATATCCATGTTATTTCTCCTGTATCTATGCGTAGATTTCGTATATGTACACGTCAAAGGACAAAAGTATTATACAATAAATGTTGGAAGTGAAAATGGAAAAAGGGATAATCTGGTAATACTTAAGTGAAATTTTAGGTGACGTTCGCACGTTTAGAACAAAGGGGAGAAAGAGTTGAACGAAAAAGATTGCATGATGCTGCAGTATCTTGAGGAAGAACAGAGTTTGACGAAAGCCGCAGAGCGTCTCTACATCACACAGCCGGCACTAACGTACAGGATCCAGCAGCTGGAAAAAGAGCTTGGCGTGCCGATCATCGTCAAATATGCGAAAGGCACCAGGCTCACGCCGGAAGGCAAGTATTTGGTAATGTATGCCAAACAAACGATGATCGCGATGAATAAGATGAAAGATTACATTACAAGTATGCGGGGCGAGATCAAAGGCGTTCTTCGTCTGGGCGTGGCAAGTAATTTTGGTCTGTATAAACTGCCTCCATTGCTCAAAAAGTTCAAAGATCTGTATCCGGACGTGCAGTTTAATGTCACCTCGGCGTTAAGCTCGGAAATTCTCGATCTGCTGCAGCAAGAGGAAGTGCATGTCGGTGTCATCCGGGGGGAATACCACTGGCCGGATGCCAGGCACCATTTGCACGATGAGCCGATCTGCCTCATCTCCAAAGATGAGCTTGAGCTTGAACGCCTCCCGGAGCTGCCGCATATTCATTTTGGCGAACCTAAGGTGAGGGCGGTGAGTCATTCGCAGTTCCCCTTCAGCGAAACGATTCAGGCCTGGTGGCATGAGCGGTATCACGCGCCGCCGACGATTACGATGCGGGTCGATGCCTACGAAACGTGCAAGGCGATGGTGAAGCAGGGGCTGGGCTATTCGATCGTCCCCGGCGTGTTTGTCACCCCGCAAGACGAGCTGCACACAGTGGAGTTGGTGCGCCAAAGCGGGGAGCCGATCAGGCGGCATACCTGGATGCTCTACCGGGAAACATCGCTGGAGCTGGCGATTGTCGACCGTTTCGTACAGTTTATGAAAGCCGAACATGCAGCGACGTAAGCGCAGCTTAATATGGATAAGATAGACAACAGCCCGAGAGGGCTGTTTTTTTGTTATAAAATTTTTTTTGGTAAAGATCAAAAAAATATGAATTGTACTTATGAGAAACGTGCCGATACAATAATTCATAAGTTACTTCAATTTTCTGAGTATTCCTGCCAACATGCAGACAAAAGGACGACAAAACAGACAGGTGGGGGAGTCATTTGAGTATTGAAAAGTTAAATCAAGACAAGCAGCGGATTGAAAACGCTGTCGATGCGCATGACGGCAATCTGCGACGCATTGCTTTGCAAATCCATGCGAATCCCGAGCTGAGCTTTCACGAGCATCAAGCGATGCAGTGGTTGACCGAACCGCTCAAGGATGCGGGGTTTGCAGTCGAGACCGGGATTGCCGGACTGGCTACTTCATTCCGCGCGACCTGGGAAGGACAGCCCGGCGGACCTGCGATTGCGCTGCTCGCGGAGTATGACGCGCTGCCTGCGATCGGCCATGCCTGCGGGCATAACTTGATCGGCACAGCAGCTGTCGGCGCAGCGCTCGCTTTGAAAGAAGCGTATCCGCTTCTTCCGGGGAAGATCGTGGTGCTGGGCACACCCGCTGAGGAGGAAGGCGGCGGCAAAATCATCATGGCCGAAGATGGCGTCTTCGACGGCATCGATGCGGTCATGATGTGCCATCCGCAGAGCAAAACGATGGTGCTGCGCGGTGCTTTGGCTTGTGTGGACGCAACCTTCACGTTCCATGGCAGACAGGCGCATGCGTCATCGGCTCCGGAGCGGGGGATTAGCGCGCTCGATGCGCTGATTAACGCTTTTGTCGCGATCAATTCCTTGCGGCAGTTCATGAAAGAGGACGTGCGAATTCACGGCATCATCACGAAGGGCGGAGATGCGCCGAATGTCGTGCCTGAGCTGTGTGAAGCGGTATTTATTCTGCGGGCGGCCAACGTTGAAGAGCTGGCTGTAGTCCGGGACAAAGTGTACCGGGCCGTGCGCAGCGCAGCGGAAGGCGTCGGGGCCACCGTTGATATCGCCGAGGGGCTCATTTATGCGGAGCGCAACAACAACAAGGCGCTGGCGGAGCTGTTTCAGCGCAATCTGGAGCTGATGGGCATTGAAGTGTCCCCTCCTCCGGAGAAGGGCGGCGTCGGTTCCTCGGATATCGGCAACGTCAGTCAGGTCACGGCTGCGATCCATCCGTACATCCGTCTCGGCGATGCCACGACGCATACACCGGAGTTCGCTGCATTGGCGGGTTCCGAAGAAGGCATGCTGGAGATGAATCGGGCGGCGAAGGCGTTAGCGATGACGGCTTATGATTTATGCGCGGACAAGGCGGCAATGGAGCGCGTCCGCAGTGAGTTTGAAGAATGGGAGCACAATCGAACAGGGGGCGACAGGTATGGATAGCACCGTAAAAAGAGAGGTCGAAGTCAGAACGGGTTGGGCCAAATGGTTTAAAATGCCTCACACTTATGTCATTTTAGTCATTCTTGTTTTTGTAGCAGCAGCCCTGACCTATGCGATTCCGGCGGGAAAATTTGAACGCGTCAAAGATAAGGTCACTGGCAAATCCCTGGTTGTAACAGGCTCTTACCAGTATGTGGATCCAAGCCCGGTCAGTCTGGTGCAGATCCCCAAAGCGATCGTGCACGGGATGATTGCTTCTGCGGATGTCGTCTTCTTTATATTCATCATCGGCGGCGCCTTCCAGATCATTTCGTCCACGGGCACGATTGAAGCGGTCACTTCCAGAGTGGCCAAAACATTTGCCAATAAGGGCAGGTGGGTGATTCCCATATTCCTGACGTTGTTTTCCGTCGGCGGCTTTACGATGGGGATGTCGACGGAAGTGATGGTATTCGTGCCGATCGGGATTGCGATCGCCCGGGCGCTCGGGTTTGACGCTTTGACCGGTACGGCGATGATTTCGCTCGGCGCCTCCTGCGGCTTTACGGCCGGCATTTTGAATCCGTTCAATGTCGGACTGGCGCAAGCGATCGCACAAGTGCCTATGTTCTCGGGAGCTTGGCTGCGTGTCATCTTACTGATCGTGCTTATCACGGTAACGAGCTTGTATCTGGTTCGCTATGCAGGCAAAGTGCGCAAAGACCCTACGCAAGGGATCGTCTACGAGCTGGAGCAGTCAGCTGCTGGGGAAAGCGTGGATTTCTCCAAGCTGCCTACTATGATGCTGAAGCATTGGTTGACTATTGCGGTCATTATTGCTGGCTTTGGCTTAGTGATTTGGGGCGTTTCCAAAAAAGGCTGGTGGATGGAGGAGCTCGGCGCGCTGTTCTTAACGATGGGGGTTGTTTCGGGTTTCAGCGCAGGGTTCGGTCCTAGCCGAATTGCCACCGAGTTCGTCAAGGGGATCCGAGGCATCGCTTATGGTGCGTTCATCATCGGCCTTGCTCGTGGAATTATGGTCGTGCTTGAACAAGGTAATGTCATCGACAGTATCGTGAACGGGTTGGCGATTCTTGTTGGCGATTTGCCGGCTTCCGTGCAGGTATTGGGGATGTACCTGTTCCAGAACGTTATGAACGTGTTCATTACTTCCGGTACAGGCATGGCGGTGACGACGATGCCGATTATGACGCCGCTGTCCGACTTGCTGGGCGTTACACGGCAAACGTCCGTACTCGCCTTCCAATTGGGCGATGGGATCACCAATATGATTCTGCCGACATCCTCTGCATTAATGGGCAGCTTGGCCGTGTCGGGGATTGCTTATCAGAAATGGGTTAAATTTTTCTGGCCGTTGATGTGCATGTGGCTGATTATCGGCGCGGTGTTTATCATCGTGGCTAATATCATTAAATACACATAAGGTATTATGAGGGCTGGACCGTAAGGTCCGGCCTTTTTATATTGAAGAAAGCCGACAGCCCTGTAGTCCGACTTTACCAGCTTCGAGCAGCCATAACTGGCCACGCCACCTCTGTAGTCCGGTTTTGCCCGATTAATCAGACCATATTCTTCCATAACGCTTCAAAAATACGTTTTAACTGTGTTGTTCGGGACTACAACTCGTTTGAGCTGCTATCACGCCTCTGCAATTGGGCAAAATCCAATTAGAGCTCTGGACGTCTGTTTGCCCAGCGTTCCCAGCTGAATTTAATGACTTGCGTGGATTACCTGAGTATGGTATATTGTCATTCCTGCCTTAAAACAGGACATGCAGTGAAGTTTTTCAGAGAGTCTGAGCTTGTTGAATATCTTCAAGAATGGATCGAAAAAAAACACTTGCAATCAAGATTTTAACATGGTATATTACATCTCGCTGCTTCGGTAACGCGGTGGCGAACGAAAGAGAATTGTTCTTTGAAAACTGAACAACGAGTGAGAAGCAAGTCAAGCAATCGACTTTAAACTTTAAAAGAGATTAACAATCTCGTCAGCTTTAAATGAGCTATTCAGATTCATCCTCGTTGCAACTGTTACATCATCGATGTGATGTCAGTTGTCAACCTTTTTGGAGAGTTTGATCCTGGCTCAGGACGAACGCTGGCGGCGTGCCTAATACATGCAAGTCGAGCGGTCCCTTCGGGGATAGCGGCGGACGGGTGAGTAA